>Ga0116227_10001501_pt1 | contig 52132 bp, 39 predicted proteins | sample S1TSphgellanicum_FD_89693 | JGI IMG/M metagenome (GOLD analysis project Ga0116227, IMG submission 89693) | Host-associated microbial communities from peat moss isolated from Minnesota, USA - S1T2_Fb - Sphagnum magellanicum MG | ecosystem: Host-associated > Plants > Peat moss > Unclassified...
CAACACCTCGCCCAACCCGAAAAAAAACAAATATTGAAGAAGAGAGTGAATGGGGGCTGGGGGGGGAAGGGGGGCCACCAAAAAAAAGGAAAAAAAAACAGCAAGCAAAAAAATATCAGGAAAAAAAGCGACACCCAACGGCCACTCGGTGCGTGTCGTAACACAACGGGTTTCAATACTTTCTGTTGGTTTTCCGTTCGTACCGCTGGTAATAAACACAATCACATAGTTACCGACCGGAAGACCGTGGTCGGGATATACCGCTGGGTATTTGAATGGCGGACGGATGAAAAAGAGGAGATATCCGATGAAAGTGATTTTTCTCATCACTGGTACGGCGTACTTGTATCCAATGGTAGAAGTGTTTATTCGTTGGTTTGTTTTCACAAAGGATGGATAATCTGTTGAACGAAGACATAAACCAGTGGTAGTTATTACGGACTGATGAGCGGCACTGTTTCTTCTCTCTCTTGCACCCCCTTCCTTCGTGCGTGCATCTGCGCTTGTGTGTGTGTGTGTGTGTGTGTGTGTGGGGGTGTGATTGTGTGGTCTGTGCCTTTGTCGCTGAGGTTGCGAGAAGGAAGGTGTTTAGCGTTCCTGTTTTCGCGTCTGCACTTCGGGGATTTTTACTCCTGTGTTCCGCGATCTTCCCGAAATTTTCCGAAGAGGATTCATTTGAGTGTTTTGGAGCGAAAAACGGTGTCCTGTTGCGCCGGTTTCGGTGACCTTGAAGATCGGGTTGCATCGCAGGAAGCGAAAGGAAGCAGGTAGATCACAGCCCCTCTCCAGCGTGTTTTTCCTTGTCTGCATTTATGTTTTCTGGTTTTCTTTTGGTTGATCTGGAGTGATAACATCTCTGGCTTTGCTGTTTGTTCTAAGTTTCTTATTTCTGTTTGGTTTTGTGAAAGAGAAGTGCTTCTATTGCGAACTGCTCTTTTGTTGGATCGGTCGATTATTAGCCTTTGTGATGATGTTTGTTTCTTGGAGCCAGGAACAGTAGTGTTAAGCTCTCGTGCGAGGCAGGAGGGAGAGCGGTAGCAGCAGGCATGATGATGTTGCGCAGTGTGAATGGAGTGGCAGCTACACAGCAAGCGCGCTGCTGCACTTTGTGCCATACTACCAGCAGTCCCTCGACGTCTCTCCATAACGTCCAGTATGGATCGTCGTCTCGCACAGGAGCTTCGGGCGTGAAGTCCCTACAAGCTGTTAAAGGTAACAGATTGCTGAAACCTGTTGCATTGAAGAATTTGTCGAGCACTCCTTTCCTGACTGGCCAGTCCTTCTTGAGGTTTGCGCCTTTGAAGAGCGCCGGTTCGTTTGAGAAGGCATCATCGAGATTGAAAGTCGAGGCGAATGCCATCGATGCCGGGAAAGCGGCAGCGGATGGGTTCCCTGAGGAAAGCGTTATTCCTGGAGAAGACCAAGAGGTCACTACCGCCAAGGCCGCAGCACAGAGACTGAAGATCGGGAGCTACTTTGTGTTGTGGTGGAGTCTGAATGTGGTGTTCAACATCTACAATAAGAAAGTGCTCAACGTCTTTCCTTACCCCTGGTTGACCTCCACGCTGTCTCTTGCCGCTGGCTCTACCATCATGCTTCTTTCTTGGGCCACACGACTTGCTGCTGCACCAGAGCTTGATGTGGAGTTCTGGAAAAATCTTGCACCGGTCAGACATCTGATCTCCTCTCCACCTCTCAACTACTTGGATTAGCAGGTCCAAAGTTCTGTATCACCTCCTATAGGTTTCCTATTATCTTTGTCTGAGCTTTGCATGCCATTGTCATGCACAAGTTTTTTTTGCATTTAAGATAGTTTTGCACTTTGAAAATCTTCAATGTCCTTGGGTGTTAGAGCGTCTCCACCAGTGCTCAATATGTGACCTTGCACTGGAAATCTTGGATGAGGTACAGCAGGAAAATCCAGTGGATTCACTGGAAGACTGCTGTGACCCTGAAAAAATGTGTAGCTTTCAGAGACCTAGAGGAGTCCTGGAACAGTCTGATAAACACAGTCAAATTGTATTTTTTGACTGCTCCCTGTTTCTGATTGGCTAGATAGTTTGATTTGTACAGGTGCTTTGTTATTAGTAGTCTCCCACCTATTTGCAGTCCCAGATTCAGTTTTATGGGTAGGGTTGGAAAAAAAGTAACTAAAACTTAGATGTTAGAAATATTTTTGCAAGGTCGTATAATTAGCACCACTGGAGATGCTCTTAGTGCTGTGTCTAGAGGACTCTGCTTACAAATAGCTGAAGACTCTGGATTTGTTGGCTTACTAGTTCAGAGGGATGTTCTATAACTGGTGTTCACATCAAAGGAACTATGTGGCAAAGCTTGTGCACCTCTCTAGCTTTTAGGTACTACTGCTCTGTTTGGCCATGTACCACTAGTGTTCAAATGAGCAGGATGCAGATCTCAGATTGGTCTTCCTGGAATGCAGGTGGCACTGGCCCATACTATTGGTCATGTGGCTGCTACTGTGAGCATGTCAAAGGTTGCTGTTTCATTTACCCACATTATCAAGAGTTCTGAACCTGCTTTCAGTGTTTTAATTTCACGGTTCCTCCTGGGGGAGAGCTTCCCCTTACCTGTCTATCTGTCTCTTATACCCATCATTGGTGGTTGTGCCTTGACTGCTGCCACAGAGCTGAACTTCAATGTTACAGGTTTGGTGTTTATTCCCTGACTTTGTTCTGTATCAGTTAAATAGTGGTTTTCTGCCCTGATCCTTGGACCTTGTGTGTTGCAAATATGGTGTGAAGATTGCAGGAGTGTGTCAATAATCAGGATAATCTAAAATTGTGCATAATTGACTGTGACAGGATTTACTGGAGCCATGATCTCTAACATTGCATTTGTGTTCCGCAACATCTTCTCCAAGCGAGGGATGGTGAAGAGTAACAAAGTGGGTGGCATGAATTACTATGCATGTTTGAGTATGTTATCATTGGTGTTTCTGACCCCATTTGCATTTGCCGTTGAAGGCCCTAAGTTGTGGGCTTCAGGGTGGCAACAGGCCACTGAGACTATTGGTCAACAATTCTTCTGGTAAGTGTTCTTGATTTTATCAGCAGCTTGTATTACTACAATGGATTTAGTATCAGTTGGATGCACTTTGAACTCATAATCTCTCCATCAGTCTTGCTGCATTTTACATCTTTCTGCAGGATGCATGGTGGTCTCAGTAATGTAGTTTTTCTGAGTGGACTGGCTGTGATATTGTCTTTGGGAATACATCAGGTGAATCCATCTCATGGAATGTCATAATATGTGTTTCAAACAGGTGGGTGCTGGCACAGAGTGTATTCTACCATTTGTATAACCAGGTTTCTTACATGTCTCTAAATGAGATATCACCACTCACATTCAGTATTGGTAACACCATGAAGCGTGTGACGGTGATTGTATCTTCAATTATTGTGTTCCACACACCAGTTTTGCCTGTGAATGCTGTTGGTGCTGCCATTGCAATTTTGGGAACCTTCCTTTACTCGCAGGTGAGTGGGCATCTTAAATCAGGATAAACATACCGAATAGGATGTCATGAGTCATGATTTCACCTAGAACTGTGTCAGTGGAGCTGGTATCCGGTTTACATGAATGAAACTGATGAAACCTGTTATAGATAGGTTCCATCTATCTTCTAGGAATCCATCACTGATCACAACTGGATATACTAATTATACACATACAATAGTGGTGCACTGCAGTCATGTTATAGTAAAGCCCACGGAAATCTCCAAATAAATGCGTTATCTGTAGACAAGTACTAAGAATGCAAATAGGAAAAGCAGGATCTCGTTGTGATTTAGCCAGAATGCTTGTTCCTCATTGCTTACAGGGCAGTCAGAAATCTGCCTTCTCATGGTTAGGAATGTGCAATAATGTTTTTATAATTCATTGTGCTGATGTATCCTTGTCATGTGTTTATGATGGTCCAGGCCAAGCAATAGGGAGCTACAGATGGTACTTTTTGCAACCAAGGGCTATGAATGTCATTATGGCATGCATCGGTGTTCAACTTTTGAACACTTAAACATTATCCTTGTAAGAGATGTGATTATTTGGGGAGTTGGGGATGGGATTATTGTTTTGTAACATCCCAGGATCGCTGGTATGTTTCATGATGAATACAGCAGGTTGAGAACTTTTTTGATAGAGCTGTGCACACCCGGGTTGAGGAGAGAGGGAGTGTGAAAAAATTCTGCCTGTTTAACACATGGAAGTTAATATTTTGTAATGCACTCTTTGGTCTTGAGGTTATTTTTTGTTAGCCACTGACCTTGGACCTGCCTGTCAATCAGCACCCAAATCATTGCAGCACCCAAAGGGTGCATGCTGGACCATGACCAGTCACTTGTTCTTGATTTCCACAGCTTGCCTAACAGGTAAGTGGGTGCTCAATATCAACCTCAGATGGTGATGATGAAGTTGAATATGCACTACCAGTTTTCCTTCACCTGCATGAAGATGCTGAAGTGCATCTTGATCATGCCCCATGTGTTCTACAAGTTGAGGTGTGATGATGTGTTGATGTGAAGGTGAAATTCTGCATTATGCAAGTAGACTTGATTTTTCACCACTGCAGATTGTGGCATATGATGTAATTGGACATTGTCTGTATCTCTTCCAGATTATAGCAAAGAGTCAGGAAGTGGACAACAAACACAGACACACTAGTATCTCATTTAGATAGTTTACTCTCTTTATCTATTTGTCTCTTCTTCATGCACAATAAACACCATGAGCATTTATGAGTGTAGAAGCAAAACCTATAACATCTGACTGCAGACCAAACATAGTTATGCTCTGAGAATTGCTTTGATGATCAAAGACTACAATTGAAAGATCAGCTGTGAGAGGTAAAGTTGTGCAAGACGGAGAAACAAACCTTAAATACTTCTGCTGGAGAAGTGAACCCTTCTTTTTTGTTCAGTTGACATTAAAATGCTCCTTTCTGTATATGCTTTTCTAATATTTACAATCTATGGTTAGCGGAGGGGCAGACATGAGCACTAAATCTGGATGTGGTGAATATTGATACTGCCTTAAATGATGCATTGCAAGAGTTGTTTTCTCAGAGCATGCTAGGCAAAGACAAAAAGATAATCTTTTCAGTCTATTTTAGATGAAAATCTTGTATCTGCTTTGGGCTGGTAAATATGGCTTGCAAGAAGGTCAAAAAAAAGAAAATGATTGTTCCTGATTGGCCAACTATAATATGATTGGCTCTGGTGGTAAAATTTATCACTTTATTCAATTCCCTTTTTCAAGTATATAGAGGGGAGGATGTGAGGAAAATAAACACTGCAGCTTGGATGCGCCAAATACTGATACAGGCTCAAATGGTGTACTAGGCATGCTTGAAGAGCAAGTCCACCTACAGCAATATAATGGGCTGTAAAGAGTGTAGAACAAGCCCATAAGGCTTTTTAGCATGGAACTCAACTTGGATCTGTAAATAGGGGAATAATACTGCCCATTTGCAAAAGGCCAGTAAAAAAGTATGATCAGCTTTGATTGGGTATCTGTCCACGTTGTAGAATTGGCAATTTACCCAATCTTCACTCTACATTGTTCAAGATTTCATTTTCATGGTTGGGAATGGGTACACATCTTGTACACTATATGGATGCCGTAGACAAAGGTAGAGGCCCACATTTGGAAGAAGTTCAATAAGCAAAGGGTCCTTATAAGCAAAGGCTTTACAGGTACTGCCGCCTTCTTTTTTCCCTGGCTGCCCATTTTCCTGTCCAAGATGTGTCTGGAGATGCCCAGACACATATTGGTGCTGCCCATTATAGACTTTGGACCCTCCTATTATGCACATTTTGAGCCTGTAATGGGACACCTAGTATCTATTACAGGGCCAGAATGTGCATAACAGTCTACAGTGGGCAGCACTAAATCGTGTTTGGGTACCATCCATCATTTTTGAGAAAAAAGATGGATCAGGCCAAGGGGTACGCCATAAGGACCCTTCACTTATTCAACTATCTTTCCCCACATTCTAGGTGTGTAGGTCTTGACTCATTGATTAATGCCTCTTCCCTTTTATGGCAGGTCCAAACAAAATCACAAGAGATGATGGAACCCATTTGACATGTTTAGTAAAGTGAATACAAAATCACTTTTGTTTATGACCTATCCTGAAAGCCTCACATGTTCTTAGTGTGTATCATTTAGACATTTTGTAGTAACTACATGTGACGAACTCGGTTAATTTCATATATTGTTGTACTTTGATGAAATCAAAGTTTAGTTGTGTTGATAGAAATAACTCAAAATAATTAGGTTGTGTCTAGAGCATGCCTATTCACAACATTCACATTGTCACCACAAAACTTGTGTGCAGACAATGTTATCAAAAACTGAATAAAAAGCCACACAATACCAGGGGGGGCAATGAACCACTCCTGTTTCTCTATCACAGATCTGTTACACAAGTACACTCTCAGTTCACTGACTTTGATTCCCATACCTAATCTTTGTCACTTAATCTGGGACAAAAAAATTGGATTTAAACAAATGATGCTTATGTTCTGTTGTGTGTTATCATGGAAAGAACTGGAAATAATTTCATTTTGTACAATTAATGTGATCCTTATCAATGGTTGCAGTTTAAACCACTGCATCTAATCTGCCACATAACCAGCTACTGTATGTATACAGATGACTCTGGGTGCATTGTCTCTCACCTTTTGCCACCCATCTCATCCATTAGGCCATCATCATCCTTGTACCACTTCTTCACCTTTATCCTCCCACTTCCAAGAGCAGTGGCAGTTTGAGTGTTCTTTTGTTGTTGCTGCTGCTTTTGATGACCAGTCAATAGACACATTTCTCTTGCCAACAATCCACTGAAGCTGCTGCTATCCAGTGTGGATGTTGACTCTGTGTCTGCAGACTCCCTAGTTGCAACTGTGGGCATCATGCCCATCTCCAGTTGATGGCTTTGTGTGCTACCCGGACTGAAGTGATGAACTCTAGAAGCATCATCAACTTTATTGCTGCTGCCTAATGATTTTTGAGTGCCTGTGATTGACTGTTGTTTTGGAGTAGGTGGGGATGCTGCTGGTGAGGAGAATGATCCTTTCATCAACATGTCATTTATGTACCCAGAAGTAGTAAGCAGGGCTGACAAAGAGGTATTGATCTTCTCTGATTCTGCCATTTGGATGGCACGTGCAGCTTCAGCCAAAAGGCGTCTTGTCTTGTTTAAAGTGGCCAATGCTGCCTTGTCAGTTCGAGCTGCTGATTCCAAGGCAAGTGCTGCTCTCTCTGCTTCCACCATCAGTAGCCTGTACTCCCAGTGATGCCACCCCCACCAACACACGACACATTCAAATCCCTATTCCATTTTCTCTTCTACATGAAGTAGTGATTTGGAGCTGTTGTCAGCTGGATGAAACAAATATTCACTCAACTTGGAGTTAAGCAGCAGACAGAGATGTTCATTTTGCTTGTCTAAGTATGATTGAGCTCTTCAAGTAATCTGATGAGTTCCTACACTAATCCTTGACAGAATCCCATGGCACACTGCCTGAACACAATTCAATAACCCAGGTACAAGATTTTGGGTTTGGGCTCATATGTATTTCTCACCTTGCTCGATCAGAAGCCTCCCTTCGTTGTGACTCCATCTGAAGCCGAGATTCTCGAAGCTGCTTGATCTTCTCGAGTTTCTGACTAGCCAGTGGATCAATGTAGGAAGCACAGGCAGGAGAGTCTATGCTGGGTTTATCAGACTCCTGAGATGTATGACTTCCAAGGCTGTTACTTGCAACCTCTGAAACTCTAACCTTTGGGTAGTTGAGGTCAGTGTGAGATGCTTCGGCTCTCCTCTTAAAGTCCCTTTCCCCTTCTGAAGAAAATATAGTCTTGCTCTGGTGTGGTGCTCTTGGCAGGGTGACATGAGGAGGTGTTTTCAACTGGCCAGCTGCAGATGCTCTTTGCAGGTTTTGGTCATCCTCATCTGCCAAAACCTCTGCAATGAAACTTTCATCTGCAGTGAGCCTATCACCATGCTCTTTGGGTGGAGTCAACTTCACCCTGGCAGCTCCATAATGTCCTGTCCGCTTATGCATGCTTGCCAATGTCTTTCTTCGATATTCCTGCAACCTCAAGTCATGAACAAATGAAATCACATTCCTGAGATCACACTTGTGCTCTAATATGCACAACTTAGATGCAACTGTCAGTTCACCCTAGAAGCATTGAAAAGGTTTGACAATACTCACTGGATCTTCCCACTTGGCTCTGATAGCTTCTGATATCTTCATCCGATGCTCCATGGTATAACCAGGCCCTCTCATAGCCTTTTTCAATGCCCTCATTTCTTGTTTCAATTGGAGGCGGTCTTGTTTTGCAGCAGCAAGTTGTTGCAGCCGGATTTGGTGTTTGAGGTTTTTATATGTATCCCACTCAAGTTCATCATCATCCAGTCCTCCTACTCTTGCAGCCTCTGCTATTGCCTCTCGCCATTCTCCAATGCACATCTTTTCTATGAACATATTCATTCGTTTTCTGTTCCATACATTCTTCAACTTACATCGTATCTTTTCCTTTGATTCAAAGCTGTGCACATGAGAACATCCCATGAGAAGAGGCAAGAATCTGATGTCCACAATTGCAATCGATGGAACAATTATGACTCCATAATATGTAAGACCTCTTTGAATCTTGTGCTATCTATGATCTGGACACATAAGGCAAGTATCTAAGTAACCCTACCTTTGAGGTCTTCCATTCTGTCGCAGCTTTTCACGGACCTGAAACCAGCGACAGAACACCAACAATGCACACACAAAACTAAGAAGAATATCATACCATGTCTGTTGACAAACATGAAGCAGAATCTCTCCAATCCTTTGCCCAATTGCCTACTTATTGGAGGTGGACAACTATCTGGATGCAGTGGCTCAGTTGTCTGGATTTTCCCTGCAGAAAAAAGAGGGAAGAGCAAAAGGCACAGAGGAAAAGAGTACCTGGGGCTTGTTCATTGCTTCTCGTGTCTTTTCTCGAATTCTGGCAATTGTTTCTGCAATGCAACACCACCAAAACCCATGTGTGTCATTTGTTCAAACCTCTTCTGCTTCACCATTCTGAACTCATAGCCACCACCAGGAAGGAAAAAAAACATTGCAAAGAGCGACAACCTCTTTATCATGCTCAATGGAAAAGAAAAAACCACCACAACAAACCTGTAGAGTGGTGTCTGCCTTTGTTCCATGGTACCCTTCCCTTGTTGGATTGCGCTATTCTCTGGCGTCTTAATATCTCTTTTTCTGGAGTAGTGTCAACAGTACTCAAAAGGAGGTCCACAGCTCGGGAAGCAATGCTTGCTTCTTCAATCTGTTCTCTGTTGGAGGGCTGGTCCTCCTCCTCTATCTGCTGCATGAGCTGGAAGCACAACAGGGTCCCAGGAGTTTCAACCTCAGAAGCAATGGAGGTTATAGCCATCAAAACAAATCCATGCTTCGAGCCATGCCTTGAAGATTGTAGTTTCTTCACAAGGCACACAGCCCTTGGACATGGGTGCTTTGGGACTATGGCACTGGAGCACACACAATAATGATTCAAGGAAGAGGGTATGCTCTGAGAACTCCAGGTGATGGAAGGAGAGCCATGTGACACCAGAGACCTGCAACAAAAAACCCAAAAAATATTGAGGCCAAAAAAAAAATTTAAATACAACACCTATCATGTGTTTTCAAGCTGATGCATCAGGTTTTCAGTTGTGCATCATACACCCAGATGATCCAGAACTTTTGCCCCATTTACAGCTTCAGATTATCAGCTCCAGGAATGGCAAGAAGGAAGTGTGAACATACACAGAATGGGATAAGCAAGATTCACAACTTCCTCGAGGGAAGGAAGAGGAGGGGATTAGCGAATTAGGGTACAGAGCTAAACCCTAAACCCTAAAATCAACACCCATCAGGTGTTTTCAAGCTGATGCATCAGGTTTAAAGCCATGCATCATAAACCCAGACGATCCAGAGCTTTTGCACCATCTCCAGCTTCAGATTATCAGCTCCAGGAATGTCAAGAAGGAAGTGAGAACACACACAGAATGGGATAAGCAAGAATCAAAACGTTCTCAAGGGGAGGAAGGGGAGGGGATTAGCAAATTGGGGCACACAGAGAGCTAAACTACTGTGCACACTAGTTTGCAACTTTTCTCCTTCCGAGAAAAAGACAAGCTCTTCTGAGCATTTTAGCCAATATTGCAACAAAAACAAAAACAAAAAAATAGCTCAGCATCCAGTACTCAGATTCAACCCAAGAAAAAAGAGTAACGAGAACGAGGAGAGAGAGAGAGAGTCATCACCTCTGAAATACAACAGGACACCCCAAGCATGGAACATGGCCGACTCCCATCACCTGCTGCAGCACCACCACTCGCAGACACAAAATCCACAGAAGAGGAGAGAAACAAAATTGAGATCAGAGAGAAAAAAGCTCGCACAGAAATCGCCGAAATCGTCCCAGAAACAGAGGACCTAAGTCTTCACGTTTGAACAGCCAGTACATGAGAAACTCCGAGACGAAAAAAACCCAAATGAAGAAATCCGAGAGAGAGAGAGAGAGCGAGAGAGAGAGAGAGACGAAAGCACAGGAGAGAGACGAGAAAATAGACTCGAAAGTGGGGATAAAACCCTAATCATGGCTGAAGTGTTTAGGGTTTTTCGCGAAACGCTAAAGCCTAAGCCCTTCTGCTTCGTCTTCTTCGTCTTGTGGACGTACTGTGAGTGCTTTGCGTCAGCAAAATACGTAGAAGCGAAGAAGATTGCACATAATTTTCTCTTGTCCTCTTTCGTCAACAAGGACATTGATCGATTGTGTGAGGGAAGAAGAAGAAGAAAGGGCAGCAACCGGATCCCCTGCTCCTGCCTGCTTCTGATCTAGAAATGGAGAAAGATACCCTAAATGGAGAAATCTCCAGTCTGAATCTGCAGTGTGAGAATCAATCACTACAGAGTAGCTTGGACCAGAACCCATGCTCGAGAGTAGAGAGAAATCTCCAGCATACAAAAAGGGAAAGGGATCAGCATCGGAGCAAGGCTTGCTTCCGGCGTAATGCTGACAGAGGCACCTAGAAAAGGGGAACTTTGGACAGTTCTTGTAGTAAGGCAGTATTTTGATTTTCTTCTTGAGGGGGAGGGTCAAGGTGAGGGGAGCGGTTCTGAAGAAGGTACTCTGCGGGAACCTTGAACAGTTCAATCTTGAGTCATAATTGTCATCTGTACATATCTTCATGGACTTTCAGAGCTGATTTGATGGTCTTGGACGATGGTTCTTCATCCTTGCAGATTTACGGATTGGAAATAGAACAGAAGAAATTGGAAGAGGACACAGTGGTGTGCCTAATGAGTGGTGAAATCGTGCGAATGACAATGCAAATGAACTTGATTTTTTGAGGTACAACATCTGACCAAGACATACTTCATCCAATCTCATATCATTTGCACATGGGATCTTCCAAGTGGAGATTAGTAAACGCTATGGCATACTTGAGTGGCAAGAGGACCTCAAGATGACACACGCTTGGTAGACAGATTAGGAGGTTCACAGCACTATGACCTTGTGAATGCTATACTGATAGTCAGATGGGTTCTTGGAGGCTCATCAGCAGAATACCTTCAATAGTGCTAATGCTAACTTGACTCACTAATGACACAATAAACTAGCTTGAGCCTTGGAACAAGTGGTTCTGAAGAAAGCAGGAGCAGAAAATACACCAACTATGTTTGTTTTCAGTGACACACAGATGAAGCTGCAACAATTTTTGGATGATATAAACAACAATATTGAAAACTGGGGAGGTAAGAATCAATATTTTGTATTATCCGCATTGTAGTTAGCTCACTTTTAGCACCAACATATTATGATGTGGGTGTAACATATATGAACCACTGAGCTTCTTGTAGAAATATAACTGCCAGAATTGTAGCATGTTGATGAAACAACATGCACATGTCCCTAACTGGCTCTTGAAGACTCTTGTCAATATCAATCTACAAATACCACACAATTCACAAGCTCCATTGTATTGGTTATTAAACCTGCAGAAAGAGCTTGCAAGTTATGGAGCCAAATGCAAACAAAATAGATGCATGTTGATAATATTAGAGCTTATTGACTAGTGAAATATTGTTTTCGTGCTTGGGTGTATAGTCACATCAATGGATGTTGTTGTTCAACATCAGTAGCTAATATTGTTATGGTAAAATATCTCTCCTTATCCCAGCTAATTTTTAGATCAAGCCAATAGCCACAATTCTCAAATTTACAAAACTCTTTTAATTTCTAAGTAAAATATGTACACTAAAAAAGTAACGTCAACCCAAAAAGTAGATGTTCATCTTTTTTATTTCCTTTCTCTAATCCAATAGAGTAGATCAAAAGGACATCCCTCGAAAAAGATTATATCCGGTTTTTGTATCAAATTTCAAAACACATATTAATTCTTTTTCTTTTCTATCAATTAAATACCTTTGTGAAATATTGTACTTCACTTCTAGATCAAAATGCATATTAAATGACTAATATTCCATAACATCATTCCTCATTCTATTTGGAGTGCATGTTGTTTATATTTTCTGTAGGGGTTTGATGATTGTCATGCGTAAACATGTCCTTTATCTCTATATAAACACCACAATGATGTTAATACCTTGAACATCATGTGAACTTCAAATCAATTGATTTAACAAATTTTGTACTTACCTACAAGTGATAGTATATATACATCAAATTCTATTTACAGACGTGGTTTGTTGTTTTTTCTTGTCCAACAAATGCTAAAAAAGTCGTTGTAGAAGAGGTGCTTGGTATTCTAACTTTCTCCTTCTTTATTTATTTTTTTGTTCATGTTTTCTACCAAACTAGCTACTTGGTCAAATGACAAATCTAACCACATATTGATGTCGAAAATACCAAAATTAGAGTAGAACTTATGCATTTAGAAAGGCATTATGTCTCCTATGACCATCTCCTTCAACATTTTTTTCCCTTTCCAATTGGTCAAACTATCTTCAATTTTCTTGTACTCTAATCCAAAAACATCCAACATAATCATGACATATATGAAACATTTATCCTTATGTAACAATTGTTAAATTTAACATGTAAGGCCACTTGTCACAACTGTGAGCAATTCATGACCAAAACCTGAACTTGTACAACATCTTTTTCATCTGGACATTCTTAGTAATCATGTTTAGGTCATTCATGGGAGTTTTGTTGTCATGTTTCCTTCTCTACTATTTGTCTTGTAATCAAGATATGTGACCATACGTCTAGCTTTGCATGTTTAATTCTCTTTATAGACTAAAAATCTTTTGTCTATAGTTTTTGTTTACCAATGAAAATGAAAAAAAAAGGATTGGTGAGCGAAATCAAAACTAGATGCTTTTGTTGCCTTTGGTGTGATAAATTGTTCACTATTAAATATTTTGTGATGCATTTTGTATGGATTATGTATGCATGTTGTGAATTTGTGTTTATATCAAGCCTGAAATGTTCTCTTGTCAATTTCAATTTGTAATCATGTTTGGAATTTCTAAGCAATTGCAACATATTGTAAACCTTAATCTCTATTATAATTGTTGTAAATGACACTAGTTATATTTTTATAGTAATCATTTCTCTTTGCTAATGAAATTTTTTAAAGTTTCACCTAAGCATTCAAATTTTAAATGTTTTTTGGTTTTGCAAAATTGGGTTGGATAATCTATGTTACCATCAGGTCTTATCACTATTGGTAAGGTTTTTGACTGATTTTGTTTATCCCACATTTCTTCAATTGCTAGAATTCATTATCTAGCAAATTATTATTTCATAGTTTGCAATAACAATCATTAAACTCTTCATAACTTCACAATTTGAAAAAAAAATTGTACTTGCCTTTAAGAATTCCATCATGCTTTCTAGTTCCATTAAGCTTTGTTGAACTTTATCTTTTTAAATAATGTTAATTGTTTTGTAAGTGTATAATGACAAAGTCCTTTGATTTCATGAAGAGGAGGAGAAAATGTACCAACATATGCTTAAGGTCTTGAACATAATTATTTTTGTTATAGATCTAATGGGCAAATAAGGACTAAACAAACTAAAATTGGGATTGGGGGAAAGAAAACTAGTGAGCCATCATTAAAGAAATTTGTTGTTTTGGCAATAGCTCATATCCTAACATGTGTTTTGGGAAGCAACCAATAGCAAATGAGTGTCAACAAGGTACAGTAGGCAAAAATAATAATTTCCCCAAAATCAAATTAAAAAATGAAATAGTTTTTGATATGGACATAAAAAAGTAGATTCAAAATATTTTGAAGTAAAAATACAAAACCGTGGAGCCCTACATTTAATTTATGGGAAGTTGAATAGAAAGTTTAAACAATTTTGATATCATAAAATAGGTTGAAAATACGTTTAAAATTAACTAGGTCAAAATGGTGTTCAAACCTATTTCATATTAAAATTTTGATATATTATGATTATAACATCCATAATTTGATAATACATAAGTATTTTTCAAGGTTCCACTAAGTTGAAATTTTTTAAAAATCAATATTTCATATACATGTAGCCCATTTTGTAAAAAAGACATTTTGTGCAAGTAAAAATATTTTTAAAAATTCTACTTAATTCTATTTTCAAAATAGGGTTTTTCAACATTTTAAATATAAAATGAAAGATTATCATCACGTTAATTATTGTATTAAAAAAATTACTTTCAATACGTTAAAACTTTTTCATGGCTACATGTAATTAGTTTTTACGAACAATAAACCATCTTTACCTTGCTTGCACCTAGATGTAATTTTTGTTTTTAAATTACTACCTTTTTTTAAGTGTGAAGCATAGAATTTGTGTATTTTAGAAGTGTTAAATGATTATTGTCTATCAAGTTGGTAAGAAATGAATTTGCTCATAAATGTTGACCTCATGTCCTATAAATTCATGATCTTTTTTTGTGATTTTTATGGGATATGTTATATTTCATCATAGAATATGTATGGTGCACTTTAGGAAGGAATAAATGAATGCCCATTTTTTGGTATGATTTTATCATTCTAAGGACCAAAATCACAATCAAGGATTTTAAATTTTAATTATTTTGGTCTTAGTTTTCATTTTTGATGGTAATGTTGACAAGATTTTATAACCTTTCATTTTTTAAGTATATCATTTGCAATGTTTGGTGAACTATTTGATTATGGATTTATAATTATAATTATATTTAAAATATTGATAGGGATTTTGTTATAAATGTTAATATTATGGGATTCATTCATTTGAATGTTCATTCATGACTTGTAAATAAACTTGTACCTAATTTTTAATTTAATTTTAATTCATTTTAAATTATTTTTTAGTTAAATTTAAATTTATTTTAAATTCACTTCTAATTAACTCTCAATTAATTTTTAATTCACTTTTACTTCATTCAGAATTCATTTTTAGTTAACTTGTAATTCATTTTCATTTCATTTCTAATTAATCTTTAGTTCACATTCAATTCATTCCAATTCACTTACAATTCACTTCTAGTTAATTATTAATTAACTTTTAGTCCACTTTTAGTTAAATTTAAGTTCATTATTATTAAATTTTAATTCACTCTCAATTGAATTTTAATTCACTCATAATTCACACATGGGTGAACATGGGCGCACATGGGTGAATATGAGTCACATATAAATTAAAAGTTTTTTAAAAACTTTTTTGACTTAAGTGTTTAATGGATATAAATAAAAATAGAATTTATCATTAAAAATCACCTTCTCAACACATTAAGATCATCCCCTTCATGTCCATCTTCAACTTGGCCCTATCTCCTCTCCAAAGGATTAATCCCCATGCCCATTTTCATCTCCATGCCCATTTTCATCTCCATGCCCATTTTCATCCCCAAGTCACATCCTTTCCTCAGCCTAATCTTTTTTTCAAGGACACATCTTTGTACCGGGCCATCTTTTCCTTGGGGAATGTCTTTTCCCTAAGCTCCGCATTTCCCCGAATGGACATTCTCCTTTGCCACTATCCATCCCAAAAAAATCTTCTCCCCAGGGAATGTCATTTTGTTAAGCCCACCTTTTTTTCGGCCATTACCTATCCTTGGGTACACATCTTTTTCCTAGGGAACGTCTTTTCCTCAGGCCCACATTTCCTAGGCCATTGTCCATCCCAAAAGGACACATTTTCTTCCCCTAGAACATCTTTTCCATAAATCCAGCAAAGAAAAGGATATTGAACTACCACTGGTAGGATCAATCACTTTATTTCAAGGGGTTACTTGTGCCAAGGCCAGAAGATCGCATGGGACTTGTAGTCCGAATGCATAAAGACCTAGGGCATTCTGGTGAAGAAAGGACTATGGTTGAGATATATAGGAGGTACTTTTGGCATAATCGGACTAAGGATGTGAAGATTGTTATAAAGGTGTGCCAACAGTGTCAAATGGTGAGAAGGATGGGGAGTATACGCTCTGAAGATGAAGAGTTGAAGAATATACCTATTTGTGATATGTTTCATAGAGTGGCTATGGACATCGCAGGACCATTGCCTGAGACCAAGTCAAGAAACAAGTACATATTGGTGGCCATCGACCACTATTCTAAATGGTGCGATGCAAAGGCAGTCGTTGATCATGGTGCTAAGACTACGGCCAGGTTTCTGGAAAATGACATAATCTGCAAGTATGGAGTCCCCAAGTTCGTGCTCACTAATAATGGTGGGGAATGGGCTGCAAAATTCGATGTTATGTGCAAGGACTATGGTATCCAGCATCAGCACACTGCACCCCAATGGCCTTAGTGTAATGGGATGGCAGAGCGCATGATTAAAACGATCAAGCATGGCATCACCGTCCTGCCTATAGCTCCAGAAAACGTGGAGTGTTGGGACGAGCATCTGGCCAAAGTCATGTTTGGATACAAATGTGGCATCCAGAAAGTGAAGCTTACAACGAGCATCCACAAAAGTGTTTTATTCAATGTGGAACAAGCGCAACAGAAACAAAGGAAGACCTATGCTACCAGGAAAGGTAAATAAGTTTTTGAAGGTCTGATTACTGAGGAGACTATGGTAAGGATGAAGAAACCAGGGAAGAAGAGAGCTTTGACTACAAGCTGGGAGGGTCCATACCAGTTCATTGGGTATGCTGATGGAAAGGAAAACCTTGATTTTGAGGAGGGCAATCGAGTGTGCATCATCCAAGATGCTAATGGACGCCAATGGAAAAGGTCTCGTAAGGATCTTTAGATCTATCTATCCCCATGGACACATCTTCTTCCCATTAGTTTTGGGTATGTTTCTTGTTATAACCTTGTTATGTTTTTATTTATTCTTTGTAATAAAATCTTGTTGAATTTTTGTTTCGTACATGTCATATTTTTGTTTTTGTTTGTTTTGTTTCATGATCTAGATTTAGAACTAGGCTTACTTTATTTTCATTTGGGTTAGAAAATCTTTTAGTCTTGATTATTTTCATGCATGTGACAAGTTTCACCAAAAAGTAAGGTTCAATTTCCATGTGACCATTGGCCCACCCATCCATTATTTTTTGGAATATAATAGTTAGGTGGGGCTTTCATGTGCATAATTGCATGCATCTAACCACTGTTTATTAATGGACCTTGGGTGGGTTGGTTAGTACCCCCCACCCACCAAATTTGAAATGTGTCCATTATGTTTTACTTTAATTTAAGGGGGTTGTTAATGATGACTCATTCTTATGTTGTCATATGTTCATAATAAATAAAAGTCAAAAGGTTGTTGATATAATGATGGTGGCAAAATAATGGGTATGACATGCACCACTAAATTATTTTTATTGATTTTTTAGTGGGTATATAAAAGACTATGGGTGGGTGAAACAAATGAAAACCAATGTTAAATATTTTGTATTGTTTATGTATGAAAAAAGAACATGTTTTCACACTCATTGAGAAATCCCAATCAGTTATCTATATCCACCCATATGATAATTATCAACTTTTTCAATCCTTGAAAATGTTTCATCCAAAGATTTTCAATGGGACTATATCTTTAGGTTCACCTTTCCTATTAGCTCACAACCCTCTAGTTTCTAATTTACATCATCCATATTCACATCCAAATCATTTCCGACCTTTAAAAGTTCATGGTGGTTTGGTTTCATCACCTTTTCCCATCCCTCAATATGAAAATTAAATCCAAATTCTTGAAAATATGTCATTGCATGACATGTTGCAAAGCAATTCCCATCCATTTTGGAACCATCCACAACAAGGAAAAATTTGGGAACCCCATAATACATCAAATGTACTAAATAAGAAACAATCAAAGGTGAATTTGCATAAACATAGTTTTGTTTTGGGGTAATGATTTGTTGTTAGAATTTTTAAAAGATATACCATGAAACAAATGGCAAACTATATATGATCCATGTATTTTACATGATTATGGGCAATGATTATCCATTATAAATTATTTTGTGTCATAGGGATATATTTCACATTGGTTTCATTAACAAACATTATGATTATTTTGTGAATTCTAGGGGAAAAAGTGTGGGGTCCATGATGAGTACAACATGTGGAATGGATATAGACAATTATCCAAGCAAATTTTGCAATGATTATTATAGCATATATTGTGAAAAAACATTGTTAAGAAATGTGAAACATATATATGACCAAAACAAAGGCAAATCACATATTAGATTTATTAAGTTATTAAAGAACACATGAACATTGAAATGTATGTCTATTGGTATGTCTAAAGTTTTTTGAATCATTCAATTTCCAATTGTACACCATATTGTTATTAATTTCCATAAGTTTTGATATGCATTTGTGATCTAACATATGTGATATGTCAATGTAAAGTGGGGTGAAAAAGGCCATTACATGATATGCAAAATGTACAATACAAATGTCCCGACTTGTTTCAAAAGAATAATGAATTACATTGTTGGTCCACAACATCATAAAAAACATCAAAATCAATAATTGAAAGTTGTTCTTCAAAAAATAAGTAAATCAATTATTTTTCAATAACATATAACAATGTAAGATATATAATGTGAAAGTCTTTTAACTATGTTCTTTGTTCATTACAAGAATTGAATATTGGGGGAAAGTTAATATTTTATTGAGTACATGAGGTATCTTCCACATGATGTTCAATATCTACACATATTCAAAGACAAAAAACCAAAAGATCATTATATCAAAAACTATGATTCGAAAGATGAAGTATTACATTTCCAAAATGTGGAAATGTTAACTATGTTGGTGGACAAAGAAGATAATTATGCTATTATAGCAATTTTAATGTATGATGTCATTCCCCATGAAGATCTAATGAAAGAAGTAAAATGGTTGGAATCAAATGCAAATGAATGTTAATAAGGACCCACAAAAGGCAACTCAGAAATGTGCATGGCTAGAAAAAAAAAATTACAAGAATGGAGATGGTGCATATGGCAAGTATGCATTTCATTAACAATGTTATATAATAAATTATTTCTTTGTAGGAAAATTGAAGTGTAATAACTATCAAATGTCATTTGTAGATATGTCCATCATTACTTAGAAGTGGATGAAAAGGTAGGAAGTTTTGAAAGACATGTGAATAGTTATTTAATCCAACATTTTCCAAAGGTTTTGGAAGGGTTTGACGACAAAGGAAAACAATTTCAAATTAATGATACTAGTGGTCATGTGATAGAAGGATCACCATTCACAACATTTTCATTGAAAAAAATTTATGAAATTAGAATACATAAAGACAAAGACGATGACGATGTCTATTTCATTTTGTGGATGCAAAAAAGTTTTTTTTTTTCCAATTTCATTTCATTTTGGTAATTCAATTCAAAGGGCTAATGAAATTGTTGTACATGACATAGAAAATGGTCAAGTGGACATTTTGTTTTTTGGAGTATCCAATTAAGTTCAAAACACATAATGGTCTTATTTTCATGTTTAAGACTAACAAACATGTATATTGTACTATCAAAAACCAAATGGGTGATCAATATGGTCTAGCATTCTTTCAAAAAACTTCTATTATGAATTTTTTGAAGGCATCAAAATGACATTGTAATTACATATTCATAATATCATGCTTGCAAGTTTTTCAAATTAAAAGTGAAATTCATGTTTTGTATATACAAGAATGATCATATGAAGTTGATTTCATTAAATTGTGACAAATTGCAACCATTGAAAATATTAATCAATTTGAACCCAAATTGAAACAATATTTTGTATATAATAAAATAAGTGTCTATTGAGTTTTTAGTAAAATCAAGAATATTGATCAAGTTTAATGGAAATTTGAAACATTATTCTTATCTTATCATTTAATAAATGTTCAAGTTGAAAGCAAATCTAAGAATATTAATCAAGTTTGATTTTAACTTGAAACAATATTTTTAGGAGTTTTGGTATATATATAAATAAGTAAGTTCTTTAATGGTTTAAATATTGTTTCACATGCTTTCACATGGGATCATTGATATTTTACATAGTGAAAATGAACTAGAAAATATATTGGTTTTTGCTTAATTTTGGTTTAATACTAACTTTTGAAGGGGGAAGGGAAGGCAAATGGAATTAGATAACATATATTTTTTGTAGAGTGTTAGTTTGAAACTAAGTTTTTTGGGGTGGGGGAGCAAATGGAATTGGAGATTATATTGGTTTTTGCAAAATGTTGGTTTGGTACCAAGTTTGGAAAGTTAGGGGGGATGGAAATGGTAAATATATTGGTTTTTGTAGAATGTTGGTTTGGTACCAACTTTTGTGGGGTGGGGAGGGGAATGGAAGATTCCACTAGAAAAGAAAACAATACACAACCAAAAAAACTAAAGGAAATCCAACCCTTCAAAAGTTTATAACTACCATTTCGTTAAGGTTTCATAAAAAAAGATTTCACATTTAACTTTGAGATTTCATTTGTCAACCCAATGTGCTTAATCACTATAAATAATTTGGAGTAGAATGCAATATGAATATTGAATTTTTGAATAATATAGTCAACTAATTAGTCCATATATTTGACTTCAAAAGTCCACTATTCATAATGAATGCATTATTTTCAAAAAAATTAACTATGCAAATGTCTTCATAATCAAGTTGTTATTATAAAATGAATCATTATTTAATTTATTTAAAACTAAATTATTCACCATAAGCTTTTAAACACAAAGCACCTTACAAAAATTACTACTGTGACTCCAAAAGTGAACCACCATACCTTGCATGCACTTTCCATTCCTTTGATGTCTTTCAGTCATTTTTTGGAATTAATCCTATCTATCAATTCATTGATCTTGTGATGTCTTTCAATCCTACTTGTTTTCATATTTTAATCACACATAAAGTAAATGTAGCATGAACTTCCATCTTACTTGCACAATCCCATTCAAATTTCTTTGAAATGCCAAGTGATTATGGGATGTCAAGTTCATTAACAACAAACTCAATCTAGTTTTTTTATAGTATTGGTTTGGAATGGTAAATGACCCTAACATCCCAATATTGATTTTGTTTCTTAACAATATGAAATGGTGAATTCCATATTTGATTTAGACCATATATATTAAGTAGTTTGTACATCTTTGTCTTGTTAGTTAAAATGTGTCTTAAATTGTTTAATAGAAGGTATTTTCAAACCCACTCATGTTTTTTCTCGTGCATTGTTATTTTAATCTTCTAGCAATAGGCACTAATAGTTATGCTGTAATTATGATTATAGATCATTGAATCCCATTAATAGCATTGTTCATTTACTTAATGATTGTTTTGTAGATCAATAATCACAATTTGGAACATCCATAATAACAAAAGAGATTTTTGCAAATTGGTTGATAATTACGCCAAATCGTGACTTTCATGACTATGACACTAAACAACTATGTCCTTTGTAGTCATTTTTACTATGAATGTGGACAAGGTTAATCATGAATACAACTATATGACCATGAATAGTAAGTATAACCATTTGTAATCATTTGCATGATTACAAGACTAAAATTATGATTTCATGACTTCCTAAAAATAACACATCACAACAACTTTGTTGAGATAAGTCTTGCATTATTTACAAACAACAAACCTTCCTACCTCACTTAACATGCTCTCATGAATTTGTTACGACAATGGACAATCTGAGGAAACAAACAACAATAGAAAGCCTTTTCATCGTTGTTGTGCAAAAAGTTCACAAAACCAACAAAAAACTTAAAAACTTCTAGCGCTCACACTAAAAGCATATATGTTTCCTAATGCCACCTCATCTTTGTTCACACCTTCTCTAATGAAATCAATAATACACACTACAATCAATATCACTTAGTAATGTTTTGACTTCAAATTAACATGAAAAAACAAGTTGCAAAACTGATTTTACAAATTTAGCTAAAAATGAATTATTTCTTCATATGTTATCCCTTCACCAAAAAATAGCCGCTCTGAAATAGGCCTTCTCCTCCCACCAACAGAGGGTCCTTAGACCAAAGCTTTCATTGTGCAAGATGCAAGCACCATGGAATACAAATATGAATTGTGCAACATTTCCCCTGCTCCCTCATTCCATGTCACATGAAGCATTCATAGTTTTCCTTGAATGGTTTTTGCAATTTCTGTTTCTCCCACAAAAGATCAAATATATTGTGGCAATATATTGTGAACAAAATTCATGTCAACTCTTCCATAGAGAAGGTTTTCATTGTGGGAAAAACCACTCCTCATGTCATCAACATGCAGTTGTCAAGTCCAAAAAGTGAGCTGAAACAATAGTTGTTTTATGTTCTTTCATAGTAGAGCTCACAGGTTTTTTAAGTCCATGGATATACTCTTTCAAACTATTTGCAAATGAATTTCCAAAAAGCTTAGAGAACTCAAAAGTCAATTAGATTGTCTTGTTAGCTTTAAATGTTAACTTTCAAACTCTTGATGATGGGACTGACAATCTTGATGACAAATGCTTTGCAACTTCATTACAAGATGCATTCCATGTGTGGTCTATGAAATGGGAGAAAGCATAATACCCCTAAAAAACAAGTTGCTTCTTTTCGTGTAGCTTCAGTATATGCTCCTCAATTGTGTTTTCAATGACAAACCTTGTCACCCTGCCCAACGCACAAATCACAAACTTTGTGTTAAGTAGGTCACGAGTTCAGGATACTCAAGTTCCTATTCCTGGGGAACCACTGTGAACCTTCAAAGAGTAGACTCAAATGAGATATCTTTGCCAAAAATGATGCCTCTGTCATACCCAGCAATCTTATTACTGCATACCTACAATGTCCTCCCATCCAAGTCCACAGAAACCTCCGTCTACCAAACATGATCTTCAAGTAATGTAACCAAACCAATTTCTGGAAGAATGTTTGTTCAAGAAGCTCATCAAACCACTCCTCTACTCTCAATATATTCTTACTTAACTCATGTTCAAAAATACCTTACCACTGAATGCACAACAAGAAAGAAAGAGGAGCCCTTAAGAACTTACTTGTCAAGTCCATATCATGGGGTAGAGCAGTGTATACCTTGCAATCACAGTCATTTGTGAATCTCTCAATCATCACATCATGGGAATGCATACTCATGCTTCCATCCAGCTTCACACATTTGATTCTTGACTGTTCAAATTTTACCAAACCCAATAATAGCACCACATCAGAAAATGAACATAGAAGAGAAAAGCTACTGATCAAGATCAATGTGGCTCAAAATGCTAGTACACTTGTAGCCCAGATCTTTTGCATTCTTCTCCTTTGCTTCTGCACTTTTAGTGCTAGTAAAGTCTACGGTTAATGGCTTCTAATAGGTTGAACATTGTGGCGCAGGTTCTCCTGCTGCCATAACATACTCTTGTGAACTTTAGCTTTTGGTCATGGCAACAGTGCCAATGCTTTTGTTGACCTCAGTATCAGACACAAATCATACCAAAATATAAGATAAGAAATGTGTTTTCTGGAACTAATTGGGGTTTTAGAAATGCACAAGCATAACAAAAGAAATCTGTTTCCTTGAACTAATTAGGGTTTCAGAAATGCAAAAGCGTAAGACAAGAAATCTATTCTTGATTATCAACAACACAGATGAAAACTGCAAGCACGTTCTCTCTGACTTATGGAAATGTCAAGAACACAAACCTGTACTTTGGGATCTTGAAGCTTGAGTTTGATTCCAAGTAACAACACACCTGTTTGCTGAGATCTTAAAGGTGAAGATGAAGAGCTATGATAATCTCTTCCCAGGTTTTATTCTTTTCCAAGTAGGTTAGTGCATCTGTGGCCAAATCCTGGCATACTGTACAAGCCTTCTTATTGCCTAATGCAGCTTCCACAGCAGTAGCAGTGCAAAACACTGTTGGCACATTTTCAACCATATTCTCACACTGCAAAAACCAGAGGCATACAAAATAATCCACATCCTCTTCTCCCTTTTCAGATAGGGATAACAAAAAAGAGACAAGTGTTGACTTGGGTCTGCAGGTCTGGTTGAAGGAACCTGCATCGATGGTCCTCTAGCAAGTTGATTGCATCTCTGTGATGTGGGTTGCAGCAACTAGTTTTCTCCAACATATCAATACCTGCTGCTAACATTGGTACAAGAGGAGCATTGTCAAAAGTATATGGAATGGATTCTGGTCAGGGTCCCTACATTGTACCAGAAGGTAGGCAGGCTATGAGGCCAATACTTACAACTGCCGAGCCTGGGAACTTGCTCACTAGGTTCTTTAGGACGTTCTTGTCTGAAAGCGCCAAAATCTTCAAAACGTATGTGGCAACCAGTGATAGCTAATGATCAGATCTTAAGATCTCATTTGAGATCTAAAATGAGGACAGAGCAACATGGCCTCACAAGCATCCAGCATCTCTGGAAGGTGCGTAAGGCCTTCTCCTCAAAAATTGTGGTGTGAATGAGAGGATCTGTACAGAAAACATGGATGAAGCTTGTGATCCAGAAATGCATTTCTTTCTGGGGCCTCATTCTGTGTGGAGAAATCTGTAGGCAAACATGTGCACAGGAGGGCAGCAGCAACAGCAGCATGAAGAAAGCTGTTGTTGCTCCTCCTCTTGTTGAGCAAACTGGGAAGGTGATACCATCTCCCTTTGCACACAATAAACAATAGTGCAAGAAGCAAAATCCTCCCCTCTATTAGGGGGGGAAAAAAAAATTCAACAAAGTATTGATCACATTTCTGTCTGTTAAACAAAAGATGACAATTTACAGTAACATTCATGTATGGATAAGTTTGAAAAGATTTGAGAGTCTGCAATTCATACGGGTGCAAGATAAAACAAACTCTTCTGCTACATGTGCCATGGGACTTTATTAGTGTATCTGAGAAAACTGCCTGTACAAGAGAAGGTGAGTCTTGATTTGTTGTTGCAATTAGGTAGTCTTTGTTTACGCAACTTTTATCTTTGTGTGATCTCTCAAAGAGGGAGTAAGAGGACAGGACACGGAACAAATTCTGCCAGTAGATTGCTGTCTACATGCTTTGAGTGTATGGATTCCATGCTGAGAACTACAAGATCCAAGCCCATATCATCAGCCACCTCCCCTATCACGGCTGCTGGGCGCTTTCCCTCTCCCAGCCTCTCCACCAATGTGAAGTCCTTAAATCCTCCTGCAAAAAATGGAAGGAAACTCTGGTCAGAAGCTGAAACAACATATCTTCCTTGTGTATATAGCATTTCCTCAGATGCAAAAATGCAGTACTTGTTGCATCAACAGCATCATCTTATCTTGTCCATGATGAAAAGAAATCAGAGAGCTACAGTCAATCCTAAAACCAAAGGAACCTGACAGAAACTCTAAGAAATTCTGCAAGTCATGTAGTTGCTGAGCAACCGCATCATAGTTTGGGGAGACAAAACATCAAAACAATAATGCAAAAATACCTTCAGCAAGATGCCACCGTATATTCTTCATACGCACTTCATGATCCTCTGTTGTCTCTAACTCATTTTCATCAATCACTGCAGAACAGAAAAAAAAGAAAACAAGGAAGCCACTGCTGCACAGAAATGCATTTCAAGCAGATGGAGATTGGAAAGCATGGGAAAAAAAAGATAGACAACATGAGGTGGAGTATTCCAGAAATGCACTATGGAAATGGAGAGAAACAAAGAACCATGCCACCACCTGATGTGCAGAGGAATACCTACCAACAACTGTGATGTTGGCACCATACATATTGGCAAGAGATGTCGTGGTGGCTGCAGCCTAGAAACAAGAATGCCAGAAGTTCTGATTAGGCTACTTGCTTCTCTGTTGCCATGGCCTCTCACCATGGAAAGCACCAGATGCACAGAGAAAGAGATAGAGACGGAGAAAGAGAAAAAAAACAGAAGATTGTTGTGCACGCAATTTGCAACTGCTACATGAAAACCAAGCAGCTGAGCAATGATTTACATAGTTTGAACCTGCCGTGTGGCTGCCGAAAGATAAGGATTCTTGTCCATGATGGGTAGCATCAGATGCTTGAAAGTAGTAGTGGTAGTGACAATTGTAGATGCAACTGCTGCTGCTGTGTCGTCACCACTACTGGCAGCTTGTGAAGACTCTGACGCCCTCACTAGGTATCCACCATTGCCACAATAATGAATGACCCCTGATCAGTTTTTTTCCTCCAACAACAGTCAAACTCCTCCACTGGCAGCATGAAAAAAGATCACAATAGAAAACTATAGACTTTGATGGATTAGGTCTTGGATTTAGGGTTTAGAGAGCTCTACTGGCAACTTGTGAAGAGGGCAATTGCAACAATAACAAATGACCCCTGATCAACTTTTCCCCTCGAACAACTTTCAAATCCCTCTGCCAGCAGCATGAAAAAAGGTCACAATAGAAGACTACAGACTTTGGTGGATTGGTTTATGGCTCAGGGTTTAAAGAGCTTCTCTACTGGCAGCTTGTGAAGAGGGTCATTGCCACAATAACAAATGACCCGTAAATAACTTTTACCCCCAACAATAATCAAACCCCTCTGCCGGCAGCATAAAAAAAGGTCACAATAGAAAACTATAGACTTTGGAGGATTGGATTAGGGTTTAGGGTTTAAAGAGAACTTCTCTACTGGCAGCTTGTGAAGACTGTGTTCTCTTCGCCAGGTATCTTCCATTGCCACAATAATGAATGACCCCCGATCAGCTTTCTTCCTCCAACAATTATGGAATCCCTCCAGCAGCAGGAGAAAAGATCACAATAGAAAACTATCGACTTTGATGGATTGGGTTTAGGATTTAGGGTTTAGAGAGCTTCTCCTCCGACAAGCAAGGTTGTTACCTGATAATCCCTTTGCAATCGCCCGCAAGCTCATGTGTGTAGGAAGCCCACATGAGCGTGAATACCAGCAACAGGGAATGGGAGTAGCTCTCCCGCGTCCAACGCTGGGGATTATGGCAAAAGATGCAGAAGGGAAAGAGGAAGTGCGTGTGCGACATACAGGTAGTGCCATCGCTCTAACTGGAACAGACAATAATGCTCCCGCCATATACTCCATCTTCATCGCCATCACGCTCTCGGTTTGTACGTCTTCTCTCTCTCTCTCTCTCTCTCTCTCTCTCTCTTCCTAACAAAACCTCACTAGGGTTTAGGGTAAAGGGTTTTAGGGTTTTTATGACACGAAGAAACCCAGCCTCCCCCCCTCCTTTGTCTCCTTCTACACGTCCAAAGCGCAATCGACAAAGGAATAAATTACAAATTCCAAGCAAGCCCCGAAGAACAACACATTCCCTTCCACAGACAGAATGTCAGCAGTTGTTAGCCTACGAGCCATCAGCACAGGTGGAGAACAACTTAGGTTTGAGAACAATGCTGCTCCTTGCTTACTCTTTTGGCATCCAAGTCTCTGTTGCCTTTCTTGGTGAGTATCAGTTCTGGAAATAAGAAAGCTAGGAAAGATTTTTGCTTTGTGGGTTTCTGGATTTTCCATTGCTGTGTGTTTGGTTCTGCATTCTGAGATCTTGGGTTTCATTATAGTGAACTTGGGTCCACTCCCTGACATTTCTTATGGGGTGCATGATTGGTGTTGTCTACTGAACATGGTGTGCAATCAATCATGCTTGCTTATGCTGTGATAAATTAAAGGTATGGTATTTTTGTTTTTGTCTATTGGCCCCCTCATCCACTAGCTTTTTTTCTGTGTCTGTATGGTGCTTTTCTTTTGTCTGTTGTCCCCCTTCACCCACTAGCTTTTCCTGTGTCTGTATGGTATGTTTCTTTTTGTCTTTTGCCCCCCTCACCCACTAGCTTTTTTTTTCTGTGTCTTTGATTGGACATGCCAGCCTGAATCAAAGGTTATGTGGATATGTTTTGTTCCCAACAACAAACCAGCAGTACTTAGTTTCATTGTGCATTTTGCTGTGTAAGCACCTCATCTGTTTCCTTCTGTCTGAGGTGGACTGTTTTCCTGATTTGCTGAACTCTTTGAAAACAAGGGCATGTTACAACTACCAATTTTACTCGTGAGAAGTCCAACTGCCAACTTTCAATTGGTTTGTTTGCACTGAAGACAACTTGCTAGCATCTACATGGTATGTACGTATAAAATCACAATGCTCATCATCTTTGATGCCCTGGCAACATGTCTTGTGCACTAATGTTTCAAATGCACTTCCTGTCTGCAGCATAAAGTGCCACTTGAATTGTTTACATGCAGATGCAATCAACTGAACTCTACCTATACAGTTGAGTATTTTATGTCTTCAACTTGGAGGAAAGTCAGGAAGAAGATTGGTTTCAGCAAATGTCAACTCAAATTTCAACAGACTTTCAACACCATCAGCAGACTGTTGCTGCAACACTCTCTCTCTCAGGTAAGCTTGGGGCATGTTTGCTATAAGAGTGGGTCATTCACACATTTGCACAACTTGGAAGCCACTGCATGTCTCTACGTGTGCACACTCTTGGTCTAGTGGCGCATGTAGTGCCCTGAAGGCCTAACTAAAACCCAAAGTTGAGGGGGAACTTTGATACTTGCTACCTGCGCTTGCCCACACACAACACAAAATGAACAAAGGACTTGTTTTACATTTAGGAAAATTCTCAAATTTTCAACAATTGATACCTATTTGCAACACCCACGATGGCTAGTTTGAAAAAACATGTGAAATTTTGAATGAACGTGAATTAGAAGAGCATGTCCATCAAAGAGAATAAAATGGCATTTATGTCAAATTTTGGATGAAGTGAAAATGACCTTAGTTTCTATAAATGCAAGATACAATGCTTTTGTAAGGACCTAGTAAAGAAATGTAATTGGCTAGTCACGATGGTTGGTGTCTATGATGACACTTAAAATTAGTATTCGATACTCAATTTGCATTATCCAAGATTTCATGTTTATGGGTGCGAATGGGGACTTAACTTCAATACTATTTTGGATGTGATAGACAAAGTGAAGACCGACATACCATGGTTCACAAGATCCACCTCAAGTCATACGCATTTTTAAATGTGCAAGAGCAAAAAGAAAAGTTGCATTGTTTTTCATCTAAATTGGGTCATTTCATGCATAAAAAAGTCATCTCACTTTATTTGGACATATTTTATCTCTTCCACCAATGGTATCAAATATCCATAATGATCACATTCATCCATTGAATTGTCTTTCATTTTATCATTTTCATCCATTTAAAGTTTATTTGTGTTATTTCATCCACATTAGTTCACCCCATGCATGGGATCAAATTCATCAACATCCATCAAGATTTATTCCATGCATGAAAGTTCATCCAAATGGTTAAATGTATTCATCAAAATCCATTTCATTCATTTATTCAAATTTATTTTGCCCATGGACATTCAATCACTCATTTCAAAGTATCCATTCATCAAAATTCATTTTTCCAATTATGATAATTTCATTCATTGTTTTAAACGAAATTGATCCATTGACATTGAATTCGTTCAATGGATCATATCACCCATGTAGATTGTGAAATTCACACTCACTTACTTCAACATTACAAGTCTTTTGAGAATAATTTTAAAAAGGAAACTGTTTTACATCCTCCTTGTAGTTGAAACTTGCAATAATGATTGCTTAAATCACTAGGAAAAAACCCCCCCCCTTGCAACCATAACCTTAGTTGAAAATGATGCTTCAACTACAATTTTAATCAAAATTATTTTTTTTACATTTTCTAATTTCAAATTTTAAAAATCAACAATAACAAGTTGAAAGCAACACACAATTGAACATGATAACTAGGTGGCAAAATATGGTCATGATCTTATTAATTTATTTGAAAACTAGCTTTGAATGTAAATTGTTAAGTGAATAAACCTCATTTGCTAACAAGGTGCAATCACACAAACAAGAGCCACATCAAATGTAATATCTACTTAATTTTTCACATTTAGAAATAGCAATTTAATTTGATGTTGAAAGTACAAGATTTTTTTATATTGCAAGGTTCCTAATATATCATTGAAACATGTGAATTAATTTGAAAAATATCCTATGAATAAAAAGTTTTCAAAAGCAATCATGAAGCATTATAATGGTGGCTTTTAAACACAAAAATGACTTGTAAATGGGTTTCAAAACTTTTGAAAATGATTTTTTTATTTTTTTTATAATAAACCTTGACATAACAATATTTTTAACAATTCAAGATTTTTTTAATTTGAGAAATTTTGTGAAAATATTTTTAGGAATATTCTCTCAAAAGCCATCCACTAAGTAGGTGGGTGTGGATTGTGTTATCATGTTGGCACCCAACATGCCATTTCATTTATCCTAATGAATTTGAGGATCCAATTTTTGTTTTCAACTATTTTGAGATAATGAACATCCTAGATGTCAAAACATAGCACATTGCAAAATATTCTATTGTAGTGTGGCACATCACCATTTTCATTTGTCATGGTCATGAGGTTAGCAATTTAAATTATGTTTTGACTATTAAGGATCCATTCAATATGTCCAAAAATTCCATTCCATTGAAAATTAAACCAACCCACACATGCCACATGTATGGTTGCAAGTAAATATATAATATTTAAATTATTCAAATGCATGACAAATTGTTTGTTGCCACATGGTGTTGAAGGATTTGATTACATGTAATGTATGTGTCCACATTTTGCATGTGTATTGGTGAACATAACAAAAAGATGAATTAAAAAATATAATCAAAATGAATTGAAACAAAGTTCAAATAAATGTCAAATATTATCATTTACTAGAACAATTGGAAAACAATAGAAACAAAGTGCAACAATTACACATTGAAGGCAATTTGTAGTTACAAAATTGTTACAAGTCCATTTTTAAAAAAATCAATATATACTCAAAAAAATCCACATAATTTGTAAACAAAGTAAAATTTGGGTATCCAACATAATTTGAACACATTTCAATTATTTGAACACACAAACAAACATATCTAAACTACAAAGCTTAAATGTAAGAACAATATAACAATCGCATAATGTTGTGATGTGTATCATATTTTAAAGACACCCTAATTAAGGTGCATCATCTACATCGATAACTTTAATGTTATTTAAAACATCTTCAACCCCAATTGAATAATAGATCTTTAGATTTATTGGTATGCTATGGGAATGATCAATAATTGAAAATTAACCTATGATGCTCATGTTCATAATGTAATTGAAATTTTTTGCAATATAATTGGATTAAAAGGTGTAGTCACAAAAACACGACCCATTGTTGTTGTAATTCATCCTAAAAATTTGTGTAAATATGAACAAATTATGTGGAAATTTATTGTGAAATGGAATCTTTTCATGTATTATCATTTAATATGTATTGATAAAACTTGTTGTGAAGTTTGAAACTTTTACATGCCCAAAAGGATTTTCTTAACAATGTAATTAATCCTAGTAGTCTTTTTGTAACATCAACTAACACAAGTTTTTGAGATTTTTGAAGCTAAATTTTTATGCTTTCAGTGAATTATTATTTATCATCAATTTTGGGGTTTTAATACCATTTTCCTGTAAATATAGCCATAATTCCAAATTTTAATCTTATATCACTGTGGATGGAGTAGAATTTTATTATTTTATTATTTTAAAATATTTTAAATAATGATGACAACTTGGAAAATTAACTTAAACTTATTTTACTTGTAGTTTTAATTCATTTAATAAAGTTAGTTGGAATTTGATTAATGTAGTAATGGAGTAATTATAACAAAAATATGGACAATGAACAAAGCCTTCCAATGTTTCCTTAATAACCACATCACAAAAGGGTGTGTGTGTGCGGATTGTGTTTAGAATTATTGTTCAAATGGATAAAAAGTTGAAGTAAATTTAATTCTCAATTGCAAACATTGTTAATGTAGGTCATGACTAGAAAAGTAGATAGGAAAGTAAAGTTGAAACATATTGCATAAGGGATGGAAGACATGTCATGAAGCTCTTGGGTAGTTTGTGGGGACATGTTTCAAGTCAACTTTGTGCCAAAAGCCATTCGGGTGGAATTGGGTTTGCATTGTGTCATCCAATATTGGGCAAATTTCTTCAAACATATTTGTTTTGGTTTATATGTATTAAACTTTTATCTTGGTAACAAAGGACTTGGATATTGAAACATAAATATGGTGTTCTCCATTGTTAATCATCTCAAAGACTTGGGAAAAATCATATTTAATGTTTTGTTAAAAAAATTTATTAGACACTAAAATTTGTTTTTCTTCCTTTTATTATTCAATTTATAACCAAAATTCATAGTTCAATTTGCAAAATCATTCATACATTAAAAAAAAAGGTTTGACAAACTTGGCAAAAATGTTAAGAGTTTGAAAGCTTAAAAGCTTGAAAGTTTAAATGTTTTTTTGTAGTTTTTTTCCTTTCTTATTCAATTTTGTGCATTTGAGGCATGATGGGGGGGAAGAGATGCTTTGGGAAATCTTAATGCAAAAATGAAGCATCATCAAGTTTGTGTTTGGCAGGGTTCACACAAGTGGAATTTTTTGAATTTTAAAAAATTTACATATAAAAATAATTTCAAATTTCTTCACATGATCACCATCATGCAATAATCATCAATTGTTGCAACTCCTTCATTGTGCACTAAAATGTTTTCTTTCTCATATTTAAGTGTTGAAACATGTAGATTTCTTTAATGAAAACTTTATTTAATAAGGTATTTTTAATGTCCATCTAATGTATTTCAAGATCTTAAGTGCCGATAATTATGAAGTATTTAATACAAAATCCAACAATCAAAATAAATCTTTTTTAATAAAAAACCATAATTGTATTCAAAAAATAATTATAAAAAATTTCATGCAAAAGAGATGATCAAAGATCAAGAATTTTATCTCCTATTAGATCCACATGTTATCTTACATGTAAAAAGGTGCCATCACATGGAATAGATTAAAAAAATATGATGTCCAAAATTCAAAAATGGTTTTTGACATAAATGAAAAAAAGTAAATTAAACACCTTAATAAGTAAAAATTATAAAACCATTCACTCCTCCATTGAGTTTATGGTAAACTAAACACAAAATTTGAAAAACTTTAATATAACAAAATATGCTACAAGTAGATTTGAAATCAACTAATCAATATTGTGTTCAAAATTATTTTTACATTAGAAGTTTGATCTATTATGATTATAGTATACTGAATTTAAATTTAAATAAATATCTTCTAAGCTTTCATTAACTTGAAAGTAAAAAATAATTAATATTTCATTCACTTATAGCCCATTTTGTAAAACTGAAAATATCATGCAAGTAATTTTATTTTAAAATAATATATTTAAATTACTTGAAGATGTGATTTTTCAATATTATAATAATAAAATGAAAGATTATCCTCAATATAATCATTGGATAATTATTATTTTTACTTTCAATACATGAAAGTTTTTTTATAAGTACTTGTAATTTCTTGTGACAGGGACAAGAGATTGTTTATTTTACCATGTTTTCACCCACATTAGGTTTATTTAACAAATATAAAATGTGCAACCAATTAACATTTACATAATTATGAAAGGTGTGATTGGTTGATATTAATGTTGGGCATGTATCATGAACATGGTTAAATACCCAACTAATTCAACCAATTTTCAATCTAGTTATATCATTGAAAACCATTAGGTATCACCTTAATCATGTGATAGTCAAATCACTAATTGACCATTGAAAACCATATGCATTCAAAAAGAAATTTAAAGTTTTTGATCAAATGGGTTTGAAGGACCTACCTAGGTCTAGTTCTTAAACTAGGGGGTCTATGTAGCTAGGGTTGTCTAACAATGTTGAAACCTTTTTCCAAATGATTTGCTATCATGATTTCAACACAACCTTTAAAACCCTATAATATTTTATTATTATATAGAACAATGTTGGGTTGTCAACAAGTATGCCTTAATGCCATCATCACACATTTTGGATTTCATCCTTACTAGAATTATTGTATAAATATGAAAAAATTACACTCAAGGAGAACTCAAAAAAAACAAAAGACACCCATACAAACTTTTTTAGTTGATTGAAATCAATTCGGAAAGGTTGGCATACTAAAAAACAAATAAAAATAAATATTTTTAGAAGTTCATTTTAATGGAAATTAATTATTGAATAAATTTCTTGTTAATTGCTAAATTTGTTGGAACAAATGTTTTTTCATTTTTCAAGAAAAACTTTGATTGGGATGAGAGTTCTACATGGCAACAAATCTATGAATTATGAAATGTTGTTTCTAATAAGTGATGATATTTGACATCTAAAGCTTATTGCCACTTATGAGATTCCAAGCTAAACATGGGTTTGGTCAAAGATATAATGTTGTTGATTTCAGAAGCAAGAACTTGAACAAAAAAATTTAGAACTTGGTCATGGCTTTGCCTTTATTTGGTCATTTAAATTGCCTTTGAAGGGTTGTGGTTGAGTTTGTTTTTTATGAACATGTTGATGAGATGTAGAACTAGGTTACTCAATGACATACTTGATGGAGGTTGAATTAAAAAAATGTCAAACCCAAAAGTCTTTTTTATCAACACTAATGATTTTGGTGCCAATGTTTTTAATAGATCTAAGTCTAATGGGTTTAATACCATGAGTTGAAAAATAGTTATTGGTGGGATTTGCTCATTCAATGAACTTTTATACTTTGATGATAAGTACTTTTAGCATTGACCAAATTATCATCGATGAAATTTATAGTATTTTAATATAAAATCTTCATCAAAGATGACATTTCATTGAAAGAGAAAATTAATAGCATTATGAATACAACAATCATACAATTTATGTCTTTTTACTTTTTCTTGTTTTCCATATCCAATGAAAACACTCTTGATTGTTTAAAAATACAATTTTTATTTTTTTTAACGGGAGTGTGTATGTAACATGTACACCCAACTATTCATACTTATGACTAATTTTGGGTTTATGTTGTGTCCACAATTCATAGGATGTTTTTGAATTTGTTGAAATATGAACCTATTTCTATATGTAACATGCAAAAGTGGCCTCAATCCAAAAAGTTGTAGGTAATGGAACATGTATCATATTTTGAATCACTTCAACAATAATGTATTTTCTCTCTCAACAACCTTTTTTTGCTTGGGGTGTAAGGTATGGTAAATTGATGAAATATATATATCATGAGTTTGACTAAAGGTCTTGAATTCAAGTGAAGAATATTCACCTTATTGTCCTTGCATAATATTTTGATCAATTTTCCTATTTGCTTTTCCACCAAGGTTTTATATTCTTGAAAATTTAAAGATGCTTTGGACTTATATTTCAAGTGATAGACATAAAAATATCATGTAATGTCATCAATGAAACATGTGAAGTATTTGACATTGTTAAAGGAAGGGATTTGCAAACATAAGGTCACATACATTTGAATGTACTAGCTCTATAATATCAGTATAATTGATTTTACTAAATTTGGGAAATGGTACTTATGTTGTTTACACATGAAGGTGAATGTATATGAAATTAAGTGCATCATGTTTGTCCATCATTTTTTTTTGTTGTGAGAATCTTCATTGAATTGAGATTTAGATGGTAATGTCAATAACATGCCATGTAAAGTTTTTTGAATAAGTGGATGTTGTAAGGTAATGGCCATGCTTGAAATTGTATTTATTAAACTTTCCTTTGTTATTTATAAAGAAGGTTGTTCAATATTCTTTTATTTGGATGTTCGTATGGTTTAAATATCTTTTTGAAAAAGCCTACTAACAAAGATGGGAAAAGTTAGGGTTGTATCATGACTATTGATTGATATAAAAGGCCAAAAGGAGGTAGGTAATGTTGCCAACAAAAAAATAATTAATTGAATGTTACTAATTGTAAGTCTTGATGTTGTGATTTCATCAAAGGCTTTTTGAAATTATTTAATAAATTCAATGATTGACTTTCCTTTTTCAATTTTATTGTCATCAAGTTCTTTTGAATAGCAAGTTTCATAAGCTATTCAGTTAGAATGCACATACATGATTTCAATTTATCCAAGCCTTTTTGGAAGTTTTGAATAAATGTACCATTTATATTTGAACATTTGCTCATGTATTTAAGTTTATTTCAAATTATGAAGATTTTGTTCGCTTTGTTGCATAACATGAATTCATTATTGTTAAATTTTTTATCTTCTTCCTTGAAGTTTTTTTCAAGGAATGTTTAACACATGATGTATTGTTATGACACCATGAAAGTTTGAAAAAAATCACTATGAAAAAAAGGGTGTTTTGCAACTGGCCTTCCATGACACACCTTCAAACTCCTTGAAAGATTCAAATGTGAATTCCAAAGTGAAAACAACGAAATAAGGAATTAGGTACGCTCCTTCATCCATAGCATTTCGGGGGTAAAAGGGGCATGCTGGAGCTCCAGGATGGAGATTAAGATGAGTGACAAGCAAGTCAACTATTCATATTGATTTACACAAACCAAACAACAAGTAGGTTAACGCATAGTTGAAGCACTTTTGGTGCACAAATGAACCACATGCATACATGGATTCACAAGACTCGCCACGGCCCAAAATTGGGGGAAACCATCACCTTCCCCCCATAGTATTCTTTATGATTGGCCATGGGGGTTGCACCCAAATGTCATTTTTCCTCAAATTCCCAAATTGGAAGTCTTGAAATTCTTAAAATTGAAATTCATGTCACTTTGGAGGCCCATAACTTCTTGTGAAAAACTTAGATTGAGGCGAGGTCTACAGCAAAGTTGTAAACCTTGTCAAGAGTTTTCCAGCAATATTTGGCACGTCACCTGCACACACGTAATTTAAGGCGATTTTCGACTTTTAATGATCGGGAATAAAATTCACATTTTGACTCCCAACCTTTCTTTCGGCCAAAACTTGTGTTGTAAATACTCAAATGGATAATGCAACTCCATTTTAAACATCTACGTCTTAAGAACTTTTTAATGGTATAAAGAAGTTTTCAATCCAATGAATTTTGAACCCCTCAAATCATTCTTTGAAAATTTGGGAGTTCATCAGGATTCCAACTCCCATTTGAAAATGTGTGGGCTCATTCCTTCACACTCTCTTACACTCTCGGGAGTGTGAATGTGATTACTAAGTTGCACTATTGGTTCGCACCTTCCCATGCCCTTGTATTGGTCCCAAGCCCAAGGCTAAGGTCGTGACATTGCAACTTAGTTTTGAATTGTAATGACCATTTGCAAGTCACCGTATTTCTACGTTGTGAGTGCTATCGGACAAGTTGCATAAGTTACAAAGTTGCAAAGTTACAACTCACCGTATATATAGTGCAACTCATTACAATTCAATTGCAACTATGCTGAAATCATTCATTTTCAACCACTATGCAACTCTATTACAACTACAGCCATAACGTCATGTTGACGTTAATAATTTTCATCCATCCATTAAAACTTGACACATGGCATTATGAAGATTTTTGGGTTTAATTTTTTTTTGAAATATGGATTTCCATGGTCTAATATTATGACACATGGCCTAATAAAAAATTGTCACAAGGCATATTAATTAAAATTTGAAAAATAAAAATAAAAAGTAATTCATTTTAATAGCTAAGTAGGTTGATACACATCCATAGGTAGGTAGGTTGGTAAGTAGGAAAATATAAGACTAGATGAATTAAATAATATATATATACATAATTTTTATTTTGTATTTGGGGTTAAGTTTTTTTGAGTTCATCCCAAAATAACATGTGTATTTTGGTGTGAAAACATAAGAGAGGTCACCTTTTTTATATATTTTATGACATGCGATTCAAAAACAAAACTATGGGTTAAATCCTTTAGTTGTTTTCAAATTGCAAATTGAATTACAACAACACAACGTAAACTGGTTGGTGATTGAACACTTAAGTGCTCAGGGCAAGATCTAAGAGGAAGGATCTCTTTTTGTGGTGCCCAAACAAAACTTGAACCCCTCCATTTGATGCATATGGCATAGTAAAAATTGTTTAAAACATAATAGAATTGAAAAAGTTATGGCCCCCCAAAGTAGAAGGGGTCAAAAACTCAAAAAAACAAATCATTGAATGTTACAAAGGCCAGTTCTTGAATACCCAAAAAAATTCCTTGTATGTTGCTTTGTTACTATTTGAATTCAAAAATGATTTGTAGAACTTTAGGTAATGTTTCTATAACACTTTTTAAAAAATTTAATGAATAAGAAATAAGAAAGTTATGAAGTTTGAAATTAGAAGGGGTTAAAATGAAAAAGAAAAAAAAGAAAAAAAACACATTTTGCAATTTGAAAAAAAATTATCTTTATAGCTCCTTTTTGGCTAATCCTTTGACTTTGCATTTCCAAGGTGATTTGTAGAATTTTAGGTGTCGTTCCTATAGCATTTTAAATCATTCAAAATGAATAAGAAACAAAAAAGTTATGAGGTTTGAAAATAGAAGGGGTCAAAATGAAAAAAAACACATTTTGCAATTTGTAAAACTGTATTTTCTTTACAATTTTTTTTTGGCTAATCCTTTGGCTTTGCATTTCAAAGAGATTTGTAGAACTTGAAAAGACGTTTCTATAACAATTTAAATCATTCAAAATGGAAAAGACAACTAGTTATAACATAGTTGTTGCGTGAGTTGCACATTTACAACAATTCTAAAGTAGTTATCACATGCAACTATAGTGCAACTCCTTCAAAAGTAAAAAATGGTTGAGTACAAATGTATATACATTATGTACAAATTATTATATAGAAGACCCATTTTCAACTCACTTACAACTATAATACAACTAACTGATTTTCTAACATGGCAATCTATTTATTAATTCCCTGTATTTCCAAAGGGATAGTTGCATATTAGTTGTAATACCTAAGGGGTAATTGCATAATAGTTGTATATGAGTTTTTTTTTAGCTCTAGTTGCAAGGCAATGTGGTTTTAGCGGACACAATTTTTCATAATGATTACACACAAGAAAGAAAAAGGAGAATGATAATGTATTATTTAAAAAAGGTTTGCATAAGAAAAAAAAACCATAATGGATTTTTTTAGGTGTCACAAAATTATGGTAGAAGTTTCAAGGTTAGACACATATTATTATATAAAACCCATATGCAAGTTGGAAATTTAAACAAAATAAATGAAATTAACTTCTTTGTCATGTTTATTTTCAAGCGATTACACCAAAAACATTAATTTTCAATGAAATATGGACTTTACAATCTAGGCAATTTTGAGGTCATGGTCCACAAAAAAAAATGTTATGAATTCATTACTCATAATGATATTGAAGAATTTTCCATAATTTTGGAACATGTTATAGTTTCAAGGGTTATGGCACTTAGGAATAAAAAGTTTGGAAAATTTGAAGTATGTGATGAATTTTATAATTCTTTATTGTGTGTAATAATTTTTTAAAAATAAAATCAAAGTCCATCACATATCCAAAAGATGTTTTTCATGACCATAACTAAGTAGAGGTGTTCAAAAAGCTTGAAAATAGGGCACCACTAACTTGGACATGGAAAAGAATCAACTTTAACATCATTTCAAAGTTTTTGTGTTTTTGTTCAATTTTTTGTGTTTTAAAATACACTAGAAAAACTCTCAAACTAGACTTTGCAATTGCTGCTTTTGGTACATCCTAGTGTGCTTTCACCCTATGTTTATCCTCTAGAAGACTCAAAGAGAAAAATTAATAATCATTAATCCAAAGTTCATAGTCCAACAAAATAGCTACATACAATTTATCTCCTAATTCTATTTTAGAACCTAACTACTAGGATCATTTAGCATAATAACCTTCTATGGGCATTGGAACACCTTAACCCATTAAAACCCATTTATAAGGTCCAAATTGTGTGCATAGAATCAAATTGTATTCATGATTTTTTGAATGGAGAAAGAAGATAAGCAAGTAATTGCCATAAATTTATAAGGTGGTCGAAATATCCATGAATCAAAAACACTTTCTAAACCACACATTTTAATTGTTGCACCATACAAAGTTGATGTTGTTCATTAATCCATGTTACCATTTAGGATTTTTTCCATTGTCTAGCCTATTTTGACATATGTTATTTCATGTGTTTATGGGATATATGTTATTGTATGTTGAAGTTCAATTGACATGTAACATTGAATTGCAATTATTAACAAAACATAGACAATTATTTTGTTTAAAGGATGGATACATAATTGTAACTATGTACTCAAATGTTGACTTCAATCTCTTGTTTCCTAAGGATTCAAATTATTTACAAGCAAAACTAAAATGCAATTTACAAATAATATAAAAACTTCAAAATTACAAATGGCACTTCAAACAATGATCATCATGAATGTCCTTTTTATGATGCACTTAACAATTGGTGGTATCAAAATGAAAATGTGATGAAACATGTGATTGCTTTTACAAATGGAAATGATGAAGTTGTAAATAGTTTAAAATTACAAGTAAAATACTTGATTGTTTAAAGGATAATGGTAAAAAATTGTGAATGGATAGACAATCCAATGGATAGATGAAGTTAAAAAATCAAATAAAAAAGAAAAATTCTATGGACATGAACATTTTTCAACCATGATTGAAATAATACATCAAAGTTACAACAATTTGCATAAACTAATATTAATTAAAAATATATGGATTCCCAAATTAGATGTTTCATTATTAAGCTATAGATATCATAACATTGAATTTTGAGTCATTCATCAAAATTTAACTCAAAAAGGTACATTCATAGTAAAAGGAGCCAAGGAGGTTATTGACAATACTTAAAACTACATTTACATTATTTTGGGAAATCATCATTAATTGTATTTAATGCATTATTTATCCATAATTTGTAATTGTGTTTTGGTGCTCATGAAATTGGACTCTTATGAATTTGGAATCATTTCACTATGTTATTAGAATCCTTTGTCATACACAAAACACTTGTTGACAAGGTCTAAAAGTTGAACATGCTTTTTGTTACTCAAACCTTCACCAAATGTTCTCAAATTTATTATGGGCTTTAATATACTTCACAAGAAGGGCCACATGTGTTTATATTTCTAAATGCACATGTATTGAATCCTTTTAATGGATGTTGTTGATTTTGATTTTGAACGTCCTTAATGGTAAAAAAAGTTCAAAATTTGTCACCATGGTTAATTTTTTAAATACATTAGATTATAATCTAGGTCTTCATGAAAAAATATATAATTTTTATTATAATATGAGTCATGTGTGGTCTCAATAGCAGTCTTAGAAATTACATTTAAAATATAGTTTTGATATTTAATAAATCAATACATGTAAGACACGTGTAAAATATAGTCCTTAGTAAGGACACTGACCTTGGTCACCATGGTTCCTTTTATTGTGTTTTTACCCAAAACCATATGTCTTTGAGAAAAATACATCACAATTTCTTTTCAAATTAACTTCAAAGAAGTTATTTGTTACATGTTGATGGATTATAATAGTTTTTGTCAACATTTTCTTGGTTTTTTCTTGTTTTTCTTTTTTTTAAAAATGATTTTTCAATGATTATCAACACATATTCATCTCCACGTTGATAGTTTATGTTTTCCATGTCAATTTTCTCATATTCCATTATCCTTATATTTGCACCCTTTTGTATGTTTAATTTTGTTTCAACCATTTAAAAAATATTAGTTCATAAATTGTGTTGCTCAATGTTGTATTTGCTTCTACTTATGTTTATATCTATTACCTTCAACATTTAGTGTCACAACTTTAACTTTGGATTTACAAAATTGGAGCAAGATAAAAAAAACATGTTGAAAATGAGGCCAAGACATGGCATGGTTCAAGGACATTCCTCAAATGTGTAAGAAGAAATCTCAAGTCCCAAAGACTTTTGGGACATGGTTTGGGGGACCAAATTATATTTTAAATCAAATAATTTTTAAAATTTAGCAAAATTTTCAATGCAACCTATAATGTGATGCCTTAACATTGCCAAAAATAAACTTACTAAAAATTAAGGTCATTTAAAATTTCAATGGTGTGGAAAAAATCAACTATTGATCACTCATACATCATTTCGAGGTTCAAATGATGTTATATGGAATTGGAAATCATTTTTAATTAGATCTATTTTTAGGAAATTACGAGATCCCAAAATTTGGACACTAAGAATGTAAGATCGTGGAACCAACATCCTAATTGCCATGATGAAGAAAGTGATGTTGGGTAAAACCAAATGAAAATGATGAAATAACATTTTTGAAAATAAATTTCCTTGACAAAATTAGAACTAGAAATGGAAGGTTGGAAGGTAACTACCTTTTAGTCTTTGGACAATACCTTTGTTGTAGAAAACAAATCACAAACTTGTTGCCTTCATCTTTTGTAGTTGTTGCTTTCCTTTAGCTACCTTCTTATTGCAACTATTTTGTTGTAGTTACCATCTAGTGATTAATTTCTAACAAACATTTTTGGAAATGAAAGATGAAGAGAAAACTTAACTAAACTAAGAGTTACTTAATCTACATCAAATTAATATTAAATATTTTATTTTGTAACGAAGAAATCAAAGCAAAATACCAAAAAAAAATGTCATTTGACTTTCAATTAAAATTCATTATATTTCTTCTTCATACAAGTACAATCTTCTTCTCTCACTTCATGCACCAATCTTCCTAGAATCACACATTAAATGATGGATTGAAAAGGAATGAAATAATGAAGGAATGAGCCCAAGGAATAATAAGGAATCAAAAGTGATTCCTCACCACACATGAGTTTGTCTTATCCTTTTAAATTTCTTCACCTTATTCTAATCTCCTTCACATATCCTAATTAGTGAAATATCTATAAACCTTAATAAATTACTAAACCTACCTTTTAACATTCCAAGTTCTTTGCATTGGGAAGAATGTAATTTGTGCCATTGGCCCAAGTGTGAATCGGTTACACAACTAAATTTTCCTTCCAAAACCATTTTTGTAATATAATTGAATTTTCAATGACAAAAACTCAATATCACACCTCAGGTCTAATTTTTTTCAAATCAACTTCACTATTAAATCCTACTGAATAAGGGTTTAAGATAGATTCATATACTTAATTGAATAAACTTTCAATGTGCTTTGTATTTTAATAATTCATCTTTTTCACCTTTCAAAAAGAGTGACCACATTGGTTAGGTGACATTTCCTATCAACTTGGAAAATAAAAGTTTGTCCACCAATCACACAGTTTCCTGAATCTATTCAAACATAGCCCGATCACAAATGCTAGGTGCCCATCCATAATCACAATCCCAAAAACTACGCTTTGCATCTATAACTATTTGAATCAATCTGGAGGAAAAAACTTTGCAACCATAATATAATTTCAAGGCTATATGAGATGCAATATTTTAAACATCACAACTATATACAAAATCTACGATGTTAAGAGCATCTCCAGCAGTGCTCAGTATGTGACCCTGAATACAAATATTTCTCACATTCCCCTTTTAGTTACCCTAGTACCTTGGCCAATTCGACACTAATTATATTATTTTCACAAATGTTGAAAAATTCCAAAAATTATTTCTTTCCAAATCAAAAAAAGTTGTGAAGGATAATAATGAATATTTAGGAATATTCCATTCGTTGAAATGAGTTTTTCAAATTTTAATTAATTAATCATTTGACGGACACGTGTTGAAATGGCCAAGGTACTACAGTACTTCCTTTTTTCCAACTCCACTCATGAAAGTGAAACTGCAAGTGCAAATAGGTGGGAGACTACTAATAACAACCCACATGGACCAATCAAACTATCTTCCCAATCAGAAACAAGGAGCATTCAGGTCTCCCACATCAGTCTTCCAGTGAATCCACTGGATTTGAGTGCTGTACCTCATCAAGGATTTCTAGTGCAAAGTCACATACTCAGCATGAGCAGAGATGCTCTAAGGACTTGCTTGGCTGCATGATCAGCTCCATACAATTTAGTTTCAAATTGCATTCAGTGTTGCATTCTCATGAGCTTTGGTTTATAGAGTTTTGGGGCAATGATGCAGTCAGGAGTGGATTGTGGATTTTGAGGACAAAAAGTGGTGGACAAAAAATGCAGCAAAAACCAAGCGGTTTTCTTCAAGAGGCTTGCCTGTCAAGGATTTGTATCTATCTACCTTTCATCAGCATCATCTAAGAGCCCATGAGCTCTAACTTCAACATTAGATTTTACAAAGGAAGATCTTTCACTGAGAGCAAACATTGGCTGAAAATTCTTCACAAATCATCATCTCCTAGAAGCAGGCTGGCAGATGCTGATCTCTACCGAATCTACCAAAGTTGGAACTTATACAGGACCGATGCCTCACTTGCCATTCTTCCTGTAGAAATGATTTGGATCATGACAGTTTTGTACTCTGCTCTGAAGGTTGCATGTACTGAACATTGTAAACAAGTGCTATGGTGGTACGACTACGTTGGTACACTGCAGATAAGACTATTCAAGAACTAGGAAGATGTGCTTGTTGCTGTGTGTCCCACTTGTTTGGTCAAAAGGTAGATTTAAGAATGGGGCAAAAGATTGTACCAGCTTTCATGAATGGGCAAAAGATACCAGCTTTCAAGAATGGCTTCTGCATGCAATTTTTCTAGGGCAATGTACTTCTGTGATCTTTTCCTCTTCACAGAACAGATCAAGTGGCAGCAGGATCCTGAAGGAGGCAAGAAATTAGGTCAATTGTTACATCATTTTAAGCAAAGTCATTACATCTGCTGCTGCTTGAGTTGTCTGTCATTCAACACATTGTTGGTGGACAATGCTGCCACCTGTTGCACTCCTCCTTGAAGCCTGTCCCTTCCAAGTGCAGATCAACCCATCGTAACATTTAGCCTTTTCTGTCACTATGTCAGCAAAAACAGAAATTGCAAATTTGGGCACTTCCCCTTTGTGTTTGCTGTTCAAGCCCTTGATGTACCCAAATGGAGAATCTTAGATAGAAAAAGGACAGCACCCATGGGCACTTAGGTTTTTCTATTTCTCACCTTGTAAGTTATCAAGCTGAAAAGATGGTGTCCTGGTGAAAGCCCCTAAATCACGTTGGATGTCAGCTTCTGGCTGCTCCAAAAGCACAGCAGTTGCAGCTCCTGGCTGGCAAACATTTCCATTCCATGGATCAAGCCCTGTCTGAGCTCTGCCATCAGAACTCCTCCCAGCATCAGGGTGGTCCCCAATACCTCCAGAGTCACCCCCCTGTCTTGGGTCTGGCTCTGATCTGAACTGCTTAACCTGTGAAGACTCTGCATCTGTGTCCACTTCCGATCCATCATCTTTTGGTAGCAACTGCAATTATTGCAGCACATCAGTAATCAACCCCTACAATGTGCATAGCACTTCTCTACAGATGTGGTGAAAAATCAGTTGCACTTTATTGGCAGACACAAAGCAAAATTCTACTTCTACCCAAATGCTTGAAAGTTGTAAAAACTTTCTCAAAGAAGGTGGGTGGTGGATTCCTTGCAGCACCTGTTGCTTTCTCTTAGCACGAGCCTTGCGGTTTTGGAACCAGTTGTATATGTTGGTTTCACCAACATGGCCATGCTGCATTAGCTCTGTGGTGATCTCTTTGATACGCTGTTTGCTTGGGGTTGCATTTCCCTGCTCAAATAACCTCTCAAGGATCTGGAGCTGGTTTTGGCTCGGTGTCCACCGCTGCCGCACTGTGGCCCGATGCATGGGTGTCATAGTTACTTGGTCCATGACAGAAGATGGCTGCACCCCTGTTGCCATAATGCCTGTCCCATTGACAGTGTAGTTAAGGTTGCACCAATTCTGCCATCAGAGTAGACCTTAAAAAGAGAGAGAATCCCACCATAAAATCTAACTGCTTGCACTGAACTCCAGTTCTGACAAAAGTCCTATCCTGAAAAAAAATCACACAAAAATCTCAACAATTTCAGTCACAAGATGTGCATGTGAAAAAAGGAGGGCCCTTGTTCAGATGGTACTGACCAGGGGCAGAAATTTCCTTAGAAAGACTAGCTTTGTGCATTTCCACCAGCTGCTGGCAGATGGTTGCGTACACCGAGATTTGCCTTCGCAATGCCTCAAGCTGCTCCTCTGTCATCACCACCTGCTATACAAAAAATCAGCTAATGTGATTATTATGTGCACTCTTGGTCCATCCGACCATCCATCATCATTTGAAAAAAACCAAACAAAAGATGCATGAGTTTCTTCACCAAAGATGCATGCATTAGTGTCTTCAACATGTAACATGAATCTTGAGTTCAATTGACAAAAACCCACTGAGTTGTTCTGCAAGCTTCACTGGATGATGACATTATTCAAGAACTCAGGTTCAGAAGGTTTTTAGAGAGTTGTTCTGCAGCAAAAAAGCTTCAATGTATGTATGACATTATTGAAGAAGAAGCTTCAGAAATAGGAGCCCATATAAGTACTGTTCACAAAGCTCTCTAGATCTGTGACAGATTTTTTTTTGCTTGCAAGGCTTTCATAATTTAGGTCTATTGTTATTTCTTTTGTGTGTGTGTGTGTGCTGATCAGAAACTTTTTTGCTGATGGGGAGATTTGTTTTACAGTCAAGAACCACAAAGAAGCTTCTGGGAAAAAAATGGGTTGCAAACTGATGATCAGAAATGATGTTCTGCAAGGAGATGTGGGTTTTGTAGTTGGAGGGAGGAAAAAGGGGATGGGGGACTTGTTTACCTGTCCAGATCTCCTTGTGCACAGTTGTTGTTGAGAGAAACTGGTTGGATCCAAAGCTTCTCCCAAACTACTGGTGTTGTCCCCCATAGTTTCTCCTACCAAAGGAGCAGATGGAAGGAGCTGCTGCTGCTGCTGCAGTCCTAACCCCACCGAACCCATCTTCCCAACAAATTCTTCACATATGCAATCTTTGCAAAAACCTTCAACCCCCTAAAAAAAGAAGGAAAAAAAAACCTCAAACTTTATCACAGCATTCTCTTCCCCCCTGTGTCTCTTCTCTCTATCAACGACCCATTTCCCCAAAATCCATTTTCTCTCTCATCTGCTACTCCTGCAAAAAATTGCCTTTCTCAACCTGATGAAACAAGGTGCTTGAATGAACGCAAACACCATCTCTTGCTCTCTGAGTGTGTGTGTGTGTCTGTGCAGACGCCTCTGTCTCTGTCTCAATCTTTTTCTGTCTCTTTCTCAAAATCTCTCCCTCTTTCGGCAAAAAATTGGCAGTGGGCTGATTGTAGGAGAGGCTAAAAGCGGCGACATTTTACGACGGATTGGGCTAGCGAAACTTAGAGCTCCAATGGGGAAGAAGGGAAAGGTCTGCTCTTTATGAAATGGGAACCAGCAGCTTCTTCTGATGAGAGATTCCAAGACAAAAAAACTCAATCCTGGGGGAAGATTTTCTTTTTTGTCCCCCAACCCCAGCCCCCCAAAAAACAGACTAGACTAGCCAGCCTACAATGAAGAATCTGCCATGATCTCTCTCTATCTGCCAAGGTTTATAGCAAGTAGGAACACACCCATGTTCTCTCTCAGAATCTCACTCAATCAACAAGACCCACGGCCCATGTTCTCCTCTCTTTTCTCTCCAACATCCCCATGTTTTCTCGAACACCCATGTTCTCTCTCTCTCTCTCTCTCTGCTGCTGCAGAAAATGTGGTCTCTGACAGTCAGAAGGGGTTTCAGGTGGGGTTGCTTCCTGTCTGTTCCCAATGTGTTCCCATCAAGCTCTCAAAGTGTTCCCAGTATGTTCCCCAAGTTCTCAATTGTGTTCTGATCAAGTTCTCAAGGTGGTCCCAGAAAGTTCCCCAAATTCTCAATTGTGTTCTGATCAAATTCTCAAGGTGTTCCCAGCAAGTTCTCAAAGTGTTCCCAGTATGTTCCCAGCAAGTTCTCAAAGTGTTCCCAGCAGGTTCTCCAAATTCTCAATTGTGTTCTGATCAAGTTCCCAAAGTGTTCCCATCATGTTCCCCAAGTTCCCAATGTGTTCCTTATGACATTTCCAATAGCAACTTTTATCCCTTACAAGTGTAGCCAGTGCCCTGTTGGCCCGAGTGTGAACACATCGAGGGCACAACTAAATTTTTCCTTCCAAACCCAATTTTTGAAATTTGGGTTTGGAACAAAATCCACTCAAAATTCAATATCTTCCACACCTTAGCTCTGAAAATTGTGAAATGAACTCCATTAAATCCCACTCATCGAGGGCTTTCCAACAAAACCAAGAACAACAATACCCCACCCCCCACCCCCCAAATTCCAATACAGTTTTCAGTTTCCATTTCATTTAGTTTTTAGTGAAAAAATGGTTCAATAATCAATAATAGCTTCCATTCCACCCCGTACAGTCGGTGCACCCCTCCTACTCATCAAGAGCTTTCCAAAGATATGAAGAGTGTGCGGCATGAAGAAGCAGGCGTGGTTTGGAAGATCTCAACCTGACAAAACGAAGGAAACAAACTACCTTGCTTCATAGATAGATTATTTGCCCACGGTTCAACTTTTCATAGTTTATAAAGAATTGTCAGTCAGTCTAGTCTTTCAAATATATCCAATCAAGGAACCATCGGTTCTTATTTGAGAGGGGAATCAAGATTTGATTTTATGAAAGTATAAGGAAATAGAGAATCCCCAAGTAAAACAAGTCTAAAACTCACACCAAAGCTCCTTTGAGGACCCACTTAATTGAAAAAGGTGGTTTTGTCCATCCGGTGTTGGGTGGGTATTGCTTTTCCTTAAAAAATTGCTGATGTTGGTTCTTCAAAAAAAACATTATTTCAAATAAACATTAACTTTTAAAACATTGGAAATACTCTTGAAAGATATAAGCAAAAATCTATATTCTTTTTATATAACTTCATCTTGACTAAATGATTTTTCAAATTCTTGTAACTCCTCTTCTAAGTTGGAATTTGTCTCAAGCAATACATTAGATTAAAACAACTTAAAACTAATCCTATAATTCATTAGGTCACTTTTACCCACAAAGATAAATTTAGAGATCTTTGATTGGAGATGGCTTTTCCTTACATTTGTAAAAACACTAGCAATTTTATTTTTTATCTATTTCAATCTTTGGATCAACAATTACAAAAATTCAATGAAAAAGTAGAAGCATATTTAATAACATTGGCAAGTAGTGAGAACAAGCAATTACAATGAACAAGGTAAAAAAACTAGTGGTATGACATATCAACAACGAGCAAAGCACAAAGAAACAACAACAAAATATGAAAGCAAATGGATCAACTAGTTGTCAATCAAATGCACAAAGCAATCTCATGAAAAAAAACACATGGAAACTCAAAAAATGGCAAAGAACAAGAGATATTGTGTTAGCATGACAATGGTTGCTTTTAACAAAGCACATGCTTGCTTCCCACTTGCAATAATTTTAAAGATTAACCTTAAGTTCAAAATTCAAAACCATAACCTTAATTAACTTACAATTAACCCTATTTAATCTAAAGTTAAATCTTTTTCCACTTAATTCTTAACTAACATGAGAATTAAAATTAAATATTCAAATATTAAAAAAACAAGGTTTGGGGTATCAAACTTTGTTGAAATAGGATATTTTAATTAAATCATTAAATAAAGTCTCAAAAAATAAGTATTTAAAGTGGGGTCATGATCTTAAATATAAAATCTAAAACATAAGTAACAACCATTTGAAGAATCAAGATTCAAACTCCCAAAATGACTCCTTACCACAAAAATGTTTAATAAAGTGATCAAATTAGCTTGAATTTGGGAGCTTCTTATGTTGTTGGATAGCTATTTTCAAAGGTTACAACTTTTCTTGTGAAAATTTATAAGCTTGACCAAAAAAAAAAGAAGCTTTTAAATCAAAGTTGAAACAAAAAAATTATGAACCCCCAAATGGTTGAGCATAGTAAGTTGGTAGTTTTGGGACTTTTGTTTGGAAGTCTTCATGAAAAATGTTGTAACCCACACAAGAAATTGCAAAGTATAATGTTGAGAGAAAACTAATAATGAATCTTCTTAAATTTGTGATGCACTCTAGATTTGTCAAGTGGTATCAAAAACAAGAAATCTTGTTTGTGCACCATTTTTATTTCAAACTACATTAATTATTTTCTCTTCTTAATGTGTGTTATTTAACACAATTGTGAATTTGATTTAGGAATTTATCCTAGTCTCACCTTGAAGCTCCTACACATTCTTTCATTGTGGGAGTTAGGAAACACCCCTTAAGCTTATGTTCAATTACAAAATCAAGAATTAATCAAGGGTTTTTTTATTATGACTGTCACTTGACAAATCTAGGAGTGTGTCACTTTGCCCATTATCATTTCACATGTTTATATTGCTTTAAATGCATATTACGCACAATATTATCTAGTATTCAACATGACTACCTAGTCCATCTCTTCAAGGTAATCCCACATGAATATCCAAGGGAATGACATGACCACCAATTTAAGCAAATCTAGATGTCTACAACCACACATACAACTTGATGAGAATTTCATATACATATACCATCCCTTCTTGTATTACATACAAAATCACAAATTTCGTAAAGGCCTTATACAAAATACACACACACACACCATTCCCTTACTTACATTCCCCAAATCATCCATGAATTCTCCTGACAATACCCCCACTATACAAATAGTTCAACAACTTAACCCTTGATTTTTTAAAAAACTATCCAATTACTTTTGAACCTACCTAACAATCTCAAGAGCATAAATAACATTAAGTACTTTGTTTTTGAAATGCCCAATACATGGGCAATTGTTGGAAATAATATAGAGCTTACCCTTTTCCCATCCTTGAACTACAAATTTTGTGGAGACTTGAATACACCTTTATGCTCTTATAGTTAGCGTCCAATGATCCATTGTTCATACATAGATTGACATATCAAAACCCTAAGGCACATTCAAAAACTCCTCAACACCCATCACTAGCATTGCAAAATTTGCAATATATGAAAATGTTTTGTTACTAATTCTACTTTAGGTAATTTTCTAACAACACCCACTACGTCCCTTTGACTACTTTCATGTTTTTGTTCCCACCCGAAAGGTTTTTTGTTGCATTAAATTACAACTACAATGTCCTACTACAAATTGCCTTATCACACATTCCCCCTTTATTATTATTAGCCCCATTCCTTCATTTCACATCCAATTCATCAAATTCACATATTTTCATGACCAATTCTCGAAAGTTGCTATGACTTGAAAACTTTTTTTAAATTATGATATTCTTTTGAACACCATCTTACTCCCTCATATTGATGATTATTTTACCCACTCTCGTTCCCTAATTGTTGATCAAAGAGGAGCAATATGCTTGCACATCAATGCTCTCCTCTTTACAAACAAGACTTTGCACCACACCTTCTTCCCACATCAAACACCGATCCCTTTTGCCGAGGGAAAACATTCTGCTTATAAAAATGTGACCTCCAAATACACTAGAAATGTTTGTGGCGGTGATTTATGAAAGAAAGAAGGCACGGAGGCAGGGCCGACAAGCATGCCCACCTTGCCCCCTCTCACTCCGAACAAAAATTGCAGGCACCTGAAATAAGAACCTCAGTCTTGTCTGTGGGGGGGGGGGGTGGGGGACTTCACTTGTCATCAAATTATTGCTTTTCTCAGGTTCTATATTCTCTGCAAAAAAAACTTTAGGGGGGGGTGCGTTGGGGGGGGGGCCGGGGGGGGGGCCTGGGCTTTTTTC
>Ga0116227_10001502_pt1 | contig 52106 bp, 37 predicted proteins | sample S1TSphgellanicum_FD_89693 | JGI IMG/M metagenome (GOLD analysis project Ga0116227, IMG submission 89693) | Host-associated microbial communities from peat moss isolated from Minnesota, USA - S1T2_Fb - Sphagnum magellanicum MG | ecosystem: Host-associated > Plants > Peat moss > Unclassified...
GGGAAGAACATCTAGAAAGAAGTAAAAGCTGATGGTTTTTTTTCTGATTTTGCTACGAAATCCCCGTCAGGATTGACAACGTACCAGGGGGAGGGGGGGAGGGGGGCGGAATGTTGGCAGCCATTTCAAAAGATGCAATACCCACGTCCACAAGCATGACACCTATTTTGAAAAGCTTGCCAGCCTATTAATTCACAACATACAGGGCCAACTACAACTAAAACACAGTTGGCATTGTTTTGTATTTAGGAGTTGTGTATAAGTGAAGTCTTGTAATCAACTTCCCCTTGAGATATTTTCTTTGACTTTATTCATGGGGTGCACAAAAGCACAAGAAACCACTTTTCCAACCCTCCACTCAGGCCTGGCACAGAAGCAGAGACAACGCAACGCAACCCAACCCAACCCAACCCAACACCAGCCAAGCTGACACAGCAAAGGCAGCTAGTCTCCAATGAGGGAGGCCCAACCTGGAGTAACCAATGGGAGATAGAGGAAGCCCTTTTGTGCTTACCCCACCAAAAAGCAGCTATGCGCCAATCAGAGGTTGTTGAGAGTATCCAACCCACAGAATGCCAGGAGGAGCTTGATTCCATGGATTCTTTGGTCACTGTTGAAGGATGGTTGTTGAAAAAAATCACCAACTGAGTTAAGTACATCGACAAAACAAACTGTTCAGGCACCTTGCCAGGGCCAGTAGCCTACTAGTAGTAGTACCCCTTCAGTAGTGGGGAGACATGGTGACTATTGAAACCTGCAAACACCCAGCACTCACCAGTGCATCATCCACTGGAAACCTGTTATGAAACCTTGGTAAACTGTCCTGTTAATCGTCCTACTCTCCCCTTCCCATACCTAGGTAGTGAAGTAAGTGGCTAGTATCATAGGTGAGTAGGTAGAGAATGTAAGTGAGTACTATTTGAAAAGCATAACAAAATATCCCGCAGATCCTAGTACTATTTAGGTAGGTAATTGGGTAATGCACTTTGAGGTTACTAGGTATGTAGTCTATGTGGATGCATAGTACATAACAACCTCCCAGAAATTTTCTAGCGTATTTGGACATAGCCTTAGAGCATCTCTCAAGCTGCTCAGTATTATGTGACCCGGAGAAAATATTTTTCACGTCCAAGTTTAGTTGTGTACTCTTTTGCAACCCCACCCATAAAACTGAAACTGGGACAGCAAACAGGTACGGGACTACTATAGCAAACCACCTGGACCAATCATTATGATGAGCCAATCAGAAATACTGAGCAGCAGTTAGATCATATTTAGTACACTCTTTTCTGCGAGTGCACATCACTCCTGTGCCATTTACCAGCCACAGCAACATGGGTAATTTTTGCAGAGCCAAAACCATTTTCCTGAGCTAAACGAGCATACCTTGGATTGTCTTTATCCAATTGTACCTTGCAGGAACACATACAGTCCCCATTGGAAATGCTCTTATAAAGCACAATATTTCACCTGCACAATATTTCACCAGTGCTTTGAAAAATGAAATGCCTACTTGCAAAATGTTTGCAAATGAGCAGCATTTCATTTTTCAAAACACCTGTCTCTCTTTTTTTTTCTTTTTGCCTGCAATACCAAAAGAAAAAAATTAATAAAAATTTCTGGACCTAGGATTTTCCACTGGGTAAATGCCCTTGGAGCAGAAGTAAGTAAGGACCCCTTGGCTCCGGCTCAGGTGGGGTGCTTGCATCAGGAACAACTTGCTCCTCAGGTATTACCTTACACATAACTAACCACCCTGGTTAGCAATCGGATAGGAATAAAATGAAAAAAATGTTTCCTGTCCAGAACACACCATCCATCCTGCATGTTCTCTGGTGGCTGCTGGTTCATTCTGGCCAAGCATGACTAGGGGAACAGGCAAGAGACAGCAGGTTTTTGGCAGTGAATGCACAAAGGCCAACATAAGCAACAACAGCAGCAACTGTGAGGTGTCATAAAGCACACATTTTCCTCAAGAAATTTTGCAAGTAGATGGAGTTTCTTTCTGCTCTTTTGAGAGCTCCCACACACCAAACTTCTTAGGCTAAAAATTTATGAAATGAAGCAATGTGCAGTATCATGTTAGGAGCTGAGGGACACCATACCTCCAAGGTTGCAACTAAGTGGTAGTTGTTTACAGTTGTGCTACTTCTTCTTCATATTCAGCTAAACCCATCTAGGCTCCTGCAGCTTGCAAGTATAGCTTGGCGGCAATGACTAAGTACACCTTAGAGCACCAGCAGATTTGCCAGAAATCAAAAAAAAACTGGAGGACTTTGGGGGCTGGAGTGGATGGGGAAAGGAGGCAGATTTCATTTCTTACCTGAGAACATCAGCCCTCCATCTGGACCTGCAACCAACCACTACAACCTGGGAAGGCTAAGAATGTCAGATTATGTTCAGAGCTTGTACACAGATTCATGTGAACACCCATTGCCTGGAAACATTAGCTGATTCTGTCCAGAGCCGGCAGAGATGAAGCACAATGTTATAGTCTAGTAATTGACTGGCACCCATCTCCTAATTGGGTGCTAGGGAGACTTTGACACCCAGTTGAAATTGGGCAATTGTCTTCAATATTTCAACACGAAAAGTAGTAATTTAGTACTCTGGTTTTGTTGTACTCAAACAATGAGATTCTAGCTGCAACTCATCTATCTAATGGAGAGGTGAGAACTTCCATCGCTTGACATTACTGTAGGCATTGGAAGCATTGGGTATTTTGGTGGTGACTGTTGCCGTCATAAATTATTTTACAACCTAGACACAGATCAAGGTGGCCACATGGAATTGCAACCCAAAATGCTTGCCTTTCTGAGCAAAGTTCACAATGTACTCCATCTCCAGGGTTCCTTTGCATTGGGCTGCATGCTAGCCTTGACAGCCAATCAATCCACTCAGAGAAGTGTACGTTGATGTAGAGCTAATTTGAGAAGAAATCTGTGGAGATCACAGACAGATATTGACCAAGCAGTTCAATCCCTTGATAACTGCACATGAGAGTTTGCAACATACTAGAGAGCAAAAACAGAGTGTGTTCTGTGGGAATCAGTCTCTCCTGGCACAGCTCTCAGACACTGTTGCAATCTGGTTAGCATTCTCTACCAGGTTAAGAAATGTCTGTTTCTGGGATTTGGGTCTCACCTCCCAATTTTGTGGATTGACATCAGCTCTCTCAAAATGTGCCCATTCTTCAGACAGGAAGTTTGCAGAGCCTAAACCCTAAACCCAGAGTAGCAGGAGATGTGCAAATAGTTCAATATGAATCCAGTGGGAGTTCAGTAACCCAATTTATAATGTAATGTTACAATAGTAGTTTGTGCTCAATTCATTGGTGCACAATATTGATGACCTCCACAATGCTCTACTGCCACACAAGTGTCCTGAGAAAGCATAAAAAGGTTGTGAGTATTTTTTGGAGGTTTTTCTTTCTAAAAAACAGCTTCTTCTTTGTTGCTGTGTTGAATGTTGTGAACAAGAATCTATCATTAAGAAAAACCTTTCCCTATAAATGTTTGTGTCTGCTTTTCCATGATTGCTACAGAGGGTCCAGGAATGCAGTGGCTTTTACAGAGAAAGAGGGCTTTGATCCTTTCAAACTACTTTTCATGTGAAGAAAGGTGACACCAGCTGAAGACCAAATGTGCAAGTGATTGATGCACAAACCAGTAGTGATTATCTGTGTGACACCCATCGATTTATTTCTGTAAGCCTTCCATTAGTAGTGTTTGCAAGCAGCTGTGTGCAGTCATCACAGAAAGTGCTAGTTGACTTCAAAAGTTGCATCCTCCACCCTTGAGGACATGTGCACAACAATTCAATAGCAACATCTTCTCAAACAATAGTCAAGTTGCCAAAGATGTTCAGTACTCTTCGGTTCAAGTCATTTGTCTTCCATCAGGCTATGAATCCCTTGGAAGTGTGAGCAGAAATCAAAGACCTGCTGCACCCCTTTCGTGCACAAGACATGCATCCAAACTGTGCCAGCCTAATAGAGATTCCAGAACTACAAATAGAGAAGAACTACAACTGGAATATGTATGAGGTTGCCCTGAAGGATTCCTACCCCAAAAGTAGCAGGCAGTAGATCAGAATTTACTGAAAAAAATCTACCACAAACAGCAGCAGTCTCTAACCATATTCCTGCAGATTCACAGTAATGTTCAACAAGAAACAAATGAAATTCATTGCTTTGGTCTCTGAAAAATAAATAATTCAATAACAATGGTTACAAAAGAAAGGGAAAGCCACAGCAATATGGAAATCGCAAGCACATGACTCCCCCATATGTAGGTGTCCATAAGTCTTTACTGTAACATGCATGCGTGTGTGGCAATCTTACTGGACACAAATAAAGGTCTCAAAATTCTATTGCAACATACCAACTGCATAATTGCTAAGGTGGAGCACAGAGAAGGTATCTCCTTTTTCCAAATGGAAAACATTGCACATGAATTTTGCTAAACTTGTCAAATGCACCACCAAGGACTTTCGCATGTCCCACTATTCACCTTCAGCTTTGAGTACAGGATTGATAAGGGGTTTCCATTGTGATAGCCATACAATTGCCCACCTGCATTTTCCACAACAGTGCAAGTTAGAAACTCAGTATGCCATCATGTAAATCCTACCCACAACACATGCATCTCAAATTCTGTTCCAAATGATTTCACAGATATTGTAGAAAAGTTAGAATCACATCAATCACAACCAAATTCAACCAATGGCTGTTACCACATTCTTAGTTATGAGTCAGAATCAGACATAATACAGATTACCACATAGCAACTATAACAGCCATGACATATGTTGTAGAAACAATATGTGAGTACACTACCCCTGGGACATTTAGGTACAAACTCTGACCTGATTTTTAACCAGGAGATTGTACATAAATCAAACCTGTTAAAACACAAAGACTCTCAAAATCTGCTACAGTCATGGGAAGGTAAGATGGCTTTACGTACATGAGCCAGCAAGAGATCACACCTGTATTCACCAGCACCATGTGAAGCCTGTCAACACACACAGCCAACAGATGTTCCAAGACAATAAGAGAAGCAAAGAATACCAGTTGTCTGTCTGTGTGAACAATTTGAGCTGTTCTTCCAGGGGTTGTGGCAGCTTATTCGAAAGAGTTTGCTTGAAACAGTGGATAGAAAACAAAAACCCACATTTCAAGTCCAGTGTAAAGGTATACTGAACATGATGCTTGCACAAAATGACCCTGATAAAAAGACAAACCCCAAACAACAGAGAGTACTTTGCAATTCAGAACCTTTAAGTTCACAAATTCTCTGCAATTTGGGAGTTCTACTGAAGAAAGTGGACCTCTTCAGTTCAATTTCATTGCAAAATCCAGATGCAATCACTGTACAACTTTCAAAATTGTCACAAACCCTCTATGTGGGATACCTTAGCCTCGAACACACGCCACAAAAAACAAACTCCACATCCAACATGACAAAAGGATCAAGATAAAACATAAGCAAGACTAGAGCTTTGAGAAATCAGTCCTTCACAGACATGAGTTCTTCTTGAGCAGTTCCATTGCGAAAATCTACACTGGAGAAAAAAGAAGGGGGTTGAAATTCAGATGCCTAAAAAACTGTAAAAAGACTGAATGCACATCAAAACTCTGTAACCTAACCACCACAACCCAGATGCATCAAAATCAGTCCCTTCACAGACATGGGGTCTTCTTGAGCAGTTCCATCAAGAAAATCTGAAAACAGTAAAAAGACTGAATGCACACCAAAACTCTGTAAAATGACCACCACAACCCAGATGCATCAAAATCAATCCCTTCACAGACATGGGGTCTTCTCAAGCAGTTCCATCAAGAAATTCAAAAAACCATAAAAAGACTGAATGCACATCAAAACTCTGTAACATAACCACCACAACTCAGATGAGCTCTTCTCGAGCAGTTCCATCAAGAAATTCTACATAGGAGAAAAAGCAGGGGGTTGAAATTCAGATGCCTTAAAACCCTAAAATGACTGAATGCAAATCAAAACTCTGTAACATAACCACCACAACTCAGATGCATCAAAATCATTACTTCACAGACTTAGGTTCTTCTTGAGCAGTTCCATCAAGAAATTCTACACTGGGGACAAAGGAGGGGGTTAAAATTCAGATGCCTGAAAAACCCTAAAATGACTGAATGCACATCAAAACTCTGTATAGCATAACAACCTCAACCTAGATCATGCAGCAAAAGCTAGGGTCCATATGGAAAGATGTCCCTGAATCCCGAACTCAGAGAAGAGAAAAAACAGAGAAAAAAAATGGATTGCGAAATTTTAGCCGCTCGAGAAAGAAGTATGGCCAAAAAGAACCCTAACATGAATTACATGGGTGAAAATTTTGATAATAAGAGGATTGCAGCAACAACAAAACAAAACAAAAAACACAATCATAGAACCAACAAGGATGCAAAAGGCCAAGCTTGAGATTTGAGCAGCTTATTACTTACATGTTAGTGGATTTGCCCCTGTTGTAACAGAAATTGATGAGCAATGATCCCACCAAAGCTGTCAGCAAGTAGTAAAGAGAAATGACAAAGAACCCCATCTTTCTTCGTCTCCTCGCCTGACTGAGGATCTTCGGTACCTAATCGTTTCTCCAAATCCCAAACCGTTTGAGCTCCTCGATTTTCCACATCTGTTTTCGTCTTCTTCAGTCGGCGAGTTTGAGGTTCAAATCCCACCCACCAAGCAGATGGTTTTCTTCTTTGTTTTTCTGTCAACTTTGTGATGTAGCCCACACTGGCGATCATCCGCAAGAGGAATTAGCCAGATTTGGCTACAGGTCAGACAAGAAAGAAGAAAACTTTAAGAGTCCTGTTATATTTTGGCGCTGGAACCAGGGCTTTCTGTTTTTCAATTTTGTGAGGTGGATGGATCGGCGATCATCTACAAAGGGCTTTGCCAAATTTGGCTAAAGGTCAGAGAGAAAAGTGGAATTTTTTTTCAAACCCCACTATCTACTGGCGACATTCAAGAACCTATGGTCTAAATATGGCGAGTTCAACTTTTTTTATCTAAATATGGCGATTTATGGCTTTTTTCCCCCAAAAGAATCGTTTGGACAGGTCACACCTCGCCCCCCTTTTTTCTGTTGCCAAGTGGCAAAAATTCCCCACAAAAAAAAAACTAGCTGGAACCTAGCCTATTGTCTAAATATGGCAATTTCAGAAAAAAATTCCTCCACTTTGGCGCCACTTTTCTCATAAAAATCCTTTGTATGAATTGCACTGGAATTTTTTTGTGTTGCCAAGTGGCCAGAATTCACCAAAAGAAAAAACCAGTGTAGGGCAGGTATTTGAAATTTTAAATAATAGTCCGGTCCAGGTTTTAGAAAAAATAGAATCGAAAGATCCCTCGGGTCCAGTTGTTTGATTTTTTAAGATTTAGAGAACCGCCTGGGTCTGGGTTCCAGATACCCAGCACTGGGCGGTTATCAGGTAGAGGCCAGGGTTTGGGTATGTGATTAACTGGTACAAGGCTCAGTTCTTTAACAAATACCCGGACAGGTATACATAGGTTCTTTAACCAAGGTTATTTGAAAGCCCCTTTAGAAAAACAAGTGTTGGGTCTTTAATAACCTTAGGGTCCACAAGTTCTCTAAATAGACTTTACCTTTTCTTTTTTGTTCTTTTTTTTGGGTTTGGTAAGTCCATTCCTTGCAGACCTATAAGTCCTAAAAATAAAACTTCTTTTTCTTTTTCTTTTTCTTTTTTCTTTTTTAGTGAGTCCATTTTTAAGACTTGTGAGGGCTCAAGTTCAAAATCTGAATTTTTCTTTCCCTTCTACAGACACAAACACATACTAAAACTACAAAACCCTTAAACCTAATCCTAACCCCAATTAAGACTCCTCCAAGTATTAAAAGGGTATGAATTGAATTTTAGAGAGATACCCTATACCTTTATTTCACCTTGGGTCGGGTCCAGCTACATATATTTGATTGATAAAATTTGTCGATAATGAAATGGGGGCAGGTAATAAGTTTCAAAAAAATCCCAAGTAAGAGGAGGGTCTGGGTTTTTGAAAAAATAAGCCCCAGCTGTCATATATGCATATAACAGATTTAATAACCGACTAATACCAGTCTCGATTCTAGTACCCGCCCCACACTGGGAAAAACCTTGCCACCAAGGATTCACCCAAACCCTCGATTATACAAACACAAGAAAAGGGATTAAAAAAATTAAATGAAAATACATCATATGTTATCGGTGTAGGGTAAAGCCCCAGGGAGAAAGCTTTGCAAGAATGAGGGCCCCATGAGGCAGAGCTGACCGCATGCCTGAGTCCCTCTAAAAGCCCTTCCCAAGGGTTTTACATGGCATACAAACCACCATGGTTTTTTAGCTCCAAGCCCTTCCCCAAGGGCTTTACATGGCATACAAACCACCATGGCATCTTCATCATCATTAAACCCTAAACTTCCACATCACCACCTTGTCTCCCCTATCTGGCCACCAATTTGCCAAGAATGTGAGCTTCACTGTCGAGCTTTTTGCCATAGCTACTTCTAAGCTTGAAGACAAGTCACCAGCAATATGCAATCTATTTCATTCTAAAATTCATCAGAAGTTGGTGGTATGTGTACACCTAAAATTCACCATCTCTTTATGTGCATGAGGATTTTTCATGTACAAATGGACTATAATCTACTTAGTATTGATGTAATTGCTTGCATTGTGCAAAACAAAATTTGGTGGTTGAATAAATTATGAGAGCTTATGGTTTAAAACTCGCAACTTGGAATTTCTGGATTATGTGACAATGAGTGTTGGGGAGTATTGGAGTCCAGATATGGTGTACAAGATCTTGCAATGTAGATTAATGAAAGGATTCAACTTTAAAATCGTTAGTACACATTGTCTACGACTAAGTTCCAACGAAAACTTGTTGGACTTTGAAGTTCGGAGTTGGTGCACCATGGAGTTTGCACTTTGATGTCGAACTTGTAAGTATCAGTGCAATTAGATTTTAGACAATCTTTGACTTTCCAATGTGCCATTCTGCATGTAAGCTCTACTTTCTTGCATTTAAGGTTTCCAATGCCACTATCTAGTTCTTGTATTCTTGAATCTACAATAAGATTGCCTTTCTCTTGTTCTCTAGTGTATGTTGATCAATACAATATTCCTCTATTGCATGTATTTGTTGTGGCATGTAAATGAGTGGTTTTGAGTAACAATATTGGAAAGGTTGAAACTTGATATTTTAGTGCTTGAGATTGGTGGTATGTTTCAAGAGAATTATGGATTTCATGTGGGCTCCATTATTGGTATGATAGTTTGTGTTACATTTCTTTTAAGGATGGGTTTCTAGGGTTTTTATTTCTTGGATTTTGGGAAGAGCCTTGCTAAGAGCTTTTGTATGCAAGTATGTGTTCTTATCCTCATTAACAATTGGCATGTTCTGATCTGTTTGTAAAAGGAATGATAGTCAAGAGTTTAAGGGTTTGGGATCTTTTGTAATGAGCAATGTCTATCACATATTTGTGCAATTTTAGGAAGTTTTCCTTGCACCCTATGTCTTCATAATGTGATCTTCTTCCAAGTTTATTTTCCTCAAAATTATGTGTCAATACAATCTAATAATGAACATTCATCATCTAGATGTAGGATCAGAAACTTTCAAGGGGAATTGTGTAGTTTTGTTTAGGGTTTTCAAAGACAAGTTCATTAACAATGAAAGTTATGATTCATGAATTTCTAGTTGGGTGTTAAGAATTGCTTAACATTATAACAAAGTGAGAACTTAATCTTGGACTTTGGCATTAGAGTTGTAACCAAGTGGTTAAGGGTCAAGGTATGATTTTCTGATAGTGCGCCTTTGGTGTTGGAGTTGCAACCAGGTGGTTAGGGGTCAAGGGATGATTTTCTGATATTGCACTTTGCCCAATCAAAAGCTTCCTACATACAAATTCCAAATTCCTTGACCCTGACCTTTGTTTTTTGCAACTTTGTGTGGTTTAGGTTTTTTATACTCTTACCTTTTTTTTTACAACTTTGTATGATTTAAGGTTTCTATACCTTAATCTCTCTTTTTTTGCAACTTCATACGATTTAAGGTTTATATATTCTAACCACCAATGTTGTCTCTCAATATTCATCAATTTATTTATGTGATTTTTTCACTGTGGCATTATATTCTTCTAATCTCATTTGTTCATTCTACAACCTGAAACCACATTTTGTTTGTACTTAATCATCATTAAGTTTTTTTGCAACTTGAAACCGCATTTTGTTTGTATTTAATCATCATTAGGTTTTTTTGCAACCTTTAGCCACTTTTTATTTTCTTTGATCCTAACCCTCATTGAGTTCTCTACAACCTAAAACCATTAGTGACTAAAGCCACCATGGCCCCTCCTTTGCAAATCCCAAAAAACTTCATTTTCAAGCCAATCCACCCTATTTATTCACCTTTATAAATGATGTTGATCCATCTTCTTTTTCATAACCACATGTTATTATGTTGTTTAATGAAAGCCCACCCACTAATGTATGTGAAGATCTAACACAAAAAGATCTTAAGAATAAGAAGTTGTATGAAAGAGTAAAAAAAATACAAGATGTTTGAACTGCCAAGATATAATGGGTTAAGTCTATAATTGATGACAAGGGTTTAATGCATCAAGTTAAGTGCAAGATTTGCACCTTTGTGGAAGGAAAAAAAAAGCTCATAATTCCAAAGCTAGAAAATTTCCTAAAACATGTTGGTTGTTGAAAATGCAAGGTATCCATGCCTGAAATTGATGTTGGTTCTTACTATTTCAGCAAAAATTTTGTGCATGCCAAGAATGAAGTTGCTTTCACTACTCATGACCACATGTCCATCTTGGACCGTCTTTTGGTTGATGTCCCCATTGACCACAAGTAGAAGTATGTGCAATTTGGTATTGTTTATCACTTTCTTAAGCAATATGGTCATCTAATGACTAACTACAAAAATTTGAAGACCTTGTTGTAGTTGCAAAAATGAAGATTATTTCTTAAAAACACTAATCTAATTCCTCAAGTTGAGCCATGGTAGAATTCATGCATTCTTTGTTGCTAGATGTTACAAAAGTCGCATTTGCAACTATTGCCTTCATAGCAATCAATGCAAATGAAATCACATCAATTAACAATACGCAATGGTGTTCAATCCACCTCTATGTGGTCCAAAATTGGACGAAGATCCCCATCCTCTTTTGTCTTGACCAAGTCAGTGTCTATGCCACATCTAACAACATTTTTGTTCCAATGTTTAAGTGTTTTTTAGAATTTGGTGGGTTAAGGTTGAAAACATTGGGAGGAAAGTTGGTGAATATGGGTTGCAATGGCACAAGTGTGTTCCAAGGCCATCAAACTAACATGACATTACAATTTAAAGAAAAGGTAACCCCATTCTTGAGTGGGGTTCATTACTTTGCCCATGAAACTAATCTTGTGGTGGTCACCTTATTAGACCTAGACCTAGTGTGTCAGTTGGAAGGCATCTTGCCAAATATGTATGCCTTCTTTACACACAACCCCAAAAATTTTACAAAGTTTGAAAAATTCGCTAATATAATGAACCTAAAGAAAAACATGTTCTTTCAGAATGTGAAAACAAGGTGGATTTCCATGTTATCTCTAACAAAGTAAGTGTACATAGAATATTACCCTTTGATTGTGAAGATGCATGTTGATAGTGCAAAAAGTGAAGTTGCTTTGAAAAACTTGAATGCGTTGTGTGACATTGAATTCATTCTTAGGTTCCTTTACATCTTGCCTTTGCTAGAGACAATGCATAGATTGATCAACCCTTCAAAAGTCCATAACTACAATTTGATTAAAGTTTTATTATTTTTTAAAAAGATTCACACCGAAATTATTATTTCATTCTTCAAAGCATACATAGTCATTATAAACATTTTGAAATGGAATTTAATATGAATTTATGAATTTATGAACAATTTAGTTAACTAACCAATCCATATTTTTGAGCTTCAAAAGTTCACTATTGATAATGAATACATTATTTTCAAAATATAATTTTACAAATGTGTTCATAATCATCATGTTAATGTATTACCAATTTTCAATTAACAAATTCAAAATTATGTTATTCACTATAAGCACTTAAACACAATGCACTCTACAAAAATGACCATTGTCACACCAAAAGTGAGCCACTCAACCATGCATTCACCTATTCATAAATCTAGTACAACCTCAAAGTGTTACATGCAAATTTTCATTGATGTGTTCCCAATCTTTCATTCAACTTCCCAAGGAATATGCACAATGTGGTTATTATCATTGGTGTTGATAGCAAGCTTCAAGCTTTAAACAATGTAAAGAGGTCACCAATCACACCCATGAAACATTCATCATAACATTCATCATGCTTAAGTGCACCATCGAAAATCAAAATTCAACTATATGTAGTATGGACATGTTCAAGAGGATCCTTTCTTACAATTCTTTATATAAAATAATATTTTTCTCTTCCAAGCATTGTTGGTGTGCACATGTAGAAATTATAACACATCCAAGCTAGTTGCACCAAATTTCAACAAGACATGCAATCAACACAAAATCACAATTAAAGATCTTAGTTTTATTGTTTTTGTTTGAAGGTGCAACTTTGTAATCTGTTCTTAAACCCAAGCAATGACATTTTTCGAGATTCAGGTGACAAATATTCTTCGACCTACAAGCATAGCATAAGGGTATTACATCGAGTGTTACCTCTTTTGTAGGTTCCAAGTACTTACTAGATTCTTCAAATGACACACCATATGTGCCAAGTGTTAACATGCAAAAGGCAAAGCATGCAAGTTCATCCACCCACATTATCATGCAAAAACTACCAAGTCATGTTATTTTTCCCCAAGTTTTTAGTTCTTGAATCAACTAATATAGTTGAGGTTTACATATATGTGGAAAAAATTAGTCATGATTTCCCCAAGTGAAAACCTCTAATTAACGATTTATGTTTCAAAGCAAACTAGCAATGTATATTTTGAAATCTATTGTTGTATGACCATAATTGTTTCTCTTGTGCATTGCTTGAGGATACAAAAAATCCAGAAAAATAATTCACACATGGAAAAAAACAAGTAACAACCGATGGAAGGAAATGGAATGAAGCAAATCACAACATTTCACAAAAAGGACCACATACATACATAATATGGCATTAAGTCTAATAGTTGCCTAACCTAGCCAAGGTTGCCAATGTGCCTTGATTTCATGTTGATTTTATTATATGTGTTACCATAAGGACTATCTTAAATAAACATCGATCATTTTGTTAATTATTGTGTTTTGTGCAAAAACATATGTTTTGCCTATTAAATCATATGAACTTAACATAAAATTGCAACATAAGGGTATTATAACGAATGTTATCTCTTTTGCAAGTTCCAAATACTTGCTAGCATTTTCAGGTGATGCACCTTCTGTGCCAATCATCAACATGCCAAATGCAAAGTATGCAAGTTCATCCATCTACATTACTAAATTGCATGACCATGCATGTGCTACCAAGTTGCAAGTTTTTACCAAGTTACCAAGTCAAACTATTTTTCCCCTTGTTGTATATCAATAGCAAAGTGAATCCATGGGAAGGCCTAAAAATCACTTAACAGAATTCAACCTAATCATCAAGTTCAAATACGTTCTTCCAATGATCACAAGTCCAAGTTGTGAATGTTATAATAGAAACAAAAACATGTGTCAATGATAACTAATTTATACATGTAGCTTCTAGATTCGTCTTATGATTTTTTCAATAAGTTAACATAATAACCTCCCTTTCCCCAGATAACACAGAAACCAATTAATGTTGTTTTGAATTTACATTTTTTAGTGACATCATGACTTGTGCATTCTATAATGTAAATGTAACCAAAGGACTTGATTTCATTGTCAATCCCATCATGCCCTCCATTAATTGCTTGCACATCTTTTTGAACATCCACACAATTGATGAAAACAAAACAAATGCCTTTGAAAATTTATTATTTTCCATGAATTTAATGCCTTATACAAGGCCATTATTGTACATAGCAAATACAATATGGCACAAATAGAGACAACAAAGGATATGAATGATAGTAATTATTGTATTGGTGTAGTAATTATTAAGGTGTTTAATCATTGCAAGAAATTTGATTCAAAATGACGTAGACCCTACACGTGAAAGATTTGCCAAGTCCAACATTTATTATAATGACATAAAAAAAGAATAAACTATTAAAATTTGCCATCACATTGTTAGCCTTAAAACAAATGTAAGAATTAACATTTACATCAATCCATACAAGCAATAATTCACAACCCTTTGTTTTTTTGCCTTGGATCTAAACCTTCAAAAGATACTCATAAAAATTGGTGCCGTGAACATATTAAGCTCTTATGAAAGGTTCAAAAAGAAGGGAAATTTCTATCAATATCATTCAAAATATGTTTGTTTGTTTGTTTGTTTGTTTTGGAACAATGTAACGTGGCAAGGTGGTTTCCACATAAAAGACATGTGCATCCTCAAGAGTGTGGAGGTAAACTAATGATGGTACATACATGTGGTTTTGATTATGGCTAAAAAGTCATGAAAATGAACAATGGGCAGTTACAAACTTATAGGTTAACAATGATGAAATTGATTTCGTAAATTTTATTGATATCATAGTGTTGAATTCTACACCTATCACCCATTTCATTAAATGTAATTTTGCATGTTGTGGGCTTTCCAAAATTAATGTTTGAACAATTTTTAAACATTGTAAAACACAAGTTACATCGTTTAAAAACTAGTTTTGGGTATTTTGTACACATTGGATTACTTTTAAATTTATCTAAATGCCATATTGATATATTAAAAACATTATTGTATAAATTTATTGAATGTTCATTAAATTTGGAATTAGCCATGAATTTAATTATTTAACCTAAGTAATGGTTACACATCAAATGGTTCTTTAATTTATGAATGTACCCATCCCAAAGTGTCATGCTCTAACATATGGGTTTCAATTCCACAAGCTTGCATAAGGTAAACAAACCCTAAAACTTTGTTAGCTAGAAAAATTGTGACTTGATTTTAGTTCACCAATTGCCATTGATTTTGAAGATAGGCAAAAAAAACCAATGCAATCAAGTGTTAGGAAAAATAGGGCTTGAAGTGACTAGAACATTGAAACTACAACTTCAAGATGCAACCCAATTTTGGTTACAATGATAGATCAAAATAAAAAACAAACACAAGCAAGGTTCAACATATATTTGATTCATGAATTAAGGGGTGGACAAGAAACCTTGTAATCAAATGTGCATTTTTGCTTATATATATGTATATTTTGTTGCTTACACTACTTTAAAAAAAAATTGCAACACACAAGGCTTAATTAATGACTATTGTTAGGAAATTGAAGCCATCCAAGTTTAATTGTTCTCATCAAATCGACTTAAAAACTTAAGTCCTATTTAGAATATTCAAAAATAGAAATGTTCAACCTAAAAATCATGAAGACATGTAAACTTAAATAATTATAAGGGGATTCAAACCACAACCTTATAAGGGTGCTCCCTAATATTCTATAAACTCAAACCCTTTTTGCACCCAAAACTTAATTTAAAAACACAAAATATACATACATATAAACAAAAATGATACCCAAGTTAAACTTACTTCAAATGTAACTCCACATTAGCACTAGGATGAAAACATGGTAAAATATACACAAAAAGTAGTGTAAGCAACAAAATATAGGGGTCTTTGAATAAAAGGATTATCAAGTAGATGTTTTTATGGGGATTATAATGTTATTTTTAGTAAATTATTTTTAAACTCTTGTTTGCATGGACTTCAAAAGTTAAATTATTATAATCATGTTTTTTTTAAGTACTTGTAAGTATTTGAATTGGACCTAAAGTTTGTGACAATTTGAACAGTAAAGTTCAAATACTTGAAAACAAATTAAATGTTTTTGCAAATATTTAGTTTTTTTTCAAGCACTTCAATATTGATGTGGTGAACATTCTAATGTAATTTTTTTGGTTCATGGAGTTTGCTTTCATAACTAAAATCATCCTTAACCTTCTAAAAAGTGACATTGTTGGGGATACTCTTGGGATTTTTTTCAAGTCCAAATGATATGACACAAATTGTTTTGAGAAGCTAGAAAAAGATTAAAAATGCCCATAAAAGAACTAAAGGTTTCATTTGTTTTGAAATGTTAGAAGAAGGTTAGAAGTTTAAAAAAATGTTTTTTTCTTGTTTACAAATAGAAAACAAGGTAACAAGTATGTACAAAATATCTTGCTTGCACCCACCAAATCTTAATAACCAGGGTCAGTTGAACTTCCATGAAGCACATAAAAAATGGCCTCTAATGCTCTATAATTTTTTTTAATATCTAGATACAATATTGGTATCAAACCAAAAAAACTAAAACCATATTCAAAAGTTGTTTGTATACAATCATCTATTTCTAAAACTAGTAGTAAATTCGAACCACATAATAAACCAAAAACTTACTAAATCATCACCACATAACATTAATAGTGGTCACTTTAAGCACATACTATGTCATAGACAATAAACTATAGGGGAAGTTTTTAGAAATTTCTAAAATTAAAAAATATATATGTTTAGAAGTTTATAAAAATTTATAGAAATATTTTTTAAAAATCTATCTGGAAAATTTTAAAAGCTTATAGAAAAACCCATTAAAATGCTTAAAAGTTTTCAAAAGATTTTCTTAGAATAATTAATAGATGTTTTCTAAAAGATGTAACTTCTTCTAAAAGAATAATTGGAAAAATGAAGCAATAACAAGTTTAGATGTCATTTCTAAAGTAACTTTCTACTTCTCTTTCACAAATACCAAATATAATGGCATTGGTAAACTCTTGACAATTGTAATTATTTTGAATGCATGCCCATTTAGCATAAGTGGAAATGCATTATTTGCATTACTAAGGTTTGAACAATTAAAAAATGTGATAATAGAAAAAAAAGAAAAAAAAAACTTGAAACTTATCAAAGGTTTTTAAAATTGTTGTAGTTGGATGTAAACAAATGGAAAATCTACAACTAAAATGAATCAAACTCAATGGGTTTTTTGGCCAAATGTTAGCTTGTCGAAGCTTTCTTTCACAAATGTTAAGGTCAATCAAAGCTTCTTTCACAAATGTTGGGTAGAAGGTAAAGATGAAATGCAATAATACATGAACTTCACAGACTAAAACTTGAACTTGAAGAACCAAACACAATCAAACTTCTATCACAAATGCTAATACACAAGGGTGTGTAAGAAAGACAGAACAAACATGATCATGTTGAATTGTCACAAATGTTAAAATGTAAAAAGGTGCAAAAAAATATGCAAAAATTAAAGAATAGAAAATAACATGATTCTTATGAAGATCAAACACAAAAAAATGCACATACTTTGAATTAAAATGCAAGTTCCAATCATTTGCCCTTTGTGCATATCACCACTTCTAAGTTATAATATTTAAGAACACCCCCCCTTTCAACCACAAAATAGACTAAAAACAAATGCAACCCACAATCAAACTTACTTTCAAGATTGGAACTAAAAGGGCACAAAAGATCATTTGCATGCTACAACTTGATTTTACTCCTCCTATTTCATTTGATAATTTTGTTCCCTACTTAGATTTTTCCCATGCTACATTAACTCATTAGTACAACTACAATCTCATCCTACAACAGATATTAACAAACAAAATCTTGTGTGGGTTTTTGTGGTGATTTCCAAATTGTAGTTTCAATGTTGGCGATAATGGCTTCCCATTGCAATAGATGGAGAGGCAAAGGAGTTCACGGGGTCATCAAGTTCATGGAATTCAAATGCTCATAACAATTGGTGGAGATGACACACATGCCTAACCCCATAACCATCCCTTCCCATTATTTTTTTGGAATTTCATCCAAATCCTAAGACAAAAATTCTTTGAGGCTTTTCATTAAGGATTTTTTTCATTGGCATGTGAAAATTAACCAAAAAAATCATTAATTGTGAATAGTGGGTATAACAACCAAACCCAATGGTTTTTGAAATGATTTTTTAAAATATAAAACTAAAACTAATAGAACCCACAAATTTGAAAACATAACCTTAATATTAAAGCACCTCCAACCAACAACTTTGAAAATGACTTGTACCCTAAAACTAGTAACACTCATGTAGGGCCCATCATTTTAAAAATAGATCTGAAGCAAAACCCACCCACCCCAATTGTCATGGCCCACCATCAATCAAAATACTTGTATATTTCATCTATCAAAGCATTTTTGAACAATATGGTGTTTTCTAAACAATGTTCAAGCCCATTTTACAACCAATGTATTTGATTTCATTTGTCTTGCTCATCTTGCAACATGTTTCAACTAATTTTGTTTGGTTTGTTCATGTAACAATGTGTTTCATCCAATTTCAATTGTTTTGTTTGTGTCACAATGTTTGTCTTGCTCATTTCACAACTTCTTTCAATTGCAACAAGATGGGTGATATGGCGACAACTTTTCAAGATTAGACATGCATTTGAAGATGAAGCTTTGGTTGATCTTATGTTTGTTGCATTGTTGTTATGGTTACCAAATCTTGTTCAAAAGATGGATGCATGTGGTGTTGAAGGTTTGAGCTCCATTAAAAAGTGCACAAATGCATTTCACATGCTTTCGTAAGATCACACTACCAATGGTTGTGGTGAATATTGCAAAATCGAAAAAATCATTTCATTTGAGTGTCATTTTGTGAGAGCAATCAAGGAAGTTTTTGAACCCAAATTCCTCAAGTAACTTACATGAATAAATTTGGAGAAATAGATGAAAGTGAATGCAAAGTGGGGTTGGCCATGCATGTTTCATTGGATTGTAAACGCTTTCATTGGAAAAATTGTCCTATTGTTTGATAAGGTTAATTCACAAACAAAGATGGGAACAAATCATTGATTTTGGAGGCAATATCTAATCAAAGGTTATGGATATATATATATATGGCGCTTCAAATTGGTAGGAAGCAACAACAAAATAAATGTTTTAAATAGGAGCCCTTTGATCCAAGATTTGTTGAAGGGTGCAAATGTTAACATCAATTTCAAAATGAATGACAATGTGCATCCTCATTATTATTTACTTGTCAATGGCATTTGTCCTTGATGGCCATGTTTTGTATTTATCATCCATGAACCAAAAGAAAAAAAGTGCCAACATTTGTCCAAATTACAAGAAGCAAGTCACAAAGATGTCAAGCACTACCTTAATGTTTTGTAGGTGAAGTGACAAATTGTGGCCAATTCTTGTCAATTGTGGGATTATAGTGTGATTGCAAATGTATTGATGGCATGCATCATATTACAAAACATGATAATGAAAGATGAGTAAGATGAGATCTTGGAGCTAATCATTAAAGAGTCCAATCTCATTCAAATGAGGCACATAAAAAATTAAGAACCAACATGGATACTACAATTTGAAAAGTGATTTGGTGGATCACTATTGGGCATTGAAAGGACTCAACTATTTCCAATCTCTTTTTATTTCACACAAATTTTGCATTTTTTTGTATCTACAAAAAATTTCTAGTTTTTTGGCTATGCATCTAGCTTATCAAATCTATGAAAATTTGATCTATAATTGCCAAATTGCTTGCCACAAGGGGGGTGAAGCTTTTCATTGCTTCATTTGTTTGAGGTGTTGATTTGTGCATTACTATGTTTGAGTTTGAGGTGAGGTCGGAGCAGTTATAATTCGTTCCTCTCGCCTTCAATGAAGGCGATATTTGTCAATTGATAGTCCTCTGCAACAAAACTCACTTTCGATTGCAACAGCAAAAGGACACTGGCTACTGTGGCTGTGTCAACAATGTTGGATGACACCATTTTGTGCGCAGTGAGAAATGTAAGGTAGTGAGAGCATCTCCAGCGGTGCTCAGTACGCGATCCTGCACAGTAAAATTATATGCAGAAAAGCCAAAATATGCGGTTTCGCTCAAGAAATTGGTTTTGGCTCAGCATAATTGCACACGTTGCAGTGGCTTGTAAAAGACGCAGCACATGTGTCCACCTGCAGAAAAGAGTCTAATAAATATGATCAGACTTCTGCTCAGTGTTTCTGATCGGCCCGTCGTAATGATTGGTCCAGGTGGTTTGCTATTAGTAGTCCCTCACCTATTTGCTGTCCCAGTTTCACTTTTATGGGTGGGGTTGCAAAAAAGTAAATAACTAAACTTGGACGTGAGAAGGTATTTTGGCAGGGTCACATACTGAGCACCGCTGGAGATGCTCTGAGACCCCTTAATTGATCACAGATCTTAAGGTTGGAACCCCAATTTTTGCTAGACCCTGGATGGTTTTTAGTTTGTAGGTGCAACGGTGGGGTGTGAATTTGACCTTTTGTTTTTTTCTTCACCATCGTATTTTATTTTATTTTTGCCCTTGTTGGCCCAGTGGAGATGCTTTTACTTACCCAACTTTGGTCTCAGCCTCCCACGCCTGAACTACTTAGATGGCCTGCTTCAGCCTGTAGCTAAGCTCAAGATGATAAGGGGGTATGTGACATTGTGGCCTTCCCATTTACATTAAAAAGTAATTTAAGGGAAGAGAAGAATTATGGAAACTCAAATATTTCACCATGCAAAAATATAATCTTTAAAAAAATTCTCTATGAGAAACCAAAATCCTTCAAGATATTATAACTTTATAACTAATCTCAAGTTTCAACACAAGCCAAAACATCATCTTTAAAAAATCCTCATATAAAAATAGACTTATTACCTAAGGGCCAAAATCCCTCAAGCTACTATACTCTATAATGAATCTTAACACATATCCTTGCCTACCAAGGCAAGGCCAACAAATACATAGTTCACAGTGATAGGTTTTCTAGTATTTTGGATGTTCATAAAGCACTGGCAGAAATTTTCTAGTAGATGTATGGAGGGTACATTACAAGCCGAATTTTTCATCCACAAAAGCTGGGGTGCTTTGAAAAGTGGAATGCCCATTTCAGTAGGCACTTCCTTTTATCAACCTTTTAAAATTATGTAAGATAAAAAAAAAAAAATAGCTTGATGAGTGCATAGTAACCTTGATTATGTATGACATTTGCCACCATTTATGTAACTACAAGCTATAGCCAGGTTCATAACTAATATCTAATCAATCCATAATAGGAAGGCTATACCATAGCTGAGTGTTAGCTTCCACATTGACAAAACAAATGATTCAAAATTTCAAAAAATCAAATATATTTTTGTTTTTATTGCTTCTAATGATGATTTATATGTCAATTTAATTTGAATAATCAAATCAATTTATATTGCAAGATTCGTTTTAGATGCCTTTTTAGTTCACCACATTCTCACACAAAAAACATGGAAGTTGCCATACTTGTTAGATACTTGGTTCTTCGAGGTTATCAAAACATGGCAGGATTCTAGAAAATGTCTATCGTCCACTCTGACTTGTGTGTAGATAAATTTGGGTCTTTCCACTTGTGGATGATTTGCCGCATGGCTACATCACAATTGAAGACATGATGTTTTTTTTTGTAGCCAAACTATCAATCATCCACAACAAGATTTAGCCAAATGTGGTGTCAAATGTAGAAGTAGAAAAATCAAGGATCCTTATTTTGGCTACTTACTAGAACTTGTTGTAGAAATATTGTAAAATTTTCCCCAAATCTGGCGAATTATATGTGTTGAAATCACACTTGTCAGGTTGAAGAAAGTCAAAAATTTGCCCAAAAAACATAGGACTTTCCAAGTCAAAATTTAAACATTTCCAGGTTTAAATACCATAGTACCTTCGCGGGCTCTGGCACAAATTAAATTATTTTTTAAATCTGTCAATTTTTTTATAAATTTATTTTTTAATCTGTTGAAATTTTCACTATAAATTTTATTCTTTATTGTTGAAAATTTCAAAATTAAAAACCTAAACATTGGAATCAGAAAATTTTAATTAAACTAAATTATTTGACAAGTGCAAGTTGTAATGCCTTGACAACCAGGGCCTTCTTCCCTGGGAGATGCTAAATACCCTCTAGCAAGCTTTATCTAGGGCATATTTATAGATTGGTGTGTGGGGTTTTTTTTTTTTTTTTGTGGGGGTTGGGGGCTCGTTGTTTTCTTTTTTTTCCTTATTTTTTTTCGGTTTAAGTACAAAACACATTTTTATTTGTTTTTTTTTTTTTTTTTGGTTCCTAATTGTTAAGTTTGAACACTAAAAGTTTGACAAAACTAAAAATAATTTAATTTATGCCGAATCCATTCAGGTATTACATTATAAGTAATTGATTTATGTCATGACACATAATTAAAACCCAACAAAGCCACTCATATGCAATGGATCTTGGCTTTTTTTCTTTTTTTTTAAATGGGAAATTTCTGCAAAATTTTGTCACAAATTCCCTTATTTCTAGAATAAAATTAGGAGTCAAATAACTTTGTTGCATTTTCACACATCTTTTTAGCTTTTTGAGATTTTTCCACCAGTTTTCTACAATTTGGACTGTCTTTTTTTTGCCAATGTGTTGATAATTAATGCTAAATCTTTTTGGGATGATCACTAATGATACTAAATCAGAAAATTGATTTAAAATAAAATAAAATTGACCCTTTCTTCCAAGCTGAAAAACAAAAATTTTCAAGTTTTTCAAATGTTTTCAAAAAATAGTGATAGTAGCCAAAACAAACCGATCACTGAGGTGAAGTCGGGACTCTTGATCATCCATAAGAGAGATTTAGCCAAATTTTGGATTTAAACCAAGCATCCTTCTCACTGAGTTTATTTTTGGCAAAATTTCACCAAATTTCAACTCGAAAAACTGATGCAACCTACCTATATATACAAAGGTATTTCTCATCCAAAAGTTTGCCCAAAATTGCCAGACTTTGAGAAAAAAAACTTCAAATTTGCCAGATTTCTACAAGAGGGTTCCAGTAGCTAGTCAAGAATGTACAAGGATGCCTACCTTTTTTACTTTCATTTGTGGTTCATAGCCAAATTTGGCTAAATTTTTATTCTGGATTGTCACTTTGGCCAATGGCTACATTGCAAAATTTGGGAAAAAATTATAATAATAAAATAATAATAATGCATCCAACACACTTGGTGACCTACTCAAACCGATTATAGAAATCCAAGGCTTTTTTCTCTTTTTTTTCAGAATCTTGCCAATTTGGTCCATTTCTTGGAAAAAAAATTCTTGAATAGGTGGAAATCAGATTTAACAGGTGGGAGAATTGAAGAAAAACCTACTGCCAGTTGCATGTACCTTTTGGACTTAGTTGTTGACTGTTGGGTTTTTCTGGACTTGGTTATCTATAAACTCACCCTGTCTTTGGTCCCTAGTTTGACCCTCTAAACCCTGTTTCATCCCCAAGGGTGTGTGTGCATTGTGTATAGGAGAGTGAAGCGTAATTGGGCACCGTTTCATGAAACTAAGTATCAGTTCAAAATATTTGCAGGATCTTATTCTGACAAGGGCCAGTGATTTTGTTCCACAATTTTTGTCATTTTTCACCAAAAAACTGGAAAACTTTTGGAAAATTTTGTTTTATTAAATTTTTGGAAAATTTCCCAAATTTTTTATATTACAAAATTGAAAAAAAAAAAAAAACAGTGGACTACATCTTACCAGACTTTGATTTAATGTGATAATTAATTAAGGCCCAGAGACAGGGGCATTACCAGAATAAGGCACCTCGGTTTACCTGAGGTGCGGGGTAATGCAAATCCAAAACTGGGGATGAAACTCCCTTGAGTACCAAATTTATGTGAGAAACAAAACGAGTTTAGTCCCTTGTTTTTTCCCCCTGCAAACTGCTTCCATCCTGACTTCTCTGATTTCATCCCTAGTTTCGCCGAAACTGGGCCCCATTATCCCCCCAGTTTGGCGTACTTTACTTTTTGGTGCAAGTTGTTGGACGCCTGAATCCCCGGCAGTTTTGCAGTGCGCTTCCCTTCCTTTCCCTTCTTCACACCGCTTTTGCATGCGCATTCCTCGGCTTTGGTCTAGACATCCAGCAGCAAAATCACACTAGTTTCTCCTGCTGCTGCTGGATCTCTAGACCTCAGTGAGGATTTGTTGTGTTTCGGATTCTTCTGTTTTGATTGTTTTTGGTTTTGGGTTTGTTTAGTTCCTTTGAAGATTGCTGAAACCTGCTGGAAGCCGGGTTAGGGTTTCTTCGTTCGTGCTTTCTGTGTCTCCTTTTTGTTGTGTTTTTGTTCTCTTCTTCGGATTGGTTCTTCGCTGGTTTGTTGAAGAATTTTTTTTCGGTTGATTGTTCGATGTTGTTGGTTTAAGAGGGAAAATGAGATAGCGGTTTTGTTTTTGGGTGAGGTTTTGTATGGTTTCTTGAGGACGACCGGGAGTTTTTTCTTGGACTTTTTTGTTTTTTACAACAGGATGCAAGCACAGGAGACACCTCTCGCGCTCAGATCGCGGAACACCTCCGCACTGAAGCGTGTGGCATCAGGCGAATCGGGAGGAGGAGACGGAGATAATGAGAGGCTGCTGCTGGGCCACGACATAAGCGTCAACAGTGAGGACCGCGAGAACCTCGGGTGTGGCGTCGATGAGGAGCAGGCTTATGTAGAGCGAAATCCTAATGGCAACAAAGCGCGGCAGCTATGGCAGAAAGTGAAGAAGAAATACGAGCTCTTGGAATATCATTTGGTGCCGGAGTATTTGCAAGACAACGAGTTTGTATTGCGACATTACCGCTCAGACTGGCCCATTTGGGACAGCCTACTCAGCATTTTCTCTTTACACAACGAGACTGTCAACATTTGGACGTCAGCATTCTTACCCTTCCCTCTCCCTCCCAAGTGTTGTGCTGCTGTTTTTCTTCCCTTCTGTGTGTTTTTCTTATGTCCCTCTTGATGTTAGTTTCATCCTTTGTATGCTTATGTGTGCACATATGGTCCTGAAGAAGCACTAGAGAATGAATCTCCCAGGGTCATTTCTGTTTTCATTGCTGCTCAATTTTTGAAGAGGATGTGAGGAGGACGTGAAGAGGATGTGTGTCTTTCTCACTGCCATCATAAAGTACATGATTCTCTTGTTGCATAGCAACATGAGTCATCATTTCGTGGCATTCTGATACAGCAGATCAAGGATAGTGCAGTCATATGTGTTGAAATTTTCAGATAATTTAGAGGTTGTCAGAATTGTTTCACATGCCGTTTCTGAGTTTTCTACATGTGATCTGCATATATGGTTGATATATTGTGCAATGGCAGTTAGTAAAGCACTATTCCATAATGAAACATTAACAGCAGAGCTCTGTGTGTGGTCTTCTATAGAGTCTCTGTGGTTTAGAGGGCAAGAACATGCTGGGCACATGCTGTTATTGCAGGGTATACACCAAGTTTGTGCTAGGGTTTTTTTTTACTGGTTTGAGACAATCTGCATGGCTGATCTTCTCCAGGATAAAATAAACTTTTTCTGGGATTGTGAACTGGACTGACCAAAGCATTTGATAATCTCATGCCAAAGGGTTTCAATAGTATGTTGCCCAGAGACTGTCTGTTTATTTCATCACTGGAACTGCTGAAGAGAAGTAAATAGTATTCATGATTCCCGAAAATTGCAGATTTGTAATTATCTTGAGTACGGGTGTTTGTTTTGCAGGCACTTAATTGGATTCCTAATCTTCCTGGTACTCACCATTGACACAATGTGGGATGTGCCAAGACTTGAACAACTCTTTGAGAACTTGTCAAGAGCGGTAAGTCTGCTAACCAACTAGAGTAGAGTGTTTATGTTTATACAGATTGTGTTTCATTATGATGAAAATGGCCTGCAATCAACACATCTTAGATAAGTGGAGCTGCTTGCACTTAGCTTAGCAATTGGCGAGGCCTAGGTCTTGAAAGCAGAAAGGGAGAGTAGTTTGGCAAATTGGAAGAATTCTTCTTGCATACATCACACAATGCTGCACAGTTCAGTGTGATATAATCTCCTTCTGATTTAAAGATGTGCGACCTCATTGTGGCTTAAGATGTGTCTCATCAACTGACTCTTATTGGTCTTTGATATCTCATGTCTTCAGATTGATTGTTTGCAATTCTGGCTGTGTTGGGGAGTGGGTCACTGTTTGGATGGTTGGGCTTGTTGCCCACTTTTTTTTGTTCATGTAGGATGATGCTTACATCCAGAATGTGGGTATTTGCAGCAACGCATGAAACAGGAAGCAGGTGATGCAGTTTCAATTTTGACAGAGCCAGTGACACGGTGGCCATTCTTTGTGTTCATGGGTGGATCTATGTTTTGTCTACTATCAAGCACATTTTGCCATCTTCTCAACTGCCACTCAAGCTCCCTTACCTACTGGCTACTCCGCCTTGATTATGCAGGAATCGGGATCATGATTGCAACCAGTTTTTTCCCACCAATCTATTATGTGTTTCTCTGCCAACCTGCATGGCGACACTTTTATTTGACAAGCATCAGTGTCATTGGTATTGGAACAGTGATTATATCACTGATACCTGTATTTCAGACTGCAAAATATCGAGCTGTTCGTGGCTTAGCATTTGCTGGGATGGGGTTGTCAGGGATAATACCTGGGGCACATGCACTTATCAACTTCTATCAAGAGCCATATTGCCTGCAAACATTGGTCTATGAGCTTGGCATGGCATTTTTTTACCTGGTTGGTGTAGCAATCTATGTGACCCGTATACCAGAGCGTTGGAGGCCGGGCCTATTCGACATAGCTGGTCAAAGCCATCAGATCTTCCATGTACTTGTTGTTGCTGGTGCTTTCACCCATTACAAAGGTGGGTTGATTTTCTTGGAATGGCGGGATAAAAGTGGTTGTCTTTGACCATTGAAGCCTCTCACTGTGCCCTTGCCAGACAGGAGAGTTTTCTGTGTAATTGCCTGTTTCCAAGTTAAGCACCAAGTCATTTTGGTATTCTTGGACCTAGGTAGTAGTTTGTAGATAGATGTCGTAGAGAATGATATGAATTTGACTGAAAATCAGTTAGTCAGAGGCAGACTTTTGAGCTTCCTTTTCTTGTCTGTTCTCTCCATTCATGCTAGTCATATTTGAGCTATTGAGCATTTAGCCTACAAGTCTAATGCCTCTTCCAAATGGAGGGCTTTCATTCGTTTTTGTTCCTAGACATGTTTATTAGCATGTTCCTTCTGTATTCCAACAGTAAAACAATTTCTTCAACTTTTTAAGTATCTCAGTAATGTTCTTGTTCATCCTTGACAGCTGGTCTCAAAGGCCTTGATTGCAGGGACAGATCAACTTGTCACATCAACAGATGCTAGGCTTTACAGTTGGTACAGAAAGTGTTGTCGGAAGGATTTCACCTGTGCTTTGTGTATTGCTGTGTCCTTTCCAGTGGCATGCTACTTATGTTCTTGTCTTTCTCCCAAGTTAGCCAACAAGAACTTTCAACACACCACCTTCTGTAGCTGTTTGTGAAGATTCTTCAGGTGGACAAAAGTGTTATGAGAAATTGATTTCTGAGTGACATTATTGTTCTCATTTATTTTTGGTTGTAGGAAACATGATGCCTGTGAAGAAGAGCAGTTAAGTGTTTAGTACATACCCATTTGCTCCTTGTGGTGGTGGTGTGCATCAAATTTTGATGAATTGTCGGATACTGCCATCTGCATCAAGATGTTGGTGCTGTTTAGTTTGATACCATGTTTGTTGTTTGGAACTAAAGGTTCCTGATGGCAGGGTGCATCATGTGACCAATTGACTTGTGCTTGTGTTTGTTTAAATGTGGAACTTGAGATGTTGAGCAACTGGAAGAAGATGAAGACAAATATATTGAAACCTTGAGAGTCAAATCAAAGCAGTGAGCTTATTAGCTTGGTATGAATTTCTGGCATTTGATGTCAATTTTCATGTTGAGTAATGAAGGATTTATTCACAGTATTAAAGGCTTTAGTTGGTTGATGTGCAAGGGTCTACAACATACCAAAGTTGAACTTGTGTATTGACTTGCCTTCGCAACAACCCAATGACTTGACAAAGAATGTGAACCAAGTACCATCTATAATTTTGTAAAGCTGCTTAATTAGATTAATTCAACACAAACCCACTAACATGTAATGTGTCCTTTTGTTGGCTCTGCCTGTAAGGGAGAGACTACAGAGCGATTTGCTTTTCATTTGGTTTGACATTTTGAGGAGTATTCACCTGGGGTTCTTACTGTGAAACTGTGAGTTTGTTTTTATGGGATCTTCATGGAACATTTCCTATTTTAACTGTTGCTGGTTTGAACTTGCTGGAAGGGGCAGAGCCATTCCCTGTTGAGCCTGTGAGTTCCTTTTTTGGGAACTTCATGGAACATTTCCCTTCTTAACTGTTGCTGGTTTGAAGTGGGCAGAGCCATTAAGCCGATAGCTGCTTGTTTGATTTCCTGGTGTTTTCTTGTGGTTGTTAACACGGTGCCACAATAGAGACTGAAAAGTGGACTCCATTTCAATGCAAGGACCTATGACTGTAGGAAGATGAACAAGTTTATTATAAGTAATGAAATTTTGAATTCTGATATCAAATACTAGGGATTTATGGTCTTACTATACTGCATACAGAAATGTATTGGAGCCATGTTTGAACATTCATGTGATGGGATTGTAGAGGGTACAGAACTGTTTTTTGCACAAATTGTGTCATTGGGCTGGTCATTTTGGTGATATGTATTTCTTAATATGACAACTCTTCTTTCTTATCTGGCCTCTGATAGCTCTTTCAATGTTCTCCAAATCTGCTTTTTCTGTTTTCTGACAAATTTATTGGTGACAAAAAATGCGACTCACACAAAGGATGTTTGTGAAAAATTTGTGCAAAAGTAAACAGATTTTGAGGGCAAGTTTTCTAAATATATTATTATATTTAGATATTATGTTTTAGTAGGTTGCCAAAATGTAGCAGGATTGTTAAATTTGTCTACTTTCCTATCTGACCTGTAGCCAAATTTGGCTAATTCATCTTGTGGATGATCACAGGTATGGCTACATCACAACAGTGGAAGGAAAAAATGCTTGGTAAACACAATTTAAATGGTCCAAGTTATCTGAGCATTGTTGTTTGTAAATGTGTTTCTTGGTACTTTTTGGACAATAATTTGATGGAAGTCACAAAGGCTTTTACAGATGTGGCAAAATCCTTTATCACCTAATTTCGTCTACATAACTGATTTTTTAAAAAGGATTTTCAGTTCGATCCCCAAGAGAAACATGAAATTAAAATCTAAAGAAAATCTGAACCTTTAGATTTTTCAAGGCAGACCCATTGATTAACCTAGGAGTTGCTTTTGTCATGGCCCTCTTTATTATGTCAATGATAATTAAAAAATTTCCACCATTGGATGTGGCTTAAAAACTCTCAAGCACATGCTTAGTAACAAACTTCACATCATTATTTGCCTTGTATTATGATACTTCTTGTATAACATGTCATAACTACACATTCTCAAATTTGAAAGTCATAAAATGGTTAATTAGCTTTTGAATATAATAATTGTGTTGAATTTGCATTCCCATGTTGTTCAAACATGAAAAATAAAAGTTGGCATAAAACCTTTGTTTCTTTAAAAACAATTAAATTGGTGGTTGTTGTTGGTAAAAAAAACATGTTAGGTTGTGTACCCAAGAGTTTGCTTGCCATATGGACCGTGTGTTGAACACTTTGTAGGTCTTTCATTTGCCCACTTCACCAATTAATCTTCAAGTCCAATATTTCCTATGCCTAGGAGAGGATCCTTCATAAGAAACCCCTTCCTCTTAGTTGCGATGATTGCCAAAGTGAGAGACCCACATGGGAAGAACAAGGAATTGCTCATGTGCTTAACCAAAAGGTCTATTCCACTAGGTTCCACAACACCAAAATGATGACCACTTTTTTCCCGCGGTTGCTATTTGACTCAAATCAATGTGTTATAATGGAGACAACTTCAAAGCTGGTGTGTTGTGTTTTCCAGAATGTTTCTCAACACAATATCCCTGCCTTGCAGCCTTTTGATTATCGACTGGAAAATTTAAATTTTGAAAATGTGAAAATGAGCTGATTTTGGAGGGTTTCAATTGCCAGAATTGAGGAAAGAAATAATAAAAATTGTTGGAGTTCTATATTTGGTTTTCAGTGTGTAGCCATAAATATAGAAAGTTGATTAAATATTCATAGCCAGATTTGGCTAAATCTTCCTAAGGTTTTTGATCACCAAATTTTTTCTACATCTTCCTACGGATGATTGCAACTTAAACTACAGTTTAAAAAATTGTTAAAAAAACCACTGCTGCCTTGGGAAGCAAGGCTATTTAAATTAATTATACAAATACGTATCCCAAAAGACAACAAATCTTTGTTGGAATTTCGAAGTAGTTATCAAACCTAAAGTTCTTAGCATACCCATTCCGGGGTGGTTCATCAAGAGTGAGAGACTTGACCCAGACATTGATTCCAGGGATTTTGGTTTGCATCCAAAGATGCCCCACCCTAAGTTGAACAAGCAGACTTTTACCAATAACAATGGACATTGGATACCATTGACCTCTTCAACATGTTCCCTTCCTGCTTCCTCCTACTTGTTGTCTTATCCCCCAATTTTCAACAAATTTTAATTATCATTGTGAATGTGACAATTTTCTAATTATAATAAAAAAATTAGGGTTTAATAAGCTGGAAGCAGTAAGCCATTTGTTCAACCTATGAAAAACTCAACATGTAAATGTCAAAAACTATTTTATTTTTATTTTTATTTTTTGTTTTTGTTTTTGTTTTTGGCTGTACAAAGGCCTATGCTTATAGGTGTTAAGTCCCCATGGCTCCTTGATCACCTTGGTCAAAAGACAACTTTCTTTCCACAAGGGGCTAGGTTCTCACACCTTCAAAAATTATCACAAACTGGGGAAGTCAAGGGAAAACACAACTATCATGGCATATGTATCTAACCCAGTACCTAGGCTGGTTAGGCAATAATTATTTATTTTTGGAATTGCCAAAAGTTCTGAAAAATACTTATCTACCATGCCAAAAATCTGAAAGATATTTTTAAGCACACTAGCTTCATCATTTAGTATCGTGCCAAATTATAAATTATTATTATTTTTACTGCTGAAAAATGACCCCAAAAAATTTGTTATTGGGCACCTTGCTGCCGAAGCAGCCCAGGTACTACTACATGTATGTATTTTCAAGCTTTCCAAGTAATCTCGTGTCAGCAAACCTCCTTAACAAGGGAGGTTGCATGGGTTATTTCCACTCCATCAAATTCCATCATAAGGTTAGTGTTTGGTTGCAGTCAACTCGTAGTATTTCCTACAAAATTGTGCTCAAATGTGTAGCGTGTCAAGCACGCCAAGCAACAAAAGAAGAGTGTACAAAAGAACTGATGACCAGGGCTTTTTTCTTCAATTTTGAGATGTAGCTGATGTGGTAATCATCCATAAGACAATTTAGCCAGATTTGAGTCATACTCCGATTACCTGGTTCTTTCCGAATAGCTGCACTCTGTATTGCAGGAGGGAGATAAAGCACTCAAAGAAATTGTTCCATCTATTTTGAAGACCACCCTACTTCCATGAATATCCCTCCTTGAGAAAAGAGGAAGCAATCTTACAACTATCATTCTTGCTTCTACATAGTATTTGTAGGATCCCTCCCACTCCTATTGCCTCATGGTTGAGGTGTGTTTAGGGTTAAGATAAAGTTCGCCTTTGTGCTTTACACTAGATAAGGCCTAGAGCTGGTGGACATTCCCAAAATAACTTGCCTAGGTTATTATTTGCCTCGTCCTAGGAGCCTTCTTTTGAGAATGCCCCCCTCCCCACCCTGGTGCTTTACTCTACATGTAAAGAACTAGTAGAATTTTTCCAATGAGTATGTGGAGGGCACATACCCTCAATAAGGTGCCTCCTCTCATGTCTTTCCATCAATGAAAAAAAATGGCATTCACACTTCGAAACCTTGATCACACTTCATGTCAAGTGCATAATAACTTAATTTTAAGAGATGTGTTTTTTCACCAATTCATATCACAATTGCTAACTCACCAAAAAAATGACATGGTTGCCTATTTTGTAATTGGTGTTAGTGAAACATGTTAGAAAAATATTAGGGTAGACAAGTCGATGATTGAATATTTAGTGTATTAGAAAACTTTTAAATCTTTGAACATTCTTTTGTTGCTTCTAGAATTCAAAGAGATATTGTAGACCTTCACTTGGCACACCCATAACTATGAAGATTGCTAAAAATTGACAGAATTGTTTTAAAATTTGAGGTTCTCAAGTAAGAGTGGTAAGTGAGAGGTGGAGGTGTGTTAAAACAACTTGTAACTTGGAGCTTAAGATCTTTGTATACTATTTCATTGCTTTTAAAGCTCAAAAAGATTTTGTAGAGCTCCAATCGGTGCACCCATAACTTTTAGATTGCTCAAAACACATAAGAAATGAGGAAAATATGGGGTCTAAAAGTAAGGGGGTATATTCCTCTTTTTTCAAACATTTTGTGATTTGGACAACTTGTCCACTTCATGATTTTTCTTTGTTGGCCCTTGGAAGAGCTATTGTAGCCCTCAACTTGGGACACCCATAGCCATGAAAATCACTAAAAGAAAAGACAAGAAATGAATAAGATATTGGTAAGCATTCAATCATAGGTGTGTGTTTGATGATGAGTGGTTTTATGTAATGTCACACACAATTTTCTTAAAATAAGTTAATGTAGCAACCTTTTGAAAGGTCCTTTAACCTTTGAGGGGGGGGGGAATACATGAATAAAAAAATATAATCCCATATATTGATTGTTAGGTAAAAACTGTAATTTAAGTAGTTCTATAACAGGGTTTTTAAATTAAAAATATAATTAATACAAAATATGTGTTAAATTTCAATATTTAATATGTAAATATATAACATATATATTAAAGATGCTAGGTGTTAGTTGTTATTAGGTTCAATTAGTAAATATGGTCTAACTATTAATGTTTTTAAATCAACTATTGCAACTGCATCCTAGGGTGAAAGTGTAGGTGCCATTCCTCCTCTTGCCATTTCCAATCTGAACTATCAATGCTCCCAAATCAATGGTCTTTTGATCTTGTTGTCATCGTTGCATAGTTATATTTGTTATGTGGGCCTATTGCAGGTGTTCAACTTATCATCTTTTCTTTCCATTAGTTACAAGCAAGTATCATAGAAATTAAAAACCTTTTATGTGTGTGTGTTTTTTTTTCACTTTATACATTTTTTCAAAATTTAGGAGGCATTGCATTTTGCACAATTGCAATGTTTATTGTCTATTGAACCAATTGTAGAGGCTTTAACTTTGGTGGATTTAAAACTAGGGTTTTGCGGGGGTGGACTCTCATACATGTTGTAGCAACAAGGTGGAACAATGAATTTGCATGTGCAAAATACATTTTAGATTTCTAGACTTTGTTTAAGGAAACATTTATAATTTTTTTTTAACTTAATTTTTGGGTGAAAGTATGATTTGGTGGCACCACAAGGAACATCATACTTTTCTTTTATTGGATCCATTGAACTTTAAAATATATATAGGAAACACTTAAAGAAGAATTTTATTTTATTTTTGGGTAAATATATTAACTAGGATGTTGTATAGGCTCCAGAATTTGTATGAAATAAAAAATATTTTGAATTTTGATATTCCAAATCATTTCCTAACCAAAAAGTTTCAAGAAAGTATTGATGGTTATGTTTTTTAAATTTTTGTTTAGGACCACTTTGGGGGTGAAGGGGGCTAAATATAATTTTCAAAGATACTTTAAATGATATTTTTTGGATTTTTTATTAGGTAATTAATTGAGTAAGTATAATTTAGTTATGAATTTCCAAAGTTCAAGTTTGTGATTCCCAAACAATATGCCAAAATGTGACATCTATGATTAGGACAAAACACAATTGGTGACCAAATGTTGTCATACAATCATATATGCCATGTTTTTGTCACTAATCATACTAACCTGATCTTGTATATGATTACATGATTAACAAACTTGTTGGGGTGGTCAAATCAAGTTTTGATTCATTTGCAATTTCAAAGCAATAGTTTTGAATAAAGGGGTACATGTAACGTTGAATGCACAATTGAATATACCATTTTTGTGCTTTAAAAAAATTCAAATATATATATACATGGGCTTGGCCTATTAATATTCAAATAAATATTTTCCTAGCTTTGTATTAATTTTATTCCACAACTTTCCATATTATTTTTAATAAGGTGCCAAAATGTGGGACCATGCCCTTATATTTATTTTGTTATTTAAAATCTCATTCTTTGTGGCCAAATTTGGCTGAATTCCCTTACAATAATTGATCCATCAATTTGCCTTTCCACTAGTGTTGGAAACAATGATTTTTTTTTTTCAATTTTGTGATTAAAATTTAAGATTTATTTATTTTCAAAATATGGTGAGTTTCAAAATTAAAAACAAGGAATATCATGGAAGGAAAAAATCTTTTGTTGTTTGTGATTAGGGTTTGTAGTGGAGGTTTTGCTTTTAAACCTTAATTCCCTAAGGCATTAAGGTTTGTAATGAAGATTTTGCTTTTAAACCCTAATTTTTGGCCTCAGGTTTGTGTGTGTAACCTTTTTTCTCAAAAGTTCGAAGTTCTTATAGTCACCTCCTTTATTGTCATTCTTGCATAATATTTGGCAATGGGCACCCTACGATCTAACCATTGCCAATGATTGATTTTTTTTTGTTTTTTTTGTGTTAATAAGCTAGCCAAATTATCATTGCTCACAGAGGCCTGCTATGTCGTCCCACCAATTTTTTTTGCATCTATTAATGCTCGATGTCAAAACATTCTAAATATGGTCTTCTTGGCATGTTTTTTTTTATGTGTTGTCACTAATTGTGCACATTTTTCGTGAACCCATGGCCTTATCTGAAACCTCCTTCTAAGCAAGCAAGCTACCACGGATCTTTGAAACCAACAATATGTTCCATGTGTTTAACAATTTTTTTATTTTAATGTAGGATTGTTTAACATGTAGATGGGTGGAGAAGTTTCGTTGTGGGAAGTAGGAATGAAGCTACATACAAATGTAATTATAATCAAATTTGCTACTTGAGCTTTGTTGATTAGTTTCCCATGTATCTAGTTGTTTAAGTACAAAGAGGGGAACACCTTAGGTTGCAATCATGTGCTAAAGGAGTGAAGAGGAATGCAAAAGCTGAATTAATTGATGGCTATTATCAATGTGGTCATTTCTTGAGGTTGGATGATTTGAAGACCCCAATATATGACCCACAACTTGTCACAAAAATTGAGGTGTGTGTGAAGACTAACCATATCTCCTACAGTAACATTGTGAAGGTTGTGTTTAGAGCAAGTACATAGTTTAGATTGAATGTTGATTTTTTTGTTGTGGTCAATTTAGCAACCATGATTGCCATTTGATTATAGCTTGTTACCTCCATAATTAAACAATAGGAGTGATGAATTCCCTTTTATGGTCCATTGTTGTCATTGCCTATTATGGATTAATTGTGTGAAAGGATAGAAAGATGGATTCCTTACTCACAAAAAATCTGATCTCTAACGATCTTTAAGTCTCAATCCTATACTCCATTTTCTACTTAAGTTTTCCACATAGGTTTCTGATGGGCTATCAAAAGTGGTACCATGGATGGGTTTTGGTGGTCAATTGTTGTTATAGGTGTTGTTGTGGCTATTTGTGGCAATGAAAAAAAAGATGGGGAATTCTATGAACAAGAAATTTTGGAGCGTGGATACCACCACAAATCCCATTCCCACCTACTTGTAAGTCTAATAAGCTATTATTGGGTTTGGGAATTTGTTACTAAATGTTATTACCTTGAATTTATATGACAACTTATATGAAGAAAAAATTGTTGCTTATATGTTTTTAACAATTATTCTGCAAAAACTTACCTATGAGGTAGGATTAACATGATTGAAATTGAATTGTTATATTAATGCAACAATTCAAATGGCATTTTGTGTCACACAATTATAAGCATGTTGTAATCCTAGCTCTAACAACCCAAAAAAAGTCAACAACATTCTAATGTGGCCATCTTTATGATTCAATGGTGGTGACTAGTGAAGGTTTGCTCCCTCAACTCCCATTTGATTGTATTATTATCTACAACTACCTACTATCATGAACACAATACATTAAATTCATTTCAAGATATATGTATTTGGATTTGGGATCATGCATTAACCAAGGCCATTCTACTATTCTAGCATTTGAAATATGATCCATAAACAAGACTACATCCATGGATGGAATATGAATTGGGCAACCTTTTGATCAAACAAACTACACAAATTCTTTCTAACATGTGGGGATCCATGCAAGATACCTACTAGAGCTGCACCTTTCACAACTTTGCCCCATCCATGGGTTTGATGTAGGTATTAGCATTGAGTTATGCCTACCTTAGCAATTGTATTGTGTTCAAACCATAAACTGGATAGATTAATCCCCACTAACATTTGTATACCTATGAATGGCAATGAATTTTGGGGGGAAACCAGCAAGTTACCTTATTGGTGTGGGATTGTGTATGCAAGTTACTTTAAATCTAATGTTCATTTCAATTGTGTGTACTACAAGGATTACAACCAATGAGTGTAAATGGGTTGAATTCACTGTGATTGCATCCTCCTTTGAATTTCTAGGGACAATTACGATTAGGGGATGAAAAATAGTAGTGAAGAGAAGAGCTTATGCCATCTCAAAGAGGTTGGCCAAAATGACAAGTAATTGTAACTATGCCATGGAGGGAGATCCTAGGATCTATCATTGCATTACATTTTATGTTACATCTACAAATGGAACTACAGAAAAGGTTGTTGTAGTATGGCACATGGTAGTAACTTTTTTTTACTTATAAACATGAATGAGTGTGTCCAATGTTTTATAAGCCTTGGTAAGTAGTGACTTTTTTGCACTCATAACATTACCAACCGATATTTTAATCTACACCCATATGATTACACAATATGTTCCAAAGCATTCATTAGTTTAGAGGATTGGTCTTATGGGGCAAATTTGGATGTTATAGAACTAAAAGGATACACACATCCACACTTTCAAGAGCACACCCAACACCCATGAAATTTATTTGAACCTTTAGATGGCTACAACTTTCAAACATGCATTTCAGGCCTTTGATGCAACCCAAGAAAAGTCCATTAAACATATGAATGAAAAAATCGGGCAAGATTTTTTCACATTTGATTTAGACATGGATCTTGACCCAAATGATGATAGGGGTAATGCACTAGGGCATGTGGTACTTAAGCCTAGTATAGAAGACCCACATTACATTAAGTTGACAACATAATTTATGATTCCTTTGTATCTAAGTTGTGAGTTTAACATGTTAACATGCACATTGATGACTTTAAATACATGTGCAACACATATATGCACTAATGGATTCATTGACAAATTGTTATCATTGTTACGAAACCTCATCTTACCAAAGCCAAATAATTTCCTAAGTCACATTACGAGGCTAAAAGTTTGACACAAAACCTAGGACTAAGGTATGTTACAATCCATTCATGTGAAAATGGTTGTGTTTTATATCACGAAGAACATGTTGTAACATAACAATGTTCAAGTTGTGGGCAACCTTGATATGTTCAAGGACATGCCAAGGTTCCCAAAAAAATGTTTAGGCATTTTCCAGTCATCCCAATCTTTCAAGGCTTATGTAGTGGCATCATGAAAACAAGAGCCAAAATGGACTAGTTTGATGCACAACTGATTCAAAGGCATGGGTTCACATATATTGATGCCACCTAGCCAAACTTCACAATAGAGCCTTGGAACTTGAAGTTTGGGCTTGTTCTAGATGAGGTGAACCCATTTGGAAACCAATCAACAACTTGGTCTACATGGCTGGTGATCATCCTAAACTATAATCTACCTCCATGGTTAACAACCAAAAAATTATTTCTTATGTTTGCCTTATTGATTATCCAAAAATAATATGTGAAGAACTCAAACATTGATGTTTACATGGCTCTATTGTTGGAGGAATTGTAAGAGCTTTGGAAAAGGGTAGATGTTATGGATGTGACAGGGTCCCTAGGAGAACATGGGTTCATCATGTGCATTATTCTTATGTGGTCCATCGACAATTTGCCTACATATGGTTTGTTCTTTGGTTAGGAGACAAATGGCTTTAGAAGGTGTCTTGCTTATGGGCCCCACATGTCATTTCATCACTCAAAAAACCTTGGGAAGGTTGTATATTGTGCTCATCATAAATGGATACGTTTGAATCACATATGTTAATCAAATAGGCATGACTTTGATGGGAAGGTTGAAAGAAAGTTGGCCTCGCCAATTATGTTAGACCTTGAACATTTGGCAAATGCTAAGTTGTTTGAAAGCTAAAAGTTGATTACTAGAAGGGAGGGAGACTGAGTTATAAAGATAGAAGTAAAATGAAAGAGTATCCTCTTTGAGTTGCCATACTAGAAGGTCCAACACACCCTTCACTATTTACCATACCATAAATATGTAAAAAGCTTTGTATGCCTCTTTTGGAATTCAACATCTTGTTCTATATCTACTAACCTACTCATAGTCAATTACAATATCATTATCCATTAGAATATTTTTTGTTGGACCATCAACTAACTCCTTCTTGTGACTATTCCACTGATGCAACCCATTCAATTTTTTGTTTTGCACTTCATTAATGTTTATTTACAATCCTAAGCAGACAACCACATTATAATAATGCCACAGAATGTGTTAGGCTCATATGTCATAAATCTTCCAATGAACATGTGACTTACAAAGCACATGATCCTTTAATTAATCAACCATACAAATTATGCTCGGGGAATTTAAATAAAATGAAATTTAGCGATTCATGGGTTGAATGTCCACTAAATCTTTTTTAGTTTGATGTCCAAGTCAAATTGTCATCCAAGCCTTGATCCCTAGTTCATGGTTGAGAGTGCATCCTTTTAGAATCTCAATGCTACATGTTATATAAGGTGGTAAAGTTTTGGGGACATTTAGCCCATAGAGTTGATCTTTTAACATTCAAACTTGTTTGTGATTGATAGGACTTGATTATATGGCACACATTTGATGTGATGCATTGTGCGAAAAACCTAATAGTCAATCTATTCAAAATAATCTTAGGTGAAAAAAAATCAAGAAAAATCCACCTTGATTTTCAAATGTTTGGTGTTTGCGAATCCTTATGGTTCAAGCTTCACCATCACGGAGTGGCAAGGCTATAATTCCACTAGTTCCCTGGGTGATGCAAAAAAAAGAACAAATAGCCTTCTTAGAAGTCATGTCAAGGTTGAAATTGCCAACATGATACGCATTAGCGTTTTAAAAACACATTGTCAATGGGTATGAAATCCCATGATTACCACATCTTATTTCAACAAATTTTGCCATTGTGTATTCAACATAAGATGAGAAAAGCACCCTTAAAAACTATCATGCGGATTTGCAAAGTTTTCAAACTGATTTGCATTAAAGTGTATGACCCCAACCACATACCAAGACTTGAAAATTAGGGTTGTGAATTCATTTTGCCTCTTCAAAAAGGTATTTTCTTGAAGTTTTTTCGATTTGATGACACACTTAATTATACATTTAGTTGATGATTCGATGTTTGTGGACTAGTCCATAGTTACTGAATGTATCTTATTGAACATGTGATGAAAGACCTAAAGGGTTATATCATAAATATGTGTAAATCAAAAGGTTATATGGTTGAAGGTCATGTATTCAATGAAGCCTTGGGTCTATGCACAAAATACATGTAGACCTTTGATGCAACAAGAGGTGTATTTGGGATGATAATGAAGAAGGAATGGTTGGTGAGGTTCTTGAAGGTGTGCCAAAATCACAACAACTAAAAAACCAACTATGAGATGCTACATATTTGTGCATTTGCAAAAACCATGAAACCTTGTCTTCATGGCGACAATAAGTTCCCATTTCCATCTTGCACACATCTAGTTCAATATTAAGGTTTCCCAAGTTGATTGGTGAACTCATATTTAGTTAAGTTAAGCAAATTGTTTTGTTACTATCCATATATACATGCATGCTTTGATGTTTGCATACATAGTAGTTATGATACCTTGCACTTGATGCAAATGTTTTGTAAGAAATATAAATTTTGGAAAGAAAAATTGTGAACATAATATTTTGGCCTTCAAAAAACTAGTTACAGGCTTTTGTTAAGCCCGTACATGGCCTCATACATGATGGCCAGTTACGGGCATGCCCATGGTTGCAAGAGGTAGTTGATGATTATAGTGCAAAAACTACCACAAGAAGAAATCTTGTCCTTTTCCACTACCCAAATTCATTAGGTTTTTAGTGAAATGGGACAAAATTGACTAATATGCAACTTGTATGGTTTTGATAAAAAAGGACTAATTGATTAGGATATTTTTATTGAAATATTTTAAAATTATTTTGGACAATCTCATGTTGCACTAGATAATTTTTAATTAAAAAATTATGACATGGAATAACGTGCCACATCATCATATATAAATAATTTTATAAAGAAATTTGGATTGTGGAGACTGATTACAATTTCCATGACAAATTTACATGCCATGAAAAAAATTTAAAGTTTTTTTTTGTTTTTTTTTTGCATTTTGTCAACAAAAATGTCTTGACACCATTTAACATGATGTACATGTTTGTGTATTCACCATGATGTATATGTATGTAAATTGCATTTGTACAAAATACATTGAAGCATGCATCCATCAAGGATTGAACCCAAGGCTTCATGGAACACATTAAGGTCTTAACCACCAAACCATTTCAAAACTTTATTAATAATCATGAAAAAGTTTATTATGTTTAGCATCAAATTGTTTAGGAAATTCAAACTTTAACATACATTTTCTTTTGCAAATTTTATTCAAATGTTACAAATGAAAATATGATTTAAAAGTTCATTCAATAATGTATTTTTTAAAATTATTATAATAAAAAATAAATAATTTTGCAATGTTAAAAAAAAACTTAAAATAACATTTCATAAATTAATCAACAATTTTTTTTTTGTTTAAATTGACCTAAAATATTTGTAAATTCAATGTGTATTCATGTTTTTTTTGTTTCAAATTTTTTAACTTGGCAAATCTTGTTTGGAAAAAAATGGAAAAAAAACTCAAGGAAAAATATAAACAACAAAAAATTTGCCAAAAAATTGGGATTTGGATTTTTTAAAAAAAAAACATGAGTAAAAACTTAAAAGTAATTCTAATAATTCCACTTTTCAACACATAAACAATTCCAACATCAAATTTATTTGAAAATATTTAAGCTCAATCTTTTAGATCATCATAAACCTTGTCCAATTTTTTTGAAAATTTAAAGTAAATATTAATAATGGAATGAAAGGTTTTTTTTTAATGAATTTCCACCATTTTGCAAACATAAAAATGGTTATAAACATCAACAAAGGATTATATATATATATATATATATATAATTTTTAATTTTGAAAAAATGATATAATTCTACAATTTGTAATCAAAACATACAAATATTTTAATCAATAAAGTATTCCAAAAAATTAGAATTTATAAAAATTAAATTTAAAAGGTTAAAAAAAACTTGAAATTGCATGTCATGAATAAATCTACAAATTTCTTTTTGTTTAAATTGACCCAGGATTTTTGTAAATTGAATGTCAATTAAAAAATGCATTCATTAAGTCTTTTACAATTTTATTTTCATTACATAAAATATGTCTAATTTTTTGTAGAATTGCAAGTTTTATTTTTTCAATATGATTAAGTTCTATTTATTTATTTATTTTTGCAATGTTGTTAAAATGGTAATCATCCTATAATTAATAATGTTTTAATCTAAAATTTCAAAAAATATATATAAGTTATTCGAATTAAATAAAAAATTAATTTTTTGAATTAAACTGATTTATAATTCATATTAATTGTTAAATATTCAGTTTAAGTAATAAATTCATAATAATTAATTAAATTACATAGTAATTAATCCATTCTTGAAAAATATTTCATTACTAAAATTTTTAATACATATATGAATTTTGGTTAAAAACATTAAAGTATAAATAGGCATATCCATATGTACACCTAAATTGAAGTTTTAATATAATATACACATTATTTTTAGTGTCACATTTGAATTAATTATGTGTATCTAAATAATTAGTTTGTTAGTGAATTTAAATTACTAAAAATATAATAATTATTGATGAAATAATAAATACCTTAATTAATCGGTTTAATTCATTATTAAATATCCCCAACTCATATAAATATTTATCTTATTATTATTTGATGAATAATTATTGGTCCTATACATTCATATTATGTAGTTAATTAACATAATTTGTTAGTTAGTTACTTTAAAATTAAGTATATGCATTACACTTATTTATTCAGATTAACAATAAATTATTTAATATAATTAATAAGTTCATAATAATTAAATGTATTAAATGAAATTAATATTCAATAGTCAAATTATTGAAACAATAATGTTTTCTAAAATATTACATATGAATTTATATCCTTATTAAGTTATAAGTTGTTACATAATAGCCACAACATAGTTGAACATTAAAAATTCAATAATGGCGCACTAATGGCCTTACTAATTGTTTTAATGGGAATCGTAATTGAAAATTAGTTGCAAATGTATTCCATAATGGATTGTGGAAATGTGGACACGTGGCATGATCGCATGTATGTACATTGTACACTAGTTGTTGTGTAAGTGGCACATTTACAACAATTTTAAAATAGTTGTCAAATGCATAAAAAATCAAACATAGTTGATTGTGAATGTATGTATAGTGCATACAAATTCATGTATAGAAGACCCGTTTTCAACTCACTTGTAGTTATAATACAATTAATTGATTTTTAAACATGTCAATTCATTTATTAATTTTTCATCTTTCCAAGGGATAATTGCATAATAGTTTTAATACCCAAGGGTTAGTTACACAATATTTGTATATGAGTTGTTTTTTGAGCTTTAGTTGAAGGGCAATGTGATTTTAGAAAACAATTTTTTTCATAATGCCATTTAATTAAACTACCTTATTCATTTTGACTAAAGATTTGGTCAATTTGATTATAGGCCTTAATTCTTCAAACAACATGTCTATTTTGAGTGGTTCAATCGATTAAAATCACCTTTTTGATTATTTAATCAAATGTGACATTTAATCAAATAGAAAACAAAATGGACATTTTTCATAAAAAAACCAAAGGTCTAATCAAATTAGACTAAAAGTTTAGTCAAATAGGTAAATGAGTAGGTAAACCTAACCTAATCTAGGCACTTAGGCTAAAAACTTAGCATTATATCAAAAGGCAACATCCATGACTTGAACAATTTTGTGACTATGATTGAGTTTTAGTCATGTTTATGGCTACATGACTAGGTCATGTCATGAAGCTCATAATTACATGATTAAAACACATAGTTTGATTTGAAATTTATGTTTGATTAAGTAACAAAACATATTGGATGCATCAAGAAGTTAGGAAATTTTTATATGAAAATAATTTGTTGATTAATGCATGGACTTAAAAGTAATATGTTCATAATTACCATTAGGAAAAAAAATTATATGTATAATTTAAAGATTTTCCAAAGTTAGCTTTAACAAAAAACAATTGTGAATGATTTTAAATATTGTGATTTTGCACATGAATTAGAAAAGTAGACTTAATCCAACATCATGACATTGAATTTTTCTTTATTGGAGCCAATACTAAAGTACATTCACATTAGGTTTTGCTTAAGTTTGGCCTTGGTTAACATAATTTAACCTACATTTACCCTTTACATTAGCCTAAATTTAACATAGGTTTAATCTTTATGTTTAACTTATGTTTAGCTTAAATTTAATTTTTATGTTTAGTCTAGGTTCAACTTATAGGTTTAACTTAGTTATAACCTTTAAGTTTAACCTCTAGGTTAACTTTAAATTCAATTTACATTCAGTTTAAATTAGTTAAGTTTAATCATGTTTAATTACGTTTAGCCATGTTGAGTTAAGTTTAGCTTCTAGGTTTAACCTTTACATTGAGTTTATGTTTAATCTTTATGTTTAGCTTAGAGTTAACCTCTAAATTAAGCCTTTGAATTTAACCTCTAAATTTAGCGCATTTTAATTTAAGTAGTTTAAAGTTATACTAGGTTAATCTATAATAACCTAAGGAGGCTTACATTAGCCTTGGCTAGATTTGGTGGGTAGTTTAGGTTAACCTAAGTAAACCTAGGTCAATGTAGGGTGGCATAGGTTAACCTAGGCTAAAATATGTTAATGTTTATAGCTTTGAGTTGACTAATTATGTTGTAAATAAAAATTTGTGGTGCAATGGTGAAAGATTTGAACCTTCAAAGTGGAGGTTGAGGGGTTCAAGTCCTCACACTTGTAACCTAGGATTAACTAACCTTTTTGCTTAGGTAGCTTACTTAATTTACTTTAAGTTTGTTTTTTTAGTCTAGGTGGCCTAGATTAGGCTCCTTAACTTAGGTTTCCTAGGCCTTGGTTTCCATGTGGCAACCCATAAGTGGTCACTACACCCTTTAATTTGGAATAGGTTGTCATGTGGTAATTCATAAATGAACAATAAATTCTCAAATTTAACCTAGGTTATCACTTAGCAACAAGAAATTTGTAATTTTTATTTTAAAAATTAAATATCAATTATTGGAAGCATCTTTCATGGTTATTATTCAATGTAATATTACAAAATTTGAACCATGATTGCACAATCATTCAAAATTGTGATCATCCATCTAGGATTATAGTCATGAAAAATGATATGGAATGGCATAAATGATTACCATCATGACATAAACAACTACAATCATAGTTACAACTAAATGACATAAGTGACAAGTTTGAATTGATTATGTAATCATCTAATAACTAAGGCATATACAACAAAAATTTCTAATCATGGATGAAGTCAAAGATGCCATCTTTTGGCATAGTGTAAGCTAGGCTAAAAGACCCCAGAATGCAAATAATCATAATTATTATTTAGTTAACATCCCATCTATGAATGGGCATGCAAAATGTTACATAACACTATGGTCAATGGTAAACATAATTGTGACATGTGTTTATTAAGCCCATGCATCAAATTACTGCATGTTTTTATTCACACACATTGCATGATGGAAATAAAATGCACCTTATGAAATTGGGAGGCCCCACCCACCCAAAAATTTGGAACTTTCAACATAAGGTGCCATGCTCCCAATGACCCCATTCCACCATGGAAGGGTTATATTCTATTACTAAAGAAATTTTGCTAGGTCTATACAATATATGATAAATGTGTGACCATCCATCAAAAGTTACATTGCAAAGAGCACCAAGGCACATTAAAAATGCCCTTAAAAGACTTTTAGGTATTGATTCATTTAGTGTGTTTTTAGTGGCCATAGTTAGCTGACACCCGCCATCTCCCCATAAGGATGAATGTTATATGGATAGGAAACACTTTTTAGTTGTCTTCATGTCCCATAGTTAACTATGATGGTTACTTGAACTAACCATCCACATTCATCTACCTACTTAATAACCACCAAGTGTTTTAGCTACATACATAGTAACCATTTACATACCTTATCTACTTGCTTGTAACACTTACATATTCACATATGATAAAACACTCAAATAAATTTACTTGTGTATTTGAAAAGCACCTTATATCCATAAATATCCCTCCTAGGAAGGAGGAGTGATTGGACAACTACTCCTTAAGAGTGGGATGGAAAAATAATGCTTACCTGTAGGTGTAAGATCCGTCCCACTCTTAAGGAGTAGGTGTAAGAACCCTTTGAGTACACCTTGTGATCCACTTAACTTCATCATGATAACATTGGCCTCACTCTAGCTAAAACCCACAATCAAAGGATGGATGAGTGAGATAGTGAGGACCAAAGTGAGGGTCAAAGTAAGGATTACTTTATGGATAACTCTCATGTGAGGAACATTCCCAAAATGCAAGGCGAGACTAGGCTATCACCTCATCCTAGGCCCCTAATGTGGCAAATGCCATTGTGGGGGGGGGCTTTACTCTATATGTAGTTACCTAGGTAGTGTGAGGTGGAAATAGGAGGCTATACACAGGATAGCTTACCTTGGTAACTCAGTGGTGGTCCATCAATAACTCAGTAGTCATAGGTGTCTGAGGCTGATCATTGTAGTGAGAAATTATAAATGGCAGCTAGAAAGGACACATATGAAGTGGGTCACTTGTACTAAGTTAACATGTAGCAGAACTTGATAAGCTCAGGAGGTGTTTGTCATCCCTGGTGTGGAATTCCAGTAGCTGATTACATAGCTTTTTAATTAATTAATTAATAAATAAAGGAAAAACACCCATCAAGGGAAAAAAAAAGAAAAAAGGATCAAAGTTCAAACAAAAGACAACACCCAAAAGCACAAAACAAAATGCACAATGGAGGTTTGTCCAAGCCCTTACTGTTCTTGCTACAGCAAAAGTAAAGATAAAACCCATCTATCACTAGAAGGACTCTCAAGAGCAAGGTGCTTTTGCGGTGCTGCTAAAACGCCCATGTTGATTGGCAGTAGGCACAAACTTTAGTACTTGGGGGGCCTGTTCCACCTCTCAACACCGAGTGAGCTAGTACGCCATGTTCCACCTATTAACATAGTGAGTGGTAAGGCACCTTCCACCTATGAATACGGCTAGCTAGTAACGACAACATCTCTATATCCGGGTCTCTTCATAAAGCATAACTGAAGATTCAGATTATCGAATATCATACCAACCTATGACTAATGTTCAGTGTTAAATAATTCTTAAAAGGTTTGGTTGAATTAAAAAAAGGTGTTTGTCACAATATGTGAGAATCAAGCTTACAATCTACAAGAGATCTTGTCTTCCAGCCAGTAGAGTACTTGTACATTCCCACGTAGGTTAAAGCCATACATACATTACTCCTACAAATGCAAAAGGTAAAAGAAATTCACTCTCTATGTAGGTACTCTTGACCTGCACAATTGTGAAATTATTCAATTTGGGGTTGCTGGAACTCTTTTTTTTCTATTAAATATGTATATATTTTTGAGCAAAAGTTGTTGTGGATTGCTCCAATGTACGTACAATAACATGCATATACATAGGAAATTGTTTTAGGCATTTGTGCTATAATTTATTTTGTCTGTAGAGTTCCTAAAGAGTAGGATCAGTGGCAGGGACCCGTAGTCGGTCTTTATTTACATATAGTCGTAGTTGTAACTATCTATCCTCTAGCCCATAGATCGATAATCGACTATAGTTCACTACATAGTCGACTACTCTGGCCTTGAATTAGTCAATTGTAGACTGTTGTCGTTTACTCATTGCGAGCCCTCTTCTGAGCGATGGCAGACCCATTCGCATCGTGTTGTTGTTGAATGTCACAAGCTGCTGTTGTTGGATGTCACGAGTAGCAAGTTATGTTTAGTTTGAGTTTTTATTGACCCGACTACAACTGAATAATAGTCGATTATGACCATTGCTCGGTAGTCTAATCGATTATGACCGTTGCTCTGTAGTCTAGTCTATTATGACCGTTGCTCGGTAGTCTAGTCGACTATCTACATTGCTCAATAGTCTAGTTGACTATCTACGTAGATAGTTGGAGACTATAGTCAGTACATCGACTAAAAGCTGCATCGACTACGGGTCCCTGATCAGTGGACCACCACCAGAGCAGGGAAAAGGCTGATGATCCCAATTAGGAAAAAATCCTCGGCACAAGTATCAGAACAAGACTCCAAGAAAGAGTCGGCCAACACATTTTGGGTGTCTTATCCACGCGGTCCTTCAGGCCTTTTCCCTAGGTGGGACATGCACTGGGCAGCCACCAGCTGGTTCTACTTACTTTTGGTGAGGTCATCAGTTTCACTTGTAACGTGAATCCATGGTGGAGAACATGCTTGAGATGTGAATTGATGGTCAAGAACATGCTTGAGATGTGAATTCACGGTGCAAGCAAATCTGATGTGCTTTAGAACAAGCCCTAGCAGCACCCCTTACCATGGCTTAGCCTACTGGACACACGGCATTCCTAGTTCCTACGCAGAATGGACCCTACTATGTGGTTGAGCCTTCATTTCCTATGTCAAAAACTTTGAAAACCAAACAGGTGCAAAATGGCAAAGTGGGCATACTGTTCACTATTATTGTTTGGCGCACGAACCTCCAAATTGTTGCATGTTTTTGGTGTTTTTCTTCCCACGTCCAAGGACATGTTATTAGATGTGTTCTTTTCTGGCCCATGCGCAAATTGGGTTACTCTTTCTAAGGCCGTTCATGTAGCAAAAACCCCAAATGCAAAGAACCCATCACCATTTTGTGACGCACCAACCCCCATGGTCATTGTTTGTTTTTGGTGTTTGTTTTCCCCTTAGTGAGGACATGGTATTTTGTGCCTTCTCAACTACTCGACACAGCATAATGTCAATTGATTTGAGTTGGGTCACTATATCTAGTACCATTTGCCTAGAAAACAACACAATTTAGGGTATGTACCCTTAGCCAATGTTTGGGGCATGGACCTCCAAATTAGTGCATGTTTCTCCTGTTTCCTTGCTTTTCCTATGCAGTACGTGGTACCATATGCATTCTTTACTAATGCCTGACACATGGTACCACAAATTGGGAATAGTTGCGGACCCATAGGCAAATGGCCCTTTCTCTAGGGCAATTTGCCTTTGGGAAGGAGAAAAAAAATCTAAGTGGGTGTGCCCAGTGCACACACCCTTCATCACTGTTTAGCACATACCTCCACACATTATTGCATGTTTTTGGTGTTTTCTTTTTCCCCCCCTAGTGAGGATATGTTATTTTATGAGAGTTGCAAGGGGGACCTTCCTTCCTCACCCCAACTGGAAGGTTCCTTCCCAGGTCCCAACTCACACTTTTTAAAAAAATAATTCACTTCTAGCATGGTAGTACAATGAGAGAGAGAGAGGCTCAAACCATCTCCCCATGCCTCAAGCATCATCTCCACCTTCAAATCATCATCTATGTCCTTCCTATCTACACTATTTTGAAAGTCGTAACCAGTGTTGGGTGGTTCCCACTTTTTTTTGTGAGAACGGGCCTGTCCCAGTTCTTACGCCATGTTATGAAGATCAGTTCTCTAGTTTTATATTTTATTGGGCTGGTGAGAATCAATCAGGGTATCAAGATTTTAAAAATTTTCCAAACCCACCCAGTTGTCAAATAAGGCAGTTCTCTCATATATAATAACAGACAGTTTTCACAACCTTGTTATTACATTTTTCACAAATTAAATTTTAATTAATAATTAGTTAATTAATAATTTACTTGCTTCATTGATTAAATAATCTTTTCATTTTAAAAATTACTAAAAATAGATGAAAACTTCTAAGTTGTTGACAATTTTTTTAATTCAAAATTTACAACTCCCTAACTTCATCCCTTTCAAAAGCTCCTTCAAACTCCTCTTTTAAATTAACATTAGTCTCAATCAAATCTACCAAGCTAGAAAGGGATTTACAACTTATCTTAAGATCATTGGGCCAATTTTTGTTGACAAATGTCACTTTGTCCAAATTTTTTGATTATAAACTGCATCTCCTAAAGATTGCAGCTAAGGAAAAGATCCTTCCTATATCAATTTGGGATCCAACTATCCCTAAAATTTGTTTAGCACATAAACCAGTTGTAGGAAACATATTTTCATTTTTTACCACCAGTGAAATGGACATTTGATATTTTTAACATTCATTCGATAATGCTTGAAAATTAGAAGCTCTCTATTGATCACTTTTGCTATTGGCTCAAATGTGTTGGTTGTCATTTCAAAGATATCCAAATTGTTGTTGTCATCAACCCTTTGATCAACAACGCCCTTTTCAAATTTAGCTAAAGGATGTAAATGATAATGACACTTTAGAAGTTATCATATTTTTCAACAATTGCCTTACCTTGCTCACGACCAATAAGTGAGGACACAAGATAAATGTTTTTAAACCTAGGATCCAACAACAAAAAAACATATTATGGGAATTTTTTTCATATTTGTTTGAGAAGGAAAAAAAGAATCCAAAACCCCAACTTCTTTTTTTATGTTGGAAGCCCAACATGATAACATAAAAACAACATTTGCATCTTCTGTCATTAAGTTGTCAAAGGTTGCATAATCAATTTCATCCTTGAATTTTAGATTCATGGATATGGCAAAGTTTACTACATTGCTTAACAATCAACGACCCTTCAACTGGTTTAGAATACAAGTAGACATAACAAGGCCAAAAGAATCAATAATAATATAAGACGATGGCTTAAGCCCGAGCTTGGAATGTTGACCTAGAAATGGATGAAATTTTTAACATAGATGAATGACATTCATTGATTTGGATTAAATGAATGGATGTGAGATAACATAGGATGATATTCATTTTTTTATACTAGGGCATTTCTAGTATTGAAATATTTAAATCTACTTCCATATGGGGTTTTTAATAAGGTGGATTTATCAAAAAAATTTAAATGAGAATGAGTGTAGTGGATTTGAAAGAGGCAAAATATGGTCCATTTGTTCATGTCTCCCATATATCCAAGATTCAAATGGTAAGTTTTACAAAATGAAGAAAATCCATTAGTTTGCACAGATAATGAATATAAAAGGACAAGTTGGATTTTTTTAATGTGGCAAAAACGTATAGATTTACTTTAATTTTATTTGAAGATGTAAGCAATGAAGATGGATTTAACCCACACCTTGTTGAAATTCAATTGTCATAAATGTGCACCTAAATGTACATAATTAAATTTTTTAGATGGACACCTAAAACATGTCTTCGACCTTCACAAATTAGAAAGGACATTGACATCAAGGCACAATTTGTATGAACACATTCAAAGAAAAAAAAAACACATTTTTGAATGCCATTCCAAAGCAAATTAACAAGTCAAATTCCCCAATCATAAAAAATACATTGCACACATGTCCATACACCTAGTGTCATGTGCATGCATATGGAGAAATGAAACATTACTCCTCTACATCATCAAAAGACTCATCATCATCCACATTAGCTTCTATGTCTAAAAAACCTCAACTCTTCAAAACTTACCCATTCAAAATCTAGAATCTTTATATTTAGATGCCAAGAATTTTTCATAATCTTCACTAGCCCCCTCTACATTTACAAGCATTTACAAGATCAAATACATTTTCTTAGCATTTATGAAACAAGATGAAATCTATTTCCCAAACATTTATAAAACAAAATGTAATGGAGTTTTGTAATGAAATGTGTAGGGAAATTAAAGTATAGGAAAATCCTATAATTTTATTTTTTTTGAGAATTAGAAAACCAAGCATGAGCAAAAGAAACAAAAAACAAAAAAAAAAACAAAATTCATTTCAAGGTTTATCGATAGTTTGGTGCTCTAAGTTCTAACTTACACAAGGTAAGAGGGGGGGAAATATGAAACTAATTAGGGAAACAAAAGCAACACCAATGTGAGAAAAGCAACAACAAAGGTTGGGCCAATGAGCATTAAACATCAATGTGAGAAGAACGATAACACTAACACGAAAAAAGAAAACAACACCAATGTGAGAAGAATTATAGCAGAACATGTGAAGAACAACAAGATCAATGTGACAAGGGCAACAACACAACACAAGAAGGGCAGTAGTACCTATGCGACAAAAACAACAACACAAACACAAGAAAGACAACATCACCAATGTAAGCAAACAATAGTGCCAACGTGGGAAGGCAACACCACCAATGCAAGAAGGCACCACCAACACCAACATGGGAAAACAACACCACCATTAATGTAGGAAAGCAATAGCACCAATACAAAAAGGCAACAACACCAACGTGGGAAGGGTTTACAGTTAGTTATGTTGTTGATGTTGTGTTTTTGCATTTTTGCGACAAGGTAGTAATGCCAATGCAAAAAGAACAACACGAGAATAACAATGTGAGAAGAGCATAACCAAGAAACGGGGAAAAAAAAAAAAAAAAAAAAAAAAACAAACAAAAA
>Ga0116227_10001503_pt1 | contig 52077 bp, 44 predicted proteins | sample S1TSphgellanicum_FD_89693 | JGI IMG/M metagenome (GOLD analysis project Ga0116227, IMG submission 89693) | Host-associated microbial communities from peat moss isolated from Minnesota, USA - S1T2_Fb - Sphagnum magellanicum MG | ecosystem: Host-associated > Plants > Peat moss > Unclassified...
CTAGTTGGGTTTGTTTTCCCCCCCCCCCCCCCCCCAATAAAGGGACCCCACAAATCTGCTTTTTTGTTGATATTTATGTACTAGAGAGAATGCGCGGTGCCTTATTGCTTATCATGGTGTGTATGGGCACCCCCTCTCCTAGAGTATAATAAACAAATTATTGCTTATCATGATGTGTATGGGCATACCTTATTATCCTAGGGTGTAAATAAACCCTAAAGTTTTGAAATGAATATTTGTGAAAAAATATGCAGTTGAGGTGCCCAAAACATTCCATAATTATTATAGGCTAATAATATTCAGATTATTCATAATTTTCATTACTCGTATGACAATATCACAATCAACTAATGTAAAAACATGAAATACTAATAATTTAACCATATAGGAAATGAATTTTTAAAAAAAGAGTTAATTATTCATTTTTTCTTTGTGAAAAAAAATACACAAGAAGCTCATCACCAGTGGATTTTATTTTTTATTTTTTTGGATGAATTTTCATTACCTTGTGACAAAAAAAAATATTATACCCAAATCTTACACCAATGTGTAGTCTCTTCCCTAGCGCATTCACACTTAGTGTTAAGGACTTTAGTGTTGAGTCACCTTACACCGTGCTAGTTATTTAGGACTTAAATATATTTACAATGAATATTTTTATCTTAAGCTAATATTCACTTTAACATTAAGCTATCACTCATTTAACATAGAGTGCCACCTAGGATGCCACCTAGATACTCAATTAACGCTGACTTAACATCAAGTGTGAATGCACCATAATGAGTGTAAGATCCCTCTCACTCTCAAAGAGAGTAGGCACAATATCACTCCTATTTTTTGTAATAGGGATATTCAATGTAGGGTAAAGCTCTAAGAGAGTAGGGTTGTGAAAAAGTAAGGGACATGTGCTAGGTGAGTCTCATATTTTGGCAACATTCATAAGACAATTTAGCCATATTTGGTGATAAAGAAATCAAAAAGTAGTATTTTTTACCATCCTTTTATATTTTTGGCTACATAGTGATCAACTGTGAAGTGATGGGAAGAGGAGACAAATGCTAAGATCTATATCATCACCCACATGTAATTATGGAAAACAAGCAACCATCCACAAAAATATTTAGCCAAAATTGGGCTACATCAAAAAATTGAGAAAAAAACCAAAAAAAAGATGTTTTGGGGAGACGTCTATTTTGCAAAACTATTTATTTGACTACTACAATATCAACACATGATCAAAATTCAAACATGTGTGAAGGGGGTTTTAAACTTTCCAATCATGTGTAAATGTTAAATCAGCTATGGATTCTTATTGTATCAATACAAAAGTATTGCATGCTTTTTTTTTCCATTGTCTGTCTTCGACTCAATCCATCTTTTCCTTTAAAAAATGGATGATGCTCAAACACACTTTGGACTCATCTTATGTATGTTTTGAGCTTGTAATGAATTAGTTCAAAATGTGCATAGGGTAGACCGGCCCATCACCAATCACCTACCCATGATCAAACACTTTGGCAGATCTTTCTCAATTCTTTTCCATTTTGAGTGTTTAAAATGTTATAGGAGCACCTTCTCAAGCTTTACAAATCATCTCTGAAATGTAAAGCCAAAGGACCAGCCAAAAAGGAGCAGTAAAGAAAAATATGTTTTGTCGAATTGCAAAACACGTTTTTTTTCATTTTGACCCCTCTTACTTTCAAACCTCATAACTTTCTCTTTTCTTATTCATTTTAGACGATTTAAAGTGCTATTGGGACATGCCACCTGAAGTTCTACAAATCATCTTTAAACTCTAATAGTAATAGAGCAACATTATAAAAAAAATTGAGTGTTTGGAACTGGCCTTTGTAGTGTTTGGTGGTTTGTTGGGCCCTGCCTCAGGGATTATTGCATAGGATTCAACTAGCTTGTTTAAAAGCCTTCGATTTTGGGAGCTCCTCTTGCTTTCCTCTTAGATGGCGGTGGACTATTCCGAAAGAATGCACCTATTTTTTGCAAGGAGGTGTGTGAATAGTGATGAGCTTTTTCCAACGCAACCAATTTTGACATCAAATTCTGTCACATCATAAACATTTTTAAATGTCAGAAATTTCTCATCGGAGGTGACTTTACTTCTTACTTTTTCACTGATCTTTTCCAATGTCTATAATTTAACATAACGGTCAGCTATCCATTTCCAAAAATTGAACATTATGGTTCAAAATTGTTCACGTAAGGTAATGATCTTGTTACAGCCTATTCTGCTGGGTTCATGGCTGGCAAGTCTAACCAAGCAGAATAGGCAGTATTGAGACCATTATCTTACGTAAATGATTTTCGATCATAATGTCATTTTTGAAATGAACATATATTGCATTATTGAGGGTTCATTAAAAAAAAATTGTATTTACTTTCTCTATTATCATTTTTTTTTTTCAAGTGGATCATCTTGTTCAAAAAGAAAGGTTTCGATTGAAAACAAATGCACAATACAAATTTGCTATTGTTTTAAAAAAATTATTGTAAAATCTCTTAATACTTGTTCTGTAACATTACATTTTGAAAATACGCTTGAGAATCCAAATCTATTAGCATCACGTATTTTTTGTTTAAGTGAAACAAGAATAAATAATGTTCATTTAAATTTAAAAGTTTATAATGCTTTATCACAAACGTTCCATGTATTATCATGTTATGATGAACATGACATTACAGTATTTTATGATGACAATGTGTCATTGACAGAAAACACAACAATCACAAATTGTAGTGTTAAATTTATCACCGCACTTTTTAATGACAGCACATGAGAAGCATTATACATAATGGCAATATATAAACCACCCAAAATGTAAGTGTCACATGTTAATTCTATCTTAAAAAACATTGTACAAAAAATGCTTTCACATTGTTCGATTGTAATAATTGGAAATTTCAATATAAACATTTTAACAAAAACAAATCAATCGTCAACATTATAAGCATTTATGAATAAATATAATTTCAAACTCACTTTTGTAGAAAACACCACTATCAATGATACACAAATAGATCACATATGGACCAATACAACAATGTCATTTTGGAACGACACAAGCATATTGTATAGATCATAAACCCATTTATTTTGCTTTCAAATTACCCAATTATGTTCCCCAATTTGTGTTACCACACAATACCACAAAATGATTACTGTTATATTTATGAAAATAATATTTCATGAAGGCAACACTTTATGTCACAATTAAATAAAAGCTTGAGGCTTTTGTAAAATCATTGTCATAACAAAAATTTAATTATCTTATTTAAATATCGAATATTTTGGTCCATTAATTTGAACCTTTTTTTACATGATTGCAAATGCATATTGTCGTTCACAACAATGACAATGAAATGTGTGCAATCATTTTTCTATTAATTGTAATTTTTTCATAATGTATTTGTATTCATACATAAATGCACATGTACAACATCTTATCTATTGGCATGGCCAATGTGTTTGTGACACCTTGGAATGTTATGTATTTTTTATGACATACGAACAAATGTTTTTAGCATACATGCAGGACCTATGTGGGAAGCAAATACATATGTGTAATATGTTTTAAATCCACATTTTGCTACAACTTATTGCATTTTTTATTTAACAAAAGTAAACAAATCAATTACACAAGAAATGCAATCCATGTTATACAAATGTAAGCATGAACAATATGAAACATCCGAATAAATCAAAAAATTAGGAAATACATTTTTAAATGCATAGCAAATGTCTATTCAACAAGGAGTGCACATATCATTATCAGATGAAAATAATATATAATTCAATTTTGAAAACTATATTAAAAGACATGCATAAAGTTTATCTAATTATTTTAATTGGAGATTTCAATATAAACATGTAAAAAAAACCACTTCAACCAACAACATTTCAAAACCTTATGTACAAATACGAATTGAAACTCACTTTTATTGAAAGCACAACCATTGATAATACACAAATAGACCATATTTGGACTAATGCACCAACACAACAATGTCATTTGGGAGTAACATAAGCATATTGGATACCATAAAACTATATATTTCACATTTAAATTACCTATAATTGAGTATTAAAATTGTAAACCAAAAAAAATTGTTAGTATAATATAATAGAACAATTCAAATAAACAAACACAAATAATAACAACAAATTCACTTTAAAATTACATACCTAGTTAATTATTCACATACTTATTTCCAAAAAAAAAGAGAATAAAATAAACAAAGTTAGTCCCAAAGTTATGTACCTAATAACCCATCATTCTCCTCACCCTAAAACCTCCAAGGAGCAGCCTTTTTTAGCTGGCTATAAAAAAAAAAAAATATAGCCAGAAAGCCATATTAAATATTTGAAGTGCTGAAATCAAGTGTTTATTGAGATTTGCAATTGCCAGATTTTGAGAAAAATTTAAGAAAAAATGCTAGATTTTCTTACATGTGGTTGAAGTAGGTAGCCAAAAAATAAGAAGGATGTTTAGCAACTTTTACTTTCATAATTTAGCATGTAGCTGAGTTTGGCTAAATCTTCTTGTAGATCAATTGCCACTTTGGCTACATCACAAAATTGGCATAATAAATTCACAAGAGGAAAAAGCCAAATTTGGCTACAGGTCAGTCAGACTCGAGAGAGGATAGTAGACATTTTCTAGAGTCCTGCCATGTTTTGGCGACCTCCAAGAACCTAGTGTCTAAATAATGGCGACTTCCATGTTTTTCTCCTCAGAATGTGGCATGAGCTTCTATGGCGAAGCTAGCGGGATTTGAACCCACGCCCACTGACTTGCATCAGGAGCGTGAAGCCAGTCCGAACCACTAAGATGGCCATTCATTGGGTTGCAGTTATGGTTTAGTTGCTGCAGCGGGCGGGATTTGGCGGCCATGGCCATGACATCGTCGTCCACCGCTTTCGCCATTACTGCTCCTCTTCTGTCGTCGTTCCCCGCGGAAGCTGCTCCTTCCATCACACAGGTAATATGTGCATTGTGATCAGCAGAACCCATGCTAGTGTTAATTTAACAAGTTTCATGTTGGTAGATTGCTGTCGTGGGCATGGCCATGAAACCTTATTTGTGTTTCTCTCTCGGTGCTGGAAGGGGCCTGTCTTTTTTTTTTATATTGGAGTAATTTTTCTGGAATTTATTGAAGCATTGTGATCAGCAGAACAATGCTAGTGTTAATTTGGGAAGTTACATGTTGGTAGCTTGCTGTTGTGGGCATGGACGTCAAATCCTAACCGTGTTTCTAGGTTTAGAGCAGGGGCCTTTCTTTTCTTGTGGAGGAGTACTTTTTCTGGAGGACTTTTTTGGAACATTGTGATCAGCAGAACCATGCTAGTGTTAATTTAGAAAGTTACATGTTGATAGCTTGCTGTTGTGGACATGGACATGAAACCCTAATTGTGTTTCTAGGTTTAGAGGAGGGTCTTTTCTTTTCTTTTGGAGGAGTTCTTTTTCTGGAGGACTTTTTTGAAGCATTGTGATCAGCAGAACCATGCTATTTTTAATTTAGGAAGTTATTTGTTGATAGCTTGCTGTTGTGGGCATGGACATGAAATCCTAATTGTGTTTCTTGGTGCCTTTCTTTTCTTGTGGCTTGTATTAGGAGGGTGTGCATGACAGGGATTTGGAAAACATGCATGCTAAAGTTGCTGGCACTCTTGAGAAGCTCAAAAAGCAAGTGCAAGCTGATAGACAGGTGTATATCAAGGTATGGTTGCATGCAAGTACCTATTTTGTCTTTTTGCTCTGAACTTGAAACTGGATGTTGATTTTGGAAAATAGAGAGAGCTGATTGGAACTTGAGGGGGTGCAGATGAGGGTGGAGAGCAACCGAGAGCAGTTGAAGAAGTATACTGAGGAGCTTGCAAAGCTCAATAACTCTCCTAAGCAGCTCTCTAAAGGGCAAGAGCTAGAAGGCCTTGAATCCCTGTGTTTGCACAATGAGCGAGTAGGGAACTTGAGCAACACTGATGAATCTGGGGACAAGGATGGGAAATCTGGGCCAGATGAATCCAATGTGGATAAGGTCACGCCTATTATCTTTGGGAGCTGTTTGCCGGGTGCTAAAACTGCTGTTCGGCCTCTGAAACTTCCAAAAGTTGAGAATGTGCCTCCATACACAACATGGATTTACCTTGACAGGTAGGGTTATGCTTTGGTTGGAGAAGATGATTGGGTTTTGTCCATTCTGTTCCTTCATTGTTCTAGGATTTGAGATTCCAATCCCAAATGCAGTGACACTAACTTCAGATTCCCAGGAATCAGCGTATGACAGAGGATCAGTCTGTCGTGGGCCGCCGCCGAATCTACTATGACAGCGATGGTAATGAAACTCTTATTGCCAGCGATAGTGAAGAGGAAGATGCTGGGGAGGAGGATGACAAAGAAGAAGCTAAACACGAATTCACAAAGGGAGAGGACAGCATCATTTGGTATCTATCAGTGCTACAGCCTTTTTCAATATTAATGCTTCAAATGATGGTCTTGATAGCAAGGTGGGCTCTGTGAAAATGTCCTCCTTATGCTGCCATGGCTGCTCAAACTGCTCAGAAATTTCTCTGGCTTTTAGGGTGGCGTCTCCTATTATTTGTTTATTTTGTCTTTCCTGTTTTTCACTGAACAGGATGGGATAGCCCACCTATCTGGTCAGCTCTCAGATTCTATTCAGGTTGCCTTAAACTGTAAGTATGGCATTGTTTGATACTTATGAAGGTATAATGTTTCGCACTTCACATGCAGGATGGCAGTCCAGGAGCTTGGATTCAGTCCCATGCTTTTGGAAAAACTTGCTGATTTGGTTGGTACCAAACATGAGGATATTAAGGTGCTTGATTTTGTTCCTCTGTGCACTCTTTCCACTGCTAGAAAACCTGAGACTGCAAAGGAACACACAAGTTTATGCTGGTTAAGACAATGCATATGTTCTAGTTCTTATGATGTTTACATCATACAGTGACCCACACCTTACCATTTTGATTAACCACAAATGATGACCAAATAAATACATGCACACCATTATGCAGCCCATTTTCCTACCCACAAACATTCAGAGGAAGGTTAACTCTTGGCTTATCTCACCAGGCTATCAAGTTTGAGGAAGCTACGTTGTGCTTTTTTATAGTGATTCAAGTGTCATTTCCAGTGGGCATAGCTCCACAAATTGAATTGTGGTTTAATCTGTATGTTTCCAAGGAATCTCTTTCCTTGGATTTGGTCATTTTGTATTCATTGATGCATATGGCAACCTTGGGGACTGGCTTCAGAGGTTGTACATTGTCAGATGAGTGGATTAGTAATCTTTTACAATTTTTGGGGGCATTGCTTTCAAATTTTGTTCCAAAATGGGTTGTCCAGTACAGGCCAGATATGACATTCTACTGAGAGAAGCTGAGAAGAAGGTTGATACCAGGCTTCAAGAGATCAAGGTTCCAGAGACTTGCAATGTTGTGAAGTCTTTGTCTCCTGGTAGGCGGAAAACCTCAACCAAAGACCTTGCACGGGCTGCTGCCAAAGAGGCAAGGGAAGGTGCAAAAGAATCTGGTAGAGAAGCAGCAAAAGAAGCTGCATTGAAAGAAACTACTCTTGAAGCTAATGCTGATGATCACCATAGATCAGCAGCTAGCATTTCCATGCCAGCTGCCCTAGAAGACAAGCAAACTCAACCAAAAGATCTTCTTGCAGCAATGGACTCTTTTGATAATCTGTTCTGTCGCCGCTGTTTGGTACAAATTCTAGTCACTTCTAGCTTCTTCGTCATTCTTAATGTGTTCCTAATTGCACATCTCCCGTAGCCTAGTGATGTGAGACTGAAAGCTGGGTGAAATTAATGGATTCAAGTACATGACAATGACTGAAGAATATGTGATTGTGAAGCAGGGTGAATTCATTCTAGCTGAATAGAGATTGATGGCTGCAGGTATTCGATTGTCGGTTGCATGGGTGCTCTCAAGCTATTGTTCACCCAGTAAGTTTGACATGCAAATTTTTAACCCTGCTGCATTTTGTCACCTTTGTTCATATTGTAAGAATGGTCCTGTTTTGCATGCAAGGACTCATGTAAGACTCACTTTCAGACCTAGCTGGGCGAAGCAGACAATGTCTTACACACCATATGATTACCTTCTTATGTGGGTTTGGGTGCAGAGTGAAAGGCAACAGCCATGGAGTAATATAGAAGATGGCATCCCTCTACCATGCAGCAAGCATTGCTGCCTCTTGGTATGCTCACACTCTAGAAGTGAAGGTTGCTTAGTTTTTGCATCTAAGAATTCTCATAATCAACGGACCCAGAACCTACTGTGGGCTTGTGGACACCTTGCAAGCAATTGGGGGTCCACATCTCAATGCATGCTGGATGTTTTGCTAACTAGTCAACACAGTTGTTGCTAGCTTAATAAGCCTTCCATGTGGGATCTGTGTCACCAGGCCCTGTAAATTCTCCATTTCAAAGTGAAGAGACACTAGGCCTCAGGACGAAGAGACATTCAGTTATGCTTGTTAGAAAATTCAGCACATTTCTTGTTCTTTGTATCCTTAGTTTTGTTTTGTAATTCTCCTTTGCTTCCATGTATTGTTGTTGGTCACTAGTTAGGCTTCTCTTATCAGAACAGTGCTTTTGTGGTCCCAGGCTGTTTGTTATAGTGTACTTAGGTACCTGAGTCTTATTTTGTTTCAGCAGATTCTGCCCTCAAACTCTGGGAGGAACTTTGTGCAAACTGATGCTCTTGCTGGTCTGAAGGTCAATAAGAGAAAGCAAGATCTTTTGAAGAGTAGTCAGAAGCAACAAGATCTCTCATCTTCTCAAAATGAGGATGGAGATGATCTGGATATGGAGCACAAGAGATCAAGGACCACCTCTGGTGGAGAAATTGCCCCATCAAGTTACAGACAAGGAGTTTTGGATTCTACCTCAAAGGAGACTGTGGAGTCTTCACAAAAGACAACCCAAGGTGTAATTCCACTCATGCAACTAGTTGAATCAGAAGAACTAAAGAAATTGTTGAGTCCGTCAAGGAAATCACTACTTTGTCAACCCAAAGAGGCAGGTATGCAAGGAGAGGGGAGTGAAGCCTTCTATTCTCAGCAGAGCCAGGAGGGTTCACTCATCTCCTGTGAGGCTGTGATCCAAGAGTCAATAACAGGCGAAGCAGCCACTTCAAAAACACCACAGCAGGCAAGTTTACTACTCTGAGTGTGCTTGATTCAGTATTTTTGCTTAGGGTAACTTTGTCTTCAGATTGGGATTCTAAAACACTTAACCTAAAACTTGACTCAGTGTGTGAATCAATCTTGTGTCATTGGTGCAAGGATATCATCCAAGCTACTCAATGAACATATGTCAGTATTGTGAAGAGCTGCGTTGTCTGTTCAGGTTGAGGTGACCACCATCTTAGACAGAGGTGACAGGCCTGTAGATGTTGGTAGTGACAAGTTGTCCAGCAAGTGGTTGTGCCTGACAAGAGGCAAGCACACAGAAGGAAGTGATAAAGTGGAAGGTGGGATTCCACTGGAGGCTGAAAGTAAAGAGCTAATATCGTCAAAGAAAAATAATGTGCCTGCACCCCTGAGCATGAACAGTGAAGAGGAGACTTGGACAAATGTTAGTGCTAGAGGCAAAGGCAAAGTGGAGGTGGCAAACAATTGGACAATGCTGGAGATGGGCCTGTATGAGAAGGGTCTGCAGATCTTTGGTAAAAACAGGTATAGAAACTGGAACATACTCATTTGTCAGATACAGATGTTTCACCTTTCAGATTCTAACAAGAGACGGATTTGGCTTACATATTGATATTAAAATGTGTTCTTTTCTGAGCACGGGGAATACAGTTGTCTAATAGCAAAGAACCTGCTTAAAGGCTTCAAGTCATGTGCGGAGGTGGCTCAGTACACATTAGAGCAAGAAGCATCTGGAGATGGACCTGATGGTGTCCGCCGCTGCACTGATAGCTTGGTTTGCTTCACATTTCCCATTCCACTTCTCTTCCCTATGTCCATAGAATTCACTCAAGCACTCTTTCCATTAAGTGAGGATACCAGACAACTGTGCATAGTGCAGATCAAGGTTGATGTGAAGCAAGTAGGACAGAAGGTTCTAGAGGAAGTCTGTCAGCACTGTTTTTGTACTGTGTGAGATTTACAGGTCATATGAGACATCCTTCCATGAGGGTTGGATTCTCAACCTCTGGTATTTGTATAAGCTATCTTCGCATTTGCTGAGTTCACAAAGACCATGCAGGACATTGAGGCACAAAACCGGGCACGGATGTATGGTGGCCGGCGAAAAGGCAGAGTGCGTAAGCTGAAGTACACATGGAAGTCAGTAGTGCACCCATTGATAAGGAAGCGAATGGCTAATGGGAAGGATCAACCATGCCGGCAGTATACACCCTGCAGTTGTTTATTCACCTGTGGCAAACAGTGCCCATGCCTGCTCAATGGAACCTGCTGTGAGAAATACTGTGGGTAAGTTTCAATCTTCCAGTACTGTAAGTATTTTTCAGATGAAATTGTTCTTCTATTTTATGGCAATTCTGTAGATTCCCACAAAAAAAAGTTACTTTTCTATTGCTCAGCCACATTCAGGAGGGTGCTGGGTCAAACGATTGGTATGCCATGTGGCAGGTGCTCAAAGAGCTGCAAAAATCGCTTTCGAGGTTGTCATTGTGCAAAGAGCCAGTGCTGCAGCAGGCAATGTCCTTGCTTTGCTGCAGGTCGAGAGTGTGACCCTGATGTCTGCCGCAACTGCTGGGTTGGGTAAGTACCAGGCAAATATTTTCAAGGGCTATCACACTGTAAAAGTGTTAGATTATTCTTGGTGAGATGATGAAGGACTGCAGAGGTTTCAGACCATGGTCAAATGAACTTTAAACAAATAGAGCAGAAATTGTGACTATTTTAATGCAGAATTTCTTGGAGGGTTAGGCAGCGCTCAGGAGCTTGTCAAAATTGATGAGATTCTGCATCAGCACAATTGCAATCTTGAGCATCTTGCTGAGTCTAACACATCTGTGCTTGGCTCATCAGCTGTGGAGATGGTACACTTGGAGGGCCACCTCCACGAGGGGACAGCTATGATTGCCGTAACATGAAGGTTATGCTGAAACAACAGCAACGGGTGCAGTCTACATCTCAATCCTGACTGTAAACCTAGATGTTGCAAATTAGTTTGCCATCTCTATTTTTAGAGATTGAAGATTAGAAAACTTCGTAGGGAAGATAAGCTGAAGTTGTCAGTGATTGAGAATTGTGGGTGAAACCATGCAGGTACTTTTGGGTAGGTCTGATGTGGCAGGATGGGGTGCTTTTTTGAAGGTTAGATCCTTATGCATAAATCTTTCTTGATTTTCAGCCAGGCTTGTGCCGTTAGTGTTCTAGCTGTGGGGTATGCTTGAGTTGAAGTGCTAAAGTAACACTGTGTTCCTTGTGTTCTTTCTTATCATGGTCTTTTGGGTTTTGCTGGACCGGGCATATTAGTTACCTTCATAGTTTTATTATGGAGTTTTCTCTGCAACATTGTAGATATTTGTTCTTGGTGTTCAGCATATAATCGTGGTGTTCTCAAATGTGATCCATACAAAGAAGTTGATTCTGTCAAAGTGCCTCATCTTGTATGGTGCAGAACCCAGTTGGCAAGCATGAATATCTTGGAGAATACACAGGCGAGTTAATCTCTCATCGTGAGGCTGACAAGCGCGGTAAAATCTATGACCGCGAAAATTCATCCTTCCTTTTCAATTTAAATGATCAGGCAAGCTCCATGTCCTTTTCTGAATTTACCTTCACAGTTACAAGAGCAATGGATGGATGTATTACACCTTTTTGCCTAGATTGTAGTATCATGCCAGCTACCATGAATGAGGTACCTGGTTATTCATTCAACTGATCACTTCCCCAGACAGGCCTTCAACATAGACAATTTAGAATCTTCTCAAAATCCTCCAATTCTGAAGAAACTGGAGTTCAGGTGGGGAAGTGGGGAATGTTTGGCTAATGGTTGTTGGATTGGATTTACAGTACGTACTGGATGCATGTCGCAAGGGGGATAAGTTAAAGTTTGCAAACCATTCTCCCAACCCCAACTGTCATGCTAAGGTACATGTCAAGCTCCAACACTGTACTCAGTTTATGCATTTGCCATGAAAATGTAAATGAATACACAAGTATAGAAACTCTGTTTCTAGACATCTATAAGCTTGTAAAAGAATTCTGAGAAAAGCCAAAATGTTTGGTTTGGGAATAATTGGAAAAATGTGTAGATGTGCCAGAGACATCATTCGTAAAAGGTCTATTCTGTAATTACAGCTTCTTGTACTTATGGCAGGTGATAATGGTGTCAGGAGATCACAGAGTGGGTATTTTTGCAAAGGAGCGCATTCTTGCAGGTGATGAGATTTTCTATGACTACCGCTATGAGGCTGACAGAGCCCCAGTTTGGGCCAAGAAACAGGATGATCCCAACCAAAAGGTTCAAGATTTACCAACCACCAGTGGGAGAGCAAGAAAGCTGCCAGAGGGAAAGCCCTTCTGAAGATAGCATTCACTGGAGCTACTTTGTGAAACTACCAAGTGTTTCAAGCCCTGTATCAACACTAGAAATTTATCTGCTGGATTATGTTATCCAGCTTCACTCAAATCTAGAAATTCTCACTTTCTGAGCAATCAATTAGAAGATATTCATATGTCACATGAAGAAGTGGTGGAGTCTACAAAGTCACATCAGAATCAAGTTTTGATGATTGAGCACAAAAGCAGCTATTATTTTCCTAGGTTTGGGAACAAGGGGTGGAGTGACTCACAGAAGAATGATGTCATGGTCTGCCAATGAGGCAAGTGACGCAGTATCTCTTCACCCTCAAGGGTACTGTCTCCTTTTGTGTCTTACAAATCTTATTCTTTTCTTGAACAGGAGTGATAAACAGAGACTGCATCAATCTGAGGCAATCTCTTCATTGTAAAGATGTAGTTTGGAAAGGTATCCAGTTGGTGAGATACCTGCTGAGTGCCTTCAAACAGTTTGAACACCTCTCACACCTACCCTTTACCCTACATCCAAAGATCCATGGACACAAGCGACCTGCAATCAGTCTCATAATCAAGGCATTGTTGTGAAATTGCTGTGGAAGAGAATGAAATACAGGTACAGACATTGCATGAAGAAGGCAAGGCTTAGAGCAGCACTGCTGATAGGAAGTTGATGGGGAAATAATGAACTCTCTTACACCATGGAGCGGAGCTCATATGACCATTGGTCAAAATGTAAGGTGAGGTGTACTTTGGCTTGCACCTTGTCTCAGGTGGATTTGCTGCAGTTGAAAGAAAAAAGTTGGAAGTTAAGCATCTTTGGCCAAAAACGATAGGGAATGGGTGTGCACCACAAAGCCTTAGGAAGGCTGATTCTGCCACTATTTGGAGCTCATCTATCTCTGAGAGCAGTCAGTATTTATGTTGTGGGGAGGTAGGGATTCTGTAATATGTTAGTATACATCAGCTTAGACTTGGTGTCAAAGTGTTTCCAGTTTTCAATTTTTGATGTGCCTGTATACAACTTTCTTAGAGAGAGGAGGGCTGATCCTGATTTTTCCCATAGAAGGGCCTTCATAAAAAAAGGTGCCATGGGATCTCAACTTTTCATAACGGAATGCCCTCCTCCCAGGGCTCCCAGGGCTTCCTGGGAATTGTCTCCACCTAGCAGTGAATGCCAGGTGGGCATGCACTTTCTTGTTTCCATGGCTTTTAGTTTACAGGATATCTGCAACTGTGGGTCATTATGCACCTGCATGGTTGATTGTCTAGGCTATCTTGGCGGTGTCAATGAGGCAAATGATTGGATTAGGAGGATGTGCTGTATGGATGGCCTTGCTTGGTGCTTGCAGAATTAATGGTGATGTGGAGTTGGGAGAAGAAATTGCAAAAAAAGGAGCATTTGATTCAAACCTACGCAATGCCTTCAGTCTATTTGTTATCAATCATGTATAATGCTTCTGGTGTGTGGAATTTCAATGTGGATATCAACATCTATGGTGTGCACAGCAGTCACACCTGGATTGAAGTAAATAAATTGTGCATATATGTTTGTAGTAGATGATCAAGACCATCTTCACAACATCATTGTACATGGGCAGAACCAAGAGTTTGACACGCCAGATAAGTGTGACATGGAGTATGTAAATGTGTGAGACACAATAAACCCTAAACCCATTACTGTTTCTACTGCAGGATGAAGAAATGGTGTTTCATTTGTGTCAAGGTAATAGGAAGCTGGTGGCTGCAATTTGATGGCTCAATTGCTGCAATGGCTGAATATACCAATGGTTCCTGAATAGCCTATAAGCTGGAATATTTTGTCTAAAACATCAAGGCTATGGCTTGGAGGAATGGCTATGGCTTGACTAGTGAACGAAGGGGTGGTAGGCATTGAGTCTTTGCATCCAGTGATTGTTTTTTTTTATGGTAAATTTTAGCAAAATTTTGACCTCAAGAAATTGAAGGAAATAATCTGTCACAATTTTCTTGTTTTTAAAAGAACATAATTGCCAAATGTTTGGAGGAAATGATCAGATTTTGACACAATTTTAAGTTTTTGGTTAATTCTTTCACTAGTTTTCAGTAATTTGGACAGTTTTTTACAAACATGTAACCAATTAATGCTTTTTTTTTAATGATTAATAACAGTGCTACAATAGAAAACAGAAAATAAAATATAAAGTAACATTTCATATTGCAACTTGTGCTTTTAATTGGTTTCTTTTAAATAGGACTGCTAATTATATTAGTTTTGGAAGTGTTGAAATTTTCACATTAAGAAGTCCCAAAGAACAAAAATTTGTGAAGAAAAATATTAGATATTTAAGAATATTCTATTTATCAAAATGATAAAAGTCAAAATTAATTACTTATTTAATAAACATGTGGCAAAATTGTAGAGAGACTATTGCATAACAACCCAAGTTTCAAGATTTTACTTTTACCCATTTTATTGAAGTATACTTCATTTCAAGATAATTAGTATTTTACAAGGTAGTTGATTAAATCTTCACAATTTAACTCATGCTATTAATTGGTTTTCTCTAAATTAAACCCCAATTATAATATTTGAAGTTCCAAGCTTTTCATTTTATTTGTAGTATATATTTTTCACATAATTAAAAAATCACGAGTGTTAAAAGTATGATGAAGTGGACAATCAATTTTTTTAAATAATTTATAAAATGAATAAAAATAATAACTACAAAAACCCATAATAAATTTATTATATTGATTTTTAAAAATTGAATGATCAAAAGCAAGATAATTTTCACTATCATGCATTAATTTCTTAATTTTTGGAATGTAAGTATTTAAAAGGGTTTTTTGAAAAAAAAAATTATTAAATTTACTTTTTGTAGTTTGGGTATTTGTTTTAAATGATGAAAAAAATAGAAATATTTTTTATGTATATCAATGATCTTTATATTTTAATTTATTTTAAGGATACTTCATTAAATATTTTTTATACAAGGTCCTTCAAACTTAAATCATGCCCATTGCTAACGTCTGTTGCACTTGTTTTGCATAATCTTTTAAATGTTGATTATTATAAAAGTTTTTTTTTCATTGCATGCAAGGCTTTGACATGTTGTAAGTTATCATTATAAGCAAATGTTTTATTGCAAGGACTAATTAGATAATGAAATTTGCCATCATTTTGATTGAATGACAATAACACAACCATTTTGAATTGAAACTTAAGAATATGATAATACTTATAAACATTTTATTTACATAATTTCATCAAGTTTCTTTGATTTTACATATCATGACATTTTAATGTTTTAACATGCAATTGTAATGAACAAAAAATTGTTATACATGCAATGTACAATTAATTCATGTGAAGTCAAAAAATTATTTAAGAAAAATTCGTGAATTAAAAAAAATTGTGATTAATTTTGCAATGACATTCTTGCAATTTGGGGAGGGATGGGGTTGAGGATTCAATGAAGAGACTAATAGTATTATTGAAATTATAGTTTAGATTCGTTGGCATTAACTTTTCAATTGTTGGGATTTCATAAGAGGTTCTTTTTACAATGGTGCTATGGTTAATGAAAAGTAAAGATCTGGGGTTTAATAAATGAACAATGAGTTGTAAACAATGGAACAAATATATGTCTAGTAGCCAATTATACAAAATTAAAAAACTAAAGTGCAAGCTACAAATTACCAAGAAACATCATAACACTTTCCACTACTAAATACATATGTTCAAAATTTTAAAAATTACATCAAATTCGATTTGTTTCTAAACCTTTCTTGGATTGTTTTGATGAAAGTTAATGTCCTTCCTTGTACTCAATAAATCAAGAGTTAAGACATGATTTTACACATCCTTAATGTTCATTTATTTTATTAAAATTTTACTTTGTTTAATGAATGAAGATGCCCTTTTTATTGCGGTGAAAACATGTTGAAAAAGCATGTGCAAACAATGTTAATAAACAACATGACAAAAATGCCAATGTTTAAATTGATACTAGTCTATTGATGGGTACCACAATAGATACCAATAAAAAAGTTTTTAAGGACCTAAGGCCAAAGAAGAATAAGCTTAACTAAATGTTCAGATTGTCTAATCACTATAAAAGCGCTAAATATTTATTCATAATGTAACATTTGCTAAATAATTTGTTGTGCTAAATGCCTTATTCACATATTGAAAATATGTTGCTTACTGAAAAAGTTAAGTAGATTTTTATCTTTATTTTTTTTCATATTATTAAATTTAAGAAAAATAATCTAAACATTTTTTTGTCAACTATTGGAGAGGAATGCTTTTGATGTTAAAGATTTACAATTTTTTTAGAAATGTTATGTTATTTTGTTACACCATGAATTTCAAAGAAAGAAGTGTAAGTTTAGAAACAACATTTAATAATCAATTTAAGGGAAATAATGAAATGCACTATGGATTTTGTGAATAATAAAAGTGAAAAGAAAAATATCAGATTTGACATAACTTTGTGAAGGTTTATGTGTAAATATTTTGGAAGAGAATACTTGTAGTTGTGTAGTTCCAAAGGGGAATTTTGGGTTTTTTAAATAAGTATGAAGATCATTAAAATTACTTTTAATGATAGATATTAGGACTTTTTTTTTTCCTTTCCTTGTTTGGATTACTCAAGTAATTAGGTGAAGGGGTTTTGTTTATCTTATTTGTTTTGGTGAACAACTTATAAATGGTTAGGATTTTTTTTAATTGTTGGGATTTGCCATCAAAATGATGAATTCGTTTAAGAAAATAAAATCAAAGAATGATGATATTTAAAAGCTTATAATACCATATTTCTATGTTTATTAAACAAGAAGATGACCTACATTGATATTTGATATCATTATAGTCATTTAATGTCAATGTTGTAATTGATTCTTATGCGTATTATTTTTTATTTTTTGTTAAAAGAACTTTGAAGCTAAAAAAAATTCAATTATTTTTTGATGACATAATTTTAATTATATTTATTTAGTAATCAACACTTATCACAATTCATATAAACATAATAGATAAATTATAAACTTACATTACAAGAAATGATACAATAAACATAATAAGTACAAAATATTCACGTCAAAAATTTGATGGTGGTTATAACTATCGTCAAAAAATCAACAATACACATAAAATCTTCACATGCATGTAGATGTACCAATCAAAAAAGTTGTTAAAACATCATTTGATTTTTTGATAAATACTCAAATGTTTAAAATTAAAGTGGTAGACATATAAATTGTCATTTTTAAGTGTTCATATTCAACTAATTGACATTTAAGATATGATTAACATTCATCATATTATCACATTTGAAATATGGATTTCATCAATTGGTGACATTCAAATTATAATTGATACTTAAATGGTTAAAATTTAACTATTTGATAAATGACATTTGTTTAAAATAACATAAATATATATACTTAAAATTATAAAAAGTTGTCAAAATGAATAATTCTATGCATTCATCAATGTCGTTTTTCTTTTATCATTTAAAATCATAATGTAACATACAAAAATATTATTATTTTAACATAATCATTTTAATTAATTTTTTAATGCAAGTTTTAAAAATTAAATTCACTCCTTTATGAATGTTTCCAAACATTTTGAAAAAAATGAACTTCTAAATTTATTTTAAAAATTAATAATGATGTAATATGTAAATAAAAATAATTTGGCATGTCAATCAATTTAGTGATCTTGTTAATTGTAAATACTAAATCAATAATTAATTTTCATATTTTTACAATATGAATGAAAAATATTTATTTTTCCCCCATTGTGGCATTTACCATTAAAAATTTGTGCTTTTAATTACATGTGGCATCGATTTTAATGTAACATAAATGATTAAATATTATCAATAATAAAAATGATTTTTGTAATTTTTAAAAACTACCATGTAAAATATAACACATGATCTTTTTAATTAACTAAACATCACCAATGTTTATATTTGCATTTGAATTGATGTATTATATCTTTAAATAAAATTTAATAATTTTTTTTAAAGTTGAAACATGATAAAAAAATATAAACAATATGGATTTTTTTTCATGCATTGTGGTTTTCTTTGTGCATTATATTTGGGAAGTGTCATTTCACACTATGGCAAATCAAAACATTGTTGTGATTGTTTGGGTTTGGTTTATTTAAAAAATGTTTTCGCATTAGCTTCTATCCATGAGGTTGCATTGTCCCATATTGTTATTTAAGTTTAATAATATTAGATGAGCCTAATTTGTTTAGAGATTTTTGTTATTGTTTACTTTTATGTGTTAAAGAGAAAAAATGATAGTTCATAGGTTATGGTGGAAAAAACTTAAATAAAAATCACATTTTGATGTTATAGAAGGAGATGTTTGGTTCATTAACCCATAAATATTGAATAGATATTATATTCAGTTTTACAAGGTGTCATTGTTTGCATTTGAAAGTCTCATTCATCAAATCACACCTTTTTTTACACATTCATCAATTTTTATGAGAACATTTCTTCCCATTTGAAAGGTGGTAAAGATTGTTTTATATACATTAGTTCATGGAATTTGACCTGAGTTGATGGTTAATTTATATAATGTTGATGCTTTCAGCATTTGAAAGTATGTTAACATTATGTGTAACATTTTGGTAAACAATTTTTTTTTTACAATATTTATATTCATTTGCCCAAGGGGCAATGTTTAAGAAACATCATAAAAAAAATTAGGGGTTGATTGGCATTCAACAAATTGTAAGTGTGATTGATGGCATTCACATTCCATTATATTTTTGCCCATTTAGAAGGATTACAACTACTTCATGAATTTTTTATAACTGGAAATGTTCATCTAGCGTGATTGTGCAAAGTGTTTATGATGCAAATAAGTTTTTTTGGAATGTATGTGTAGGCAAACTTGGTGGTGTACATGATGATGGATAATTTAAGTAAATTAATTTGTATGAATAGTTATAAACTTGTGAAATTATTAAAAAACTAATGTTCCACATTTAAAGTTTAGATGTTTTTCCATTCATACTTGGTGATTCCATTTACTTTATTTGACCATACTTGATTGATAATTATAAAATTCAAAACCTTACTGCAATTGATAAAAACAAATTTTATTTTTTAATGAATGCAAATCGTGTGAATATTAAAAATGCATTTGACACCTTTAAGAATTGATGGTGGATTATTAAAGGTATACTAGTGCAAATGGACAAAACTTCACATATCATAATGACTTGTTGTGTGTTACACAACTTTTGTGAGCTGCACAAAATTCTTCAACCAATTGTTCATGATATTAAGGAGTAAAAAGACCCATTGATGGACTTTGGTAAAGTATATTATCATCAAGAAATAGAAAAATTTAAAACTAAAGGTTGATGATGAATTACTAAAAAATGTCCTATGTGCGTTTTGGCTAAAATGCCAACCCAATAATTTATCATCATGTATTTTGAACAAAACATTTGGACATTGAAATAAACAAATGTGTTTTTATTGATTTATGGAAATTTGAAAACTTTGCAAAGAAATTTGGTTCACATACATCTTATATTACTTTAACTATTATGTAGTTGGTTTAAGTTTTATCATATTTACAAAAATTATTGCCATCTAAAGTTGTGTTGTAAGATATCTCAAATGTGACATTCCTTTATTTCCATGTTTATTTTGGCAATGGATTTCTACATTTCCATTACCTTCTTCACCATTTGTGATTGCATTTGCATTTTCATTATTTCAAATTTGTTGAAAGATTTCACAAATTGAAAAAATGCAAGGGTTAATTTAAAATAATTATCATTATTTTTTTTTACACTTTTTGTTTATTTTCTCATCAATTTCAAATTTTTTATAAGTAGTAGTTTATGGAGTGTGAAGGTCTTTGGGAACTTCAAAAGTTGATGCATCCATGTTCTGTTAACACAGAGGATATTTGGGTTCTTCATGTGTTGTAGTTTCATCTTCAATATCCATTGGAGGTAAAATACTTGCACCTTTATGTGTAGTTTGACTCCAATGATTTTATGTTCTAAAGGTTCCATCAACCTCAATAGTGCTTGTAAAACCACACCCATTTATAAGCTTTTGCATCTATCTCATTGTGTGTTAGTTACATCTTATTGTAAGTCCTGCACATCTTGTCAACTTTGTCATGACATTATTTGGAAATATGTTTTAGAACTATAGACCAAACTTCATTAAGTTTGTCAATAATTTTCACCTGATTTTGTTCCCAAAAATGATCTTTTCCCATTATTAACCACCTTTTTTTTTGTAGAAGTCTAAAAGTTGAATAACACATTCATCTTTCCATTTTTTCTTGTTAAATGGGTTTGTAACTTCTAAATTTTTGGAAACAATGGTTTAAGAAGGAATGGCATCTGTGGCCATAAGCATTTGGGACATAAATGTAAACTTTTCATTTTCTTGGGTTAGATTTGTATATGAAGCTTATTCTTGAAAATTCCATAGTGTAAACTTCTGTGAAGATTTGTTATTGAAAAGCTTTTTGGGAAGCTTAAGTTGTTTGTTGCAAAAAACTTTTGGTTATGGTGATGGATGAGATTAAAATATAAAATGAAAAAAAACAATTATATAAATTTTTTTTGGGTAGAATTATGAATTGAAAAGTTTTTTCTAAAAGATATATATTTATGTTGAAAATAAGGAAAGATTAAAGAAGGTCACTTGCTATTTTAATTAAAATTATTATTTTAAATAAGTAAATAAATAAATTATGTAACATGCTAGATAAGGATTGGAAAAAATTAACAAACGTGAAAATGCCAAAAAGATAATGCAAGGCACGAAAGGGTAGTGTCAAGAACACAAATAACCATAAAAACAAAAGGCTAAAGGAAAAGATATAAGTCTAATTGTAACCTAAAACAATGTTAGATGTTTCTATGGATGAAAACCACAAACTTTAATTCAAACTAGTGGCTTGATTGCTTACGGCGCGGCACGGTGCTTCAACGACATTGTAAATTTTGCTTTTAATATGGTTATGTTTTTTGTGTGTTTTGTTGCTTTGCAGGTTATGACGAAGGGAGTTTGGTGAATTAGTTGCTGAGATGGAATGCAATCTCTGCAATTCAATGAAAACACTTCAAGAGCTTTGTGGATTAGATTTCTGGAAGGTGGTTGGCAGAGGGATTTTGGGGAAGCAAGGAGATGAGATGAAGAGGAGGATATTTGATGTAGGTTGAGGAAGTGAAGGCATGTTCTTTGATGATGAAAGAGAAGCTAAGTGACTAGACATTCTATAGGATTCAAAGAGGTGGTCAGATTTTGATTTTGGGGTGTTATAAATAGATAAAAGTAGAACTTGATCGAAAGGACTTGATTGGAAGAATCCCGACAAAAAAACTTCCATTGTGCTAAGAATGTTAAGAAAAGGTCCAGAGTTGTTGCATGTGTTTTTGTAGGGAACAAACAAGGGAGAAGATGAATGTGTCTAGGATTTCTGGAGTGGTTGTGTGGCAGCTCATGCGTGATGTTTTTGAGGATTTTGAACTGAGTATGGAATGTGTTTTGTCCTAAGAAGAATACTTGTTGTTTTGTGGGAGCTTCGGACGTTTTTGGGTCCGAGGGGATGTTGGGAAGTAGTGATGATTGTACTAGCTAACTCTGCTTTGAATTTCTGTCCAATTTTTGAGACTAAACCATGTTGAAGTAGTAGAGTTAGTCTTTGTGGGGATTCTGTTGTTAGGTATGAGCTGTCAGTCACATAAAAACAACATGTTGACTCCTAGAGAAGAAATCAAAATGAGTGTTTGATCATTTGTGGTTCATATAATTAAGGCCATGGAATTTAAATGTCTGTTAGGATTTTGAAGAATAAGAACATTTGAATCAGAATTGTCACACTTCAATAAAAGTTTTAGAAACATACTTCAATCCATGTATGTCCAGCAATGGGAATGTGCATACTATAGAAAATATTCCCTTTGTTTTTTAGGTGACATAATTTTAAAACAAATAATAAAACAAGATTATGTAATTCAAAACAAGAACATAAAAACACAGAATAAAAACATGAGATGTGCAAGATCAACATGAAAACAGATCTTTATTATGCTAACATATTCAAACATGAACATGAAAAAAACATGACAAGATTATGGTGCAAGATTGTGCCTAAGATTAATGTTGAACATACTAAAGAAAATGAGGGGTTTTATTCCTATTTATACCCCTTTCGGGGACCTAGCTTAAAAAAGTTTCTAAGTAGGCCTCTATGTGTGCATTAAATAAAGAAGCTTTTTGAGAACCTTCCTAATTGAGAATTGATTATGAGTTAATTAAAACTTAATTGAAAGTTAACTCACACTTAATTAGGAGTCAACTAGGACTTAATTAAAAGTTACAAAGACTTAACTATGACTTAATTAAAGTTCAATTGTGATTGAATTAGGAATTAACTAAGAATTATTTTGGAATTAATTTGAACTTAATTAGAAGTTAATTAAATTTTAATTAAGACTTAACTAAAAATTAACTAAGATTTAATTAAAATTTAACTAAGAATTATGGATGAACATTATGGATGATTTCAATCTATTGGAGGATGATGTTTAATGTTCCCATTCGTCATAGGTAGGACTTTGAGCAAGTAAACAAGGCTTTTAAGGAAGGTAAAGTTGTGCACCAATGAAGGCAAACAACGATTTCGAATTTTCATGGTTCGTTGTGTTTGCCAACATATGCCATCCTTTGCACACCATATTCTTGGTAACAACAAAAGCATACACCTTCATGTGTGCAAGGCAAGAGCTTGTTAAGGATATAGTTAGCATCTTGCCTTGGGAGATCATCAAAAACATAGTAGGATTCTAGAAAATGTTTATTAATCTATCATTCTACAAAATGTTTCCTGATCTATGTGACCTATAGCCAAAATTTGGCTCTTTCCTCTTGTGCATGGTTGACAAAAAAAAAGAAAAAAAATCTGGTAGGTAGATAGGTAGGTAGGTAGGTAGGTACCTAATCTATCTATTCTCCATGAGTTCTTTTATCTCAAATTATCTTTTGCCCAGTACCTCCCACTTGGTTGAATCTTGGAGGTCAGGGACAAGGCGAGAAACAAACAAAGCAACACAAGAAGAGAGTCGCAGACACAGAGAAGAGAGACAACGCCAGAGACAGGGGTCGCAGAGTGCATACCTTCAAAGACCGATCGGTATACGAGAATGGCGGTTCTGGGATCTTCCTCAAACACACGTTGTCTCCTGTCTTCTGGTAGCTCTCTGTCGCATCCTCTCCTGTGCGCGCGCGCTTGTCGTGGCGAGTTCCTGCGGTTGTCTTGTCGTCAGCTGCAACAATCTCACAAGTTGTTGGGCTTGAATTGGGGTAGCGACAACAGACGGCAGCAAGAGGAGGAGAGAGGAGCTTTGACAAGCGATAGGCAGCAGTTTAGTAGTAGTACTAGTATTAGGCGGCGGCGATACTGCTCCTCCCTTGCTCCTTGTTGTTGTTCCAGTGCGCCCACTGAGGCTTCAGTTTCCAATGGTAAGCATCAAAACCCCCCCCAATGGTAGTAGCCTGGAGTTTCCTTACAATTGTTGATATTTTCTTTCAGGAATTTGTGTTAGGAGGGTTTTATTATGGTTTCTTCAATCTTCTTTGTCATCGGGTTTGGAACATCACTGCCACAATCGTCACCAGTTTGAGGCTGGAAGGAAATACTCCTGCTTGCAATGCGCATGGGCCGGACCAGACACAGGAGCCAAGGGTTTCCACGGACCGAAACAATTAGGCTAAATAGGTCTCATGTGTCTTGGTTCCTAGGATTCTTTAGGATTCATTCATCTGCTGCTCCATCAGGGTTTGATCAGGTTCATATCCAAGCTCAGTATTGCTGTGGTCCCAGCAATTTTGTGCAGTGATTTCTGCCAAGAAGAACTGCTCAGAATGCACAGTACCTAATTACATCTGCATGGGGCCTTTCACATCTTTATTTGTTCCTTGCTGTTATGGTGATGGTGGTGCTGCACAGGAGCCACTATAATAGAGCTGCCGTGTCTACCCTTCTCCCCAGCTGAGGTGCCCCTTCACATCCCCACCCATTGCTGCATTTGATCTACTTCTAAAGCACTCAAAATAGGCTACTACTGCGGATGGAGTGGACACTTCTTGTGGATTATCATGTCTCAAGTGATTTTGCAATTGCTTACAGAATTGCCTCAGTAGAGTACTTTCGTGAATGCACAGGTTTTTGTGCCATCTTCAACCAAGACATTACATTTATATGAGGCAAGGTTTCTTGCACTCCTGGATGAGGTAATGTCAACATTCACCTTCTACTCTCTGTATCATTGCAATTTTTTTGATAAAAGCACAAATCCTAACAATCAAGATAAGAAGTTAGACCTGAGAGTTACTCCAACATGTCAGGTGTGCAAATAAGATTGCACTTGTTTGAAGCTGCACCATCATCAGGAACTCAGAAGAATGACACCATGTCCACTTATAATCATGACTGAGTCTCTTCACCCTACAGGCCTGTGGCCCTGTTTCAGAGGTGGACATTTTCCAGGTGATGCAGGTGGAGAACATGTTTGTTGCTTAAAATTCTCCATCATTATTCTAGGCCCCTAGCTTCCCATGCTTCTGAAAGACTCCTTCCAGTGAAAGACCCCATTGTAGCTGAGTTTTATGACCATGGTAACAACTTCCAATGCCCTGTTTGTATCCACTTTTGCGAAGGTGCATGACTGTGTAGCACTAGAGGTTTTGCCCCTCTTTGTGGGCTGTTCTGGAGGACATCCCTGCATTAAGAAGTTGGAACCTGGTGGGAAAAATGGAGGCAGACTATGTTGCCCCAGAGCTATTGCAAGGTCATGAACACACTACTACACTGAATTTGTCTGTGATATAAGTGGCAGATTGAAACCCTTGTAGACACATGCTAGGTCTCATCCACAGTCAGTTATTTTGGTTGATCTGGCTTAAGATATTATAAGAAATCTGGTAACTGTGAGGTTTCTGAGTTCTTGGAGGGTAATTTGTGAAACCAAGTCACGCAGTTGTGACCATCAGAAGACATTCACCTGCCAAAGGAGACAGTGATTCCGTCAGGGTTGATATAGATATCAGTTTCAATGTGTCACCAGTCTCTGTTGTCCTTTCATGTAACATGGGTACAACAAGAACTTCAGCAACCTAACACTTCATCTGGGAAAGCCTCCATCTGTTTGCATCCAACCTCTGTGGTGTCTGGATCAGCACTGTCAATCTCCTGTTTGGTAGAAGGTTTTTCTGTGAGACTGGAATCCAGGAGCCTATGATTGCCTGCAGGCAATAAGCTAGATGCTGCATCATTATAGTTGTAGGTGACCATCAGATGTTAAGAAGTTGCTCTGGGTCGGTGGCAGGTCATTGCAGCAGGCAACAATCTGTTGGCACACATTGTTGTTCAGCCTGTGCAAGGTGATAATCCTGGAGTTGCATCATTTGTGGCAAATTATGGCTGCTTGGCTCACATTGAAAGTGTAAGCAGCCAGGAATCTGAACCAGGGTTAGTTTTACTTACTGTTCTCATAGTGGCTGCCTGTTGTAAACTGCACACCACTGTTAACACCTGGTACACTTTGCTCACAATCTTACATGTCATTCTCTTGAGGAGATACATTTGTCTGGGGCATCAATCTGCTGAGAGTACTGAGATTGACAAAAAAAGATCAGATACTGGCATGAGAAAGAAGAAAGGTCCGAGTGGTATCAGATTGACTGGCTTTTTGTTGTGTTGTTGTTTTGCTCTGACCTTGGCAGGTTAGGCGTTTAGACATTGGAGCTTTAGTTACAATTCGTGGGATTGGCCGCCTCAAGATGGTCAGCTTGACTCAGGTGGTGTTAACTGCTCTGCCAAGGCATTGTTTTACTGAAGGATGTCTTTTATTATGGTTGGTTTTGGAAGATAAATGCTCCAGTGATGCGTCCAACGCAAAATATGGGAGGGACTTTTTTTGCTCTACAAAAGTGGTTCTCTGATCCTTTCAGCTGGAGTTGATCCTCTCCAAGCTGGTGCAGGAAACATACATCTAGGCAGAGAATAAATTGTCTCCTTGCAATGCTCCTTTTTCTCACATTGCTGATTTATGTGAAGCCTGGACAATGACAGGTCGAGCCATTCATAAAGAGCACAGTGGTGCCAGTAACAGACGACTATCCTGAAGATAGAGAGTCCCTGTCAGTCTCTGTTGAAGCACTAAGAAAGACTTTAGCAGAAGTGCAACAATTACAGATAAAAATCAAGGTAAAGGAGGATACTGAACTTGTGGGATGTTTGCTTTTACCAGGTTCTGTAAGTAGTGCTCAGCTAAATATTTTCTCTCAACTACTCTAATCCTCACCGCCATATCTTGTAAACTCTCTGTGACTTTCTGTAAATATTTTTCCTTGGACACTTCGATAGAGGCTCTATTTGGTGTGAGAAAGAGTTGGATGTCTAGATCTGTTTCCCCAAGACACCATGAGGTATTTCTTTATGATTTTTTGATTTGTGGTTGTGTTCATGAACTGTTTAGCACCTGCATAAGAGGCTCCTGGTGGAGATTAAATCATGCTTTTGGTAGCTTTAGCATCAGTGGTCAATTTGAGATTGGTTGTAGCATACTATTCACCAGGGAGACATGAAATGTAGCCCAGTCTCTGAATTTTGAAGGGCTGTGGTCTATTGTCTGGACAGACAGCAAGAACTGAATTGTTACAAACACCACTAGAAGGTGCTTTGCAGTGGGCAGAGAAGGGGGAGCCTGACCAGCAGATCCAAGCCTTTGTACCTGGCCGTGAAGAGCGCTTCTCCTATGCTGCCCTGCAACCAGTTTCAGGTATTCTCTGGTACTGGCAATATTCCTCCTCTTTTTCAGGCTTTATTCTTGGTCCCGACAGTGTAATTGGCAATTAATTGTAGTAGCCTGTCACTTTTTAAGGGGGGACTAACATGATATGTGAGGCCTTTGATGAACAAAGAATGTTGAAGTCACAAGCTGAAGGAACTGTATTCTTGATTTTCATTGCATGCTCTTTGAGACAGCTAAATTTAAGCTCCAAATCCAACATGGTTGAAATTACAGTGACTTGTGCTAGTGTGAGCATGACATAAGTTGCACAATCTTTTACCCTTTGCCCATGGAGCAGCCCAATGGTTGTTTGCTTCAGTTCTGCCCATTCATGATAGAAGACCTGGGTTCAAGTCAACATAGAAAAACTAGGCCTGTGTCCACCTCCAAAAGAAGGTAGTACATGGGGCACTGCGTTATGCTGGCTTTGACTGGTGTCCCTCTATTTCTTTCTGATTCCTCAGATCCTCCTTTGCCTGTGTTCTCCCTCTAGTAACAGCAGGCTTGGACAATGGCCTTCTGCAACCTGATATTAACTAATGATATTCTTGTATATAACCTCAGCACTTGTGGTGTCTATAGGTGCAAGTCCAGGGGAGCTCCACAAGCTGTTGCAAGAAAGGTTGAAGGCCATGGAAACTATGGACACAGAAGTAAGGTTAGTTAATGTCACCAAATATGCTGAGCAGAGTCGGGCATCTCTTGCAGCAAAGGTTGCCCTTCAATCTCTCCAATTCTGACAATTGAGCCCCCAGTCATTGTATACAATTCTTCTCACTACTACTGAACTCAAAGGAGATCTAACAATAGCCCACCCATCAGCTAAGCATGAGATCAACTTTTGTTTGTTGTCCACTGTCATTGTGTGGCCAAGCATGAGGGTAGTGAGCAGGGAGCAAAACATCCTAGTCTTTTCCTATCTTCTTATAAGAGGACTTCTGGTTCAGAGAGAGTGGCAGAAGATTTCCTCCCATTCATGCTTGATGATCATGTACAGGATTTTCACTGGTGTATGAAGATTGTTAAGAGAGATTGTAGCAAGATTTCCACAAGCAGCTTGCAGAGTGAAAGTTTTGCATTTCCCAGAGATGCCTGGTTTTTTATCAAAGCAAGCAGGTTTAGTTGTAGATTATTTTTAATCAGTTGACAATTGTAGCAAATGCAACAATGTTCTAAAGTGGTTGACATTGCCTTACACCTCCAAAGCTTGAAAAACTGTGCACCATCAACTTGAACACATTGGAGAAGAACATGGAATATCTTTTGAAGTATCAAGAACTAGTCCATTTGTACAGTTTACAATGATGTCAGGTCTCTGTACCTCTGGACAGAGCCAAAGAGGACTTGAGGAAACTACCATAATGATGGTGAGAGGCAAATGCATTGGCGCAGATATTCAGCAGCAACACAACATCCTCTTCCCAGTAAATGGGTGAAATTGTGCCATTCATTAACCAGAAATTCATTATGGAGTTTCTCTCATGAGACCAGCACTAATGAAAAGACCTGGCTGTCATGGTGGCTAGATCAACAAAACATTAACAAGAAGGAGATGACCAAAGAAACCAAGAAGAAAGAGGAACTAACAAAAATAAAAAACCAAACATCAAAGAACTTTAAAGGTGGGAATACAAAGAGAAAGTAGAACATGGAGAACTTTATGAGCACGGACTTATAATAGCTTTTGTGAATCTCGCCCACTCGCTACTAAGAAACCCTTGAAATAACCATTCTAAACTTTGAACATTCCTCAAACAGAAACAAATTCCTGTGTGAAAATAGAAACTCTATTGAGCAATGGTTCTTTACAGAAGATTAAGTTAGCTTGCCTTTTGCTACAAAGAAGTCTGTTGAATTACAATGTCTTGAGAACCTATACTGGCATTGAACTACGCCAAATTTGACAGAATCTGGAAGTAACGGAATTCACGCGAGACATATGAACTAAGTTAATATACCTGCAATATTTGGGCTCATAGAACACATAAAAAATGTCCATGTTAAACACTGATGCATGTTCATGTCCAAGTTCATGCAATCTGTGATTGGAACATGCTGCGTTACTACCTGTACAGCACCAGGGAAATGGATATATCCACTGAGCATCCTGCCCGTGGGTTCTTGAAACAACAAAAGAGATCAGGACCTGCAAGGGTAGGGGATGCCAAGAGAGGGATCAATTCATCAAAAAGTTCCAATGTTGAAACACACTGCCAAAACACCTGACCACCCTCACACAGCAATAACCAACAAGCTACAATAGCTAGCTTATGTCTTTGAGAATTGACAGCATAAGGTTGACAGAATCGACAACATATAAGCCAGTTGAATGCAGTCACTATCAACAATCCAACTGTTTTGTATATTCCAAGATGACCAAAAGAGACGCAACCAGATTGCTTCAAGTGAAGTCAAATCTGTTCGGTGTACTCTAACCTATCCAATGCCTAGCTAGTTTACTGAGTACAAGTACATAGGTCCCTGCCTAATGCGAGCTCAGCAACTTCTCAAAAGTATTTTGCTGATAATTTAAAAAATATGCTGATCACAAATTTTTCAAGCCTACCACACCTGGGACCTCAGGAGGTAGTGAAAAGAGGGCAACTCCGAATGGAAAAATGAGATATGAGGTCAGCAGATGCTTGATCTGTGGTGCTAAGCTTCCTCAGAAACACTCAGTGGTGACTGGAATCATATAACTATTGCAAAAGTGTTGTTGTAAGAATCTCTGAAATATACACTACAAAAGCCAACCACATTGGCTGTCAAGTCATGAATTCATTTGTGTTTCTTCCCCTGTTCAATATTGTTCTCTCACCCAAGTGCTCAGACAACAAAAGTGGATACACAGGAACAAGGAAGCACAGGCAACCCCCACAAACAAAACTCATGTGCTATGATACCTTCAACAATGTGACTTCAGTTTCCAGCCTAATAGTGGCCTGCCAAGTGTCTATCAGGGTTTGAACGGCCGCCCAACCCTCCATGCCGCTGCTCTCTGAAATGCCTGAGTAAAGCTGAAGCCTGCAGGCATTACCTTTCTTGAGAAAATGAAGGAAACATCAAAAAACATCAATGATTCTGCTAGTGACAACTTGAAATGCTCATACAGGCTCAGAGAGGACATCAGGCCATATAACAGCTTAGCTAGCTAGCAAATATTGAGGAACACTGAGCATCAAGGTAGTGACAGAAAATGTAAGTTTGTAGGACCTTTTCTTTTGCCCGGGCAGTGCCTGACTGAGACAGCGCAACCAGTGGTGGAATGGCACCTTCTTGCAACACCTGAGCCCGATGTCTGTTGCTGTTCATGCACAGTTGGAGAAGAGCTGCAGCTGCATTCTCCTTTCCTCTCTGTGACCCTGCTTCCACAACTTCCACAAGTGCTGGGATCCCATGTTCATCACCAATTGCCTGTCTTCCATCCAGAATGGTTGCCAAGTTGGCCAACACAGCAACGGCCTTATCCACCATGCCTGCTGCAGGTTCTGCCATGAGTTCTACCAGGGGTTTGATGGCACCTGCCTGCACGATACGCCCCTTGTTCTCATGGAATATTGAGAGGTTAAATAGTGCTGTCGCAGCATCTTTCTTCCCACGTGGAGTTCCATTTATCAACAGATGCACAAGGGGTGGAATCGCCCCTGATGCACCAATTAATACCTTATTATCATCCATAACTGACAGGCTGAATAGGGTGGCAGCTGCATTTTCCATTGCCTCTGAGTTTCCAATCTGAAGCACATCCACAAGGGGCTCAATAGCACCTGCTGCTGCAATTTCAGCCTTGTTGTTGTCATTAATTGACAGATTCAGCAATGCTGTCACTGCATTTTCTTGTGTCTTCTGATCTGAGGACCTCAAGAGTGCGACAAGTGGCTTAATAGCACCTGAGTTTGCAATTGTGATCCTGTTCTCCATGTTGTACTTGGCAAGCAGCCTCAATTCTGCAGTAGCTGCCCTCTGTACATCCACTGCTGACGATTGAAGGTCCTCCACTAAGCCATTCACAAGCTGTTGAGCATTTCCTTCAGTCCCTGATGTGTCAGGAACAATGCGAGGAAGACTAGCATCCCTTTCTTCCCCACGTCTTCTGAAGATCGTTTTTTCTAAAGGCAGTGCCGGAGACCCAGGTTCCTCGCTGAATCCTACTCGGGGACTTCTTGAAACACTCCTGTCTAGCTCACTCGAGAGGTTTCCAGATTTACGGTGTTCCCCATTTGCAGTGTGAGTGACATCAACCAGCAAAGCTCCTGCATCTGCAGTTGTTGCTCCATTCCCATCATCTATACTTGATATTACACTAGAGCCTGATGCAGTCTGCTGATGTGGCCCACAATCTGAATGTGCCAGATCCCTGTCAGACCTCAGAGGTGTCTGGTGCATGTCACCTTCAAGCTCCCCAGAAGAACCAGCACCTGCAGTTGTAGCAGCCTGTGAAGGTTCACCCTGGTTTTCACCTGAAGTGCTACTTTTCACTCTCTCAAGTTCACCAGATCCACTTGACTTTCTGAAGTTGCTACGCAGCACCCTTGGTTGCCCCTTGGCTCTGTCTGCTAATCCCGAGCTCAAGTCTACATCATGGGTGGTACTTTCATCATTGAAATCTGGTTCAGCTCTGCTAATTCCTGGAGAGGTAAGAGGCTGTTGCTGGGTACTCACCACCGACTCCAGCCTCACAGGCACTGGCAGGGGCACACGATTAGCTTCACACCAGTTGGCAATGAGAGCCTTGACTGTATAGTTTGGAATCAGGTTCTTGTGTGAGAGTGTTTGGAAGGTTTTGGGACACCTAGTATTCCCTTGGTCAATCCACTTCTGGATATAGGCCCGTTCATAAGTCTGGCCAGATGCTACAATGACTGGGTCTGACATTAGCTCCAGGGATAAAGGGCACCTAAAATCAGTAGGGATATTGAGGCCGCTTGGCAGCCGGTCCTTGAGAACCTCCTTCATCTGTTCTGCCAGTGTCAGTAATTGATCAAGTAGCTCTACATCGAGCCTACTGTCTTCTGACTGTGCATGTTTCCTCTCCTTTTCCAGCATCTGTTGCATCATAAGGCTCTTGTTGACAGTATGAACAGAGAGAATTCACCACTTACAGAAACAAGACAAATCACATCCAGAATCTCACAACTTTGGCAGCAGCAGGCCATTCAATGAGAGAAATCCTTTAAAAAATCAAGGTTTGGATTAGAAGGTACCGAAATTTCCTGTGCAACAGCCTCACTGGACCCGAGATCAAGCTTGTCAGCCACCTTCTGCAGCACCTCTGGAGCAATTTTCAAACCCTGTGTTTGCTCTCTCAGAATCACTTCAATCTCCTCTGCCAAGCATTCATCCGAAGCATCAACATGGTACTTTGTCCTCTTCAGCTCCCTAGTGATGAGCTCCAACTGTATATCAGTGTGAGAGGAAAGCATTAATGTCGGAGACCTAAACCTTACGATTTTGTAACATAAAATACTTAGGGACCATGCAAAGTCTTAGAGTGTAGTATCATTCAGTCTCTTCAAACCCTAAGTCATCCAAGAAGCGTACAACAGATGACTAAAAGATCAATGTGTTGGCCTGAGACTGGGATTCTTGCTGGAGTGGGACACAAATTCTTGCTGTGGTGAAGACTAGAAGATCAATGTGTCTGCCTGAGAGTGGGATTCTCTTGCTGCTGTAGTCAATCCAGATCTGCCTCTCTGATGGCTTCAAAGCCCTTAAGCATTTTCAAGATAACCTATAAGCCATGCACCCTAACCACAATCCTGCTGTTTAATTGTTGTTTGAGAGGTGCCACACATGTGCAGCACAGAGGTGGGAAAGGAGGGATGATGGAGGAGATGCTGTGAAACTGGGGAAGAAATGGCAACCAGACCTGTGAGCGAATATTGTCGGAAAGCCTGGATGCAACAAAGCTGTTGAGAGCACGATCTACATCCAGAGATACATCCTGGAACTCGCTCGCCATTTCTTTGTTCCGTAAAACCTGCCACACTCAATCTCCCAGACTGTAAGCAACACAAAGAAAGAAAGAAAGAAAGAAAGAAAAAACCAGCAGCCTGAGACTCTGTCCAAAACGTACCAAGCAAATCCCGAACCCCGATCTTCCCGCCAATACAGCAGCAGCAACCGAGGCAAAAACCACATGGTACAAGAAGAAGCGAGAGGTGCAACAAAAGGTAGTATAATCTTGATCACGTTACCATGTACAAGTGACTGCCATTGCCTCCACAAAGCTCCAGAAGCTCCTTCGCTTTTGTCAGGCCGTTTTCCAGGGAGGCGAATCCAGCGATGGCACCCGAGAACGGCAGCAGCTTCGATTCCCGGATCTCTTCGAGAAGCGGCTTGAGCGGCTTGAGACGCGACACCAGACGCTGGCAACTACTCCTGGCTGTCCGCGCTCTGTCCCCCACCACTACGCACTTGTGTATAAGCTGTATACAGTTCGAGAGCGTGATCGCCGGATCCATCGCCGCTGCTGCAAAAGCTCCCTACACTGCCGCCCACTGCTAAGCTCTCAAAATCCTCTCTCTCTCTCTCTCTCTCTCTCTCTCTCGTTGGGTGCAACAACAAAGCATCCGGAGGTTGTCGTCTGTTTGTGCGTGCGTGCCTGCGGCGCAACGCAAGGTGAGAAGGAGCATTCCGTAGTGCGCGCGCGAGCGACGACGCCTTGCGGCTTTGCGTCCCAGGAAGCCGGGCTGTAAAGTGGTACGGCGGCTGGGTGCGCGCACTACCTCGTGTCTCTTGTGTCGGCGGGGCCGCGCGGCCGGACCGGCCGAGGTGACAATCAATAATAACTTCAGGGAACTAACTCGGGGAACGCGAAGTGGCGATTCCCGTTTGAGTGAAGTTTGAACAATTTTGTTTTGTTTTTTGGGTGTCAATTTGTGAGATAGCTCAAGTGGCGATCATCCATAGAAAGATTTAGCCAGATTTGGCTACAAGCTAAATATGAAACTGAAAAAGAAAAACCCCCTTCGACTTTTTTGACTACATAATTTAAACCATTTATAGAAATCTGGCGAATTTTATTAAATTTCAGTAGAATTCTGACTATTGAAAATCTAAAATATGAACTTGATTTTAGCACTTTCAATTTTTAATATATCTTTTCGGCTACATATAGTCAGCCAAAAAAAAAAACAGAGGCTAGTCAATAATAACCTCAGGGAACTCGGGGAACAAGAGTTGTCAATGAATGAACTGGTAAATTCCGAAAGAACTTTTCCCAACTGGGCAGCAAAGGTGCAAAACCAAAAGGGTTTTAAATGAGAACAAACAAATTTGGCTCAATAAATTTAACCAATAAACCTATGGGTTTTTTTTTTTTTTCAACATTGGAATTCTTTACTTTAAGAAATAAATAAATAGAAGGAGATTAAAAGAAATTATGTCAAAATAATGCCAAAATTTTGGCAAAATGGGCAAACAATGAAAATTTCCTCATTGCAAAGAGAAAACCGCATAAACCAACCACCAGGCCAGAACCATGGGACCTTCCCCCCAAGGGGAACCACCAGGGCAGCAGAAAAAAATTTGAAAAAAAAAAAAAAAAAAAAACCTAACCTGGGAATTTTCATGAGACCTTTAGAAGATGAGGTACACCTCTTTGGTAGACTTTTTTTAAAAATTTATTAATTAGTGCAAGAAGCCACTTTGATTGATCCGTCACAATTTCGTTTAAAAAATTGGAACACTCGAACATGCCCAAAATAGCTCTTTGGCAGACTTTGTTGAGAGAGAGAGAGAGAAAGAGAGAACTTTTATCTTGCAACTTTTTTTTTATAAATGCAATAATATGTCCGTCAAACTTTCCTTCCCTTCAAATGCCTCGTATACTCATCTTTTTTGTGTCGATCATGTGATGCCTTCAACGAAATAATAGCCTACATAAAATTTTCAAGCCCTAAGAGAATTCAAAGAAGACTTTTGGGGAAGTAAAAGTTGTCGGCCGCCCGATGCACGACTACACGTCACTCAAGTTAGTTGACCTAAACTAACTAAACCGGTTAGTTACATTGGGCAATTTGGTCATCCAAAGTCATGCGACAAAACACCGAGGGTTTCTAGTTCCGTAGACGAACAATAATTTACACAACCGACCAATGTTAACTCATTACAATTGGTTATATATACATAGTCTCCGACTTTGAAAAAGAAGGCCATATAGCTTGAACAAAGGGTAAACCGACAAACAATTGGTCGCATTTCGGTTCAAAACTTCCAAATTATTCTTCTCTTGTGCCCCCGGGATGCTTAAAATGCCTAGTGGTGTGTAGAAAGGAAAGTGGGGGAATTTTCAAGTACATTTATAAATTTACATTATTAGATGCAATGTAGGGAGAGAATAGGCTTTTGCACTACAATTACACAAAATAAAATAAATGATAATAATTCAGTTTTTCTGCATCCTCGTGCAGATTCCAAAGTAGAAAGTTGCGTTTATACACATCATGCAAAATTCCATTCAGAAATGATGGATATGGCTGGGAGAACCATTAGAACCACCCACCCCCTCCCCACCTCCCCACCACCTAACAAACACATTATGTACGTAAACATAACGTTCACCTACTTCTGAAAATCCGGAATGTTCTTGGAGATGAATTGTTCCTTGCTCAAGAAATTGCGGGATGTTGTGGAGTGGCTAAAGTCGTACTTCTGAAAATCCGGAATGTTCTTGGAGATGAATTGTTCCTTGCTCAAGAAATTATGGAATGTTGCGGAGTGGCTAAAGTCGTACTTCTAAAAATCCGGAATGTTCTTGGAGATGAATTGTTCCTTGTTCAAGAAATTGCGGAATGTTGCGGAGTGGCTAAAGTCGTTTGGGAACCCGAGAAATCAAAGTTGTCAAGGATAGCCTAAATTTGTCGCGCAAAGGAACATATGCATATTCTTCAATGGGTGAGTGTTCAATGCTACGAGATGCATAAAAAATTACTTATTTAAATAATGCTTTGATTCAATCACCCCACCTTAAGGAAATCTAGGCTTCATAGGACAAGAACATCATCTAGAGAATTTGAGATGAATTCTTTAAAAGGTTTGGGAAAATACTGATTTTTTTAATTAAAAAAATTCAAATTTGTATTGATCAAAAATATTTTGTGTGAAATTAAAAATTAATGGTGGCTCCAACATATAGGTAAGATGTATGAGAAGCATGTTCTTCCAAGGAAGCAATACCACTAAATTACTCAATAAACCTCAATTGAGGTCATGTAAACAATGAATTTTATTTTTTTCAACAAAAGAAAATGGGAAAATATTGGAAATATTTTAATACTGTAAATTTGAATTATTTTGGCTAATTTTTGGAAACTTTTGCCAAATTTTTAATGTATGCATTTAAACATCATTGAATTTTTTTTATCAAGTTAAGATACATGGAATAAATATTTATGGGAAAATCCCATTGAAGCACCATAAAACCTAAAAGCCAAGGTTATTGTCCTAACAACTTTTCTTTTTAAAATTGTCAAATATTCTTTACTTTTGATGCTATAAATTTTTTTAAAAAAAATTTAGAGGTTAAAAAAAGAATTATACCATTTTGGAAGGATTTTTTAAAATTGCATAAATCTCATCCAAGGTCACCATTAATTGTCTGTCCCCATCTTTTGTCCATAATATAATAATTTAATATACAATAGTTAGTAGATGTCCATAACAAGGACCATAATTTAACACAATTTTCCTTTCGCAAGACAAAATTTGCAAATTCTTTACGTAAAGGAATGGGTGTGCCCTTGACCATTGTGTCCGGGAGTGTGCGCGTACAAGCGAGCCCACCCGACCAGGCTCAATTGTAGGCTTACTTGACACAACGGTCACACAATGGTCAAGGGCTTGCCCATTCTCTAATAAATTAAATAAAGAATAAAAATAAAATAAGGTAGGAGGTGACAATTATGAGCATAAACTAATGCATATTATGCCGTGTAATTGTTCTCCGGAATTCTCTTCTGTAATCTAGTGTTTCTGATGACGCGAGATTTTCACACGTGGTTTTGACGCCAAGTTTTGACCTTTTCCGTACTCAGTCAACGGTCAAACGCAGCCAGCGTGGGGAACAGCTTAACGCACTTCCAGATAATTTCTTACCTTTTTTGTTTTTTGGTCTTTTTTACTGCAGGCTCCTTTCTGGTTTGTTACGGTAATAAGTAAGTTACTTGACTTTTTCTTTTACTCTCATTTGTTTTTTCTTTCATTTTGAAAGAAATGACTTGCTGCTTTTCTTTCTTTCTTTCTTTCTTACTCGCTTTGTTTACTTTCAAGTTCTAAAGAAACTTTTCTTTCCACAGAACAAACTTGGTTTTTTCTTTTTTTTCTCTTTATCAATCATAGGATTTATTTATTTTTTATTTTTTGGGCAATCATCCTTAAGTATATTTAGCCACATTTGAAAATATTCTAAATATGAAAGTAAAAAACCTTAAGCACCCTTTCATTGTAAGCAAATTGTGGCAATTAAGGGCGATTTTAAAAACAAAAAACTTCGATTTCTCAAAAAATAAAAATATAAAAATTTGTGAGAGAATATTATTTTTCCAATTTTTTTTTATTACAAAATGACGAAAATTCTCCACCCAACAAACAAATCTTTGATTAATCATTTGTTTTGTTTCAAAAAAAATTAAGCTTGATATCTTTCTTCTTATTCCTTTTTTTATAATTTTTTTTTAACTTGAATATTTTTTTCTTTTTCCTTCCTTTTAAAAGAAAACATTATTAGTTACTTATTTACATTGGGTTTGAGACACCTCTATTTCTGCACTTGGAGAAGATTGGACTCATTACGATCATAATGTGGGTGTTTCAGAAGAAAAGGTGCGGGATCCCCATTTATGACCTCCGATCACCATCTTAATGAATGGACCATATCACAAAAAACACGAGTCTTGTACAAGTCTTGTACAAGTCTAATAACTTTGTGAGTAGCATTATTTGGGTTTGTTTCTTATTACTTGGCTCAACCAAGAATTTAGTCCTTTGGGTGAAGAAAGGCACTCCTTTCTAAGACCTAACTTGAGACCTAAGTTTTTCCCCCCTTTGAATTACATTTTCTTTTTTAGGAAATTTATGATTGTGTACTTAGTATTTGTTAGTCTAGTCCTTTTTCATAAAGGGAGTTGGTGTAAAATAAATAAAAATCATCATTTCTCCTTAATTAAGAAAAAAGCACCTATCTAAAAAAGAAAGGGAGGAACACAAAGAGAGGATCAACATCCAAAGCCAAGACAAACATCTAGAAACAAAAAGCAAGGAACACAAAGAGAGGACCAACATCCAAAGACAACACGCAAAAACAAAAGGCTTGTTTTACATCTTCATGCTCAATACTTTTGTGCAAGATTGGTAAACCCCAATTGTAATGAAGAATCACTTATTGAAACTACAATTTAATACCCACATTGTAAATTCATCAATTAAAATTTTATTGGTTGCTATATTTTTTGTCACTCAATGGAAGTGCCTTCTTCTTTGTTTGGTTGTTAAAAAACAATGATGGGTGTCATGACAAACTCAAAAACTTCCAAGGCACACAATCTAAGGGGGATTTTTTATTAGGATGGTAGCTTTAAAGATGAAGTGAAACAAAGTTGGATGAATCTGGCATTTTTTGCTTGCGAAAAAAAATTTAAAATTAAATTGTAATAAATAAAAACATATTTCAGAATTGCTTCTTGGGAATGGCACTCTGAAGACTTGATGGATAAGAAAAATGAGTATGATTGATGGAATTTTTTAATATATAATTATAAGCAGGAATTTATTCCCACAATTTAATAATTGGCACAATTGGCAAGTATTGCTGACTCAGGGGTGTGTGTGTGTGTGTGTGTGTGTTTTCAATTTGCCCAGTTTGCTTGTGATGACTTGGATTATATTGACTTAGTTTGAACCCCATGCCTAATGCACAGGTGTGTATGTATTTGATGGTACATATATATTACAAAATTACAATTACAAACTACATTTTCAAAACCTCTTTATATACGACATTCCGCATGTATCCATCGAGACCCTGGCCGTTGAAAATCTTAGAAACAAGTGATCATATATGGCAATATAAATTAATGCATTATTTAATTATAAGATTATGTTTAGCTTAATTAGAACTAAATCCTAATTAGTTAGGCTAATATTGTTTAAATTTAATCTTGCAACTAAAATAATAACTCTTAACAAATTCCACTAAAATCCATTAGAAATATCACCACATTTTTTCCAATTGAAGACCACTATCAAATCCATTTTGGATGTGACCGTCCAACTCCTCAACTCACCTTTGGCTCTCGACCTTCTTAGACAATCAATGTCTCCATCCATAGAAGCTGATCTTCGTGTTTCTCATTGCGGGATTCGGATTTTGAGAGATTTGAAGTGCTAAGACATTATTATTGTGTAAAATCCAGACACTACAAAACAAAACCTAATGTATTGTCTGAGGTGTTCATCATTCAGCCCAAGCTTGCCAGATTCTTTTCTCCACTGCCACCTTACCCCCTCTTCCCCCCTTCCTTCCCTCCCCCTCCAATCCAATCCCCCCAAATTGTTTGTAGATCCTTCAAGAAAACATATGCATTGAGATTTTAAGTAACTCTACCAGGGTTTTTTTAATAATTTTTTAATAATTTTAAAATATTTTTAAATTTTTACTTAAATTTAAAATTTAAAATTTAACTTTGCAATTTTGTAATGTAGCCACACTGGCAAGAATTTACCAAATTTGGCTACATGTCAGAGAGGAAAGTAGAAAAAATTAAGAATCTGGCTATATTTTTGTTACCCTGCTGGAACCTATTGTCTAAATATGGCGACTTCAGAAAAAAATAATTAAAAATTAAAAACCCTAAACCCTAAACCCATAGAAATCTGGTAGCTTTGGTGCATTTTTTTTTTTCAAAATAATCGTTTGTGTGAGGGCACACTCGATCTATTTTTGTGTCACCAAGTGGGCGAAATTTCACCAAAAGAAAACCATTGAACTCTCTCTACTCATGAAACTCTAGAGCTTGAATTATTAGGTGGATGAAAGGATGGGTGGGTGTGAAGCATCAAAATTTCGGGCATGAAAAAGGGGAAAAAAGAAGAAGAAGAAGGTATCTATGCACTTGGGTGCAGTGTATTTTCTTTCCAAATCTGTGAAGTAGGTGGGTTGGCGATCATCCACAAGAGGAGGATTTAGCCAAATTTGGCTACACATAGGAGAAAACTTTAGGTTTCATGCTATAGTTTGGCAACATACTACAACCTATTGTCTAAACATGGTGACTACGGGAAATAAATAAATAAATAAATAAATAATCCCTCATAATGTGATGACAAAGGACCATTTTTGCAACCCAAAAAAGCCTTTGTAATTGCTGCAATCCCCTTCTTTTTTTCTGTTGCTAAGGTGCAAAACAAAAAAATTGCCAAGAAAAAGAAAAAAAATCACTGCTCAGGTTAGGTTACCATATGTGGTGCATCTATATACTTCTTGGGTGGGAGGGGAGCTTGGTTTGGCTCATCTCCTTATAACCATGCTTATGCTTGCTTGTGTAATGGATAATTCATCTAGTGAGTAGAGAGTATGGTAGCCCATGTTCTAGAAGCTTCATCTCAAGCAACAATCAATCAATAATGTGAGAATCAATCCAAGTTTTTGCAGAGAGATTGCCCTTTCGGAGCTGCCATCTCTGCTAGTGTTAGATATCTGGAGCTTCTTCTTCTTCCTCTTTTATCAACCCAATAAAACACCGGGTGTGACCGACCACCATGGACCTGACAAATCAAGTTCAGCCCATTGTGTTTTGTCTAGCAAGAAAAGAGAGAGAGAGAGAGAGACACACACACACACACACACACACAAAGAAATAGAGAGCTTCACAAGAAGCAAGAAGCAACACATCTCCGTCAAATAATTAATTAATTTTGAAAAATTCATTTCAACAAATGGAATGTTCTTAAATATTCATTATTTTTCTTTCTCAATATCATTTTTATTTTGGAACAAATAATATAACATTTCTGAAAATAATATAATTAGTGTCGAATTGGCCAAGGTAACTTGGGTATTGGCATTTGATATCAGTTTTAGGGTAAGTAGTAAGTACCTAATCCAGGAATTGATCTTCCTTCCTGGTTTCTTTTGCTTCCTTGTTCATGTGGTGTTTTTGTTGGCCTTGCCTACTACTACTACCAAGGCAAGAAGGATGTTGTGTTTTAGATTCATTATAGAGTATAGTAGCTGAAGGGATTTTGGCCCCTAGGTAATAATAATAATAATAATAATAATAATAGGTCTGATTTTATACAAGGATTTTTTTTGAAAGATGATATTTTTAGCTTGTGTTGAAACTTGAGATTAGTTATAGAGTTATAATATCTTGAAGGATTTTGGTTTTTTTTAAGAGGATTTTTATTTTTTAAAAGATTAAATTCTTCATTAAATTCTTCTTTTGCCTTAAGATACTTTTTAATGTAAATGGCAAGGCCACAATGTGACACATCCCTTGTTGGCTTTGTCACAAACTTGGGATAGAGGCATTGTGGGAACTCCTTTGGGTGTAAAGAATGGAGATAGACCAGCCTTTTTTTTCTTTTTTCTTTCAAAATAATCTTGCATTTAAAGGTGAAAAATTAAAATGTAGAAAGAAACATTTTGTCACATATTCTCCGATTTTTTTTATTATAAAAAATCCATCACATTTCTACTTGGATTTTGGAGGGGGAGCATTTTTTTTAAAAAAAAAACTTGTTTTTAAAACTTTTTTGGATAGGTCCTAAAGACATTTTTGGGTCATTTGTTGCTTAAATACCTCTTGAGATGCTTGCATAGATGTAACAATAGAGATTTGAAATAAAAAACCACAAACTGAATGGATAATTGAATTGAATTGAATAATGGCCTTGAATTAATAATGTGGACTTGAAATCCACTTTAAAACCTATGAACTAAACTAGGGCCATGAGTTCCAATCTAGTAAAGTGTTAATCCTAAAAGCTTATGATTAGTTAGTTGTTAGTAATTCTTAGGTCCCACCATCTTTTACTCTTATGTAAAATTAGTGTACATTCTTAGGTTTAGGATCGGAGTTTAATTCCTTACTCTAGCATTATTGGGTGGAATTTTAATCCTTACAAAATATATATTTTGGTTTAAATTCAAACCTTATTGCATAAAACATAGCCTCACGAGTCACAATGATCAAGTTAAGAAGAGAATTAATTCCTATTTATTATGTGATATATACACCTTATAAAAGTTAGCTTCACAATAATCATTAATTCTAGACTATTTGAATGGTTGATTTTTATTTTTTTATTTTTTAAATAATTTTTTAATAGCTGGTTTTCCTTAGGGAGGTGGGATGGGGGAGAAATATGAAATTATAAAATAAATATCACCAAACTTGCCATACACCCAAGAAAGGGAAAAACTAATTTAGTATTCAAAGACCACTTTAAGCTTTTAAAAAAAAAACTAGTAGTAGTAGCATTGAAGATTTCAAGTTGTATGTAACTTGTAATATGTTTACACAAAAATAAAAAGGTTCAAGAATCACACAAATTGTCACATGAAATCAATATAATTGGATTTAACAACATACGGCATAGTGCCTTGCCTGATCTATAGAAATCGTCTATGAAATGCAAAGGAAAAGGAGCAATGAAAAAATAACAAGAAGCAAAATAACCTTTTCAACTTAGAAAACACTTTTTTTTTCTCTCTCTCTCTCTCTCTTTCTCTTTGAACCCCTTTTACTTCCAAACCTCATAACTTTCTTATTTCATATTCATTTCAAACAATTTTCAAGTGTTATGGGAGCACCACTTTAAGTTCTACGAATCATCTTTGAATTCTAATATCATCAAAGCAACATACAAGGAATTATTTGGGTGTTTGGGAATTAACTTTTGTAATGTTTAATAGTTTGGTTATTTCAGTTCTTGACCCTTTTTACTTTGAGGGGCCATAACTTTCTCATTTCTAATATGTTAAAATTTTATTAAGTTTTGTGCATCAAATCATTTATATATAACATGAGCCTTATGATATCAACCCATTTATACCTTTGCAAGCATGTTTTAAATGAAATAAGTAATCGTGTTTTAAAATAAAAGAAAAACTTAAATATTAAAAATTTACATATTTGTCAAATTACTTGGACAAGATGAAGCAAAAGATAAAACAATTTGAAGATACAATAATACAAAAGAAAATTGATCAAATAATTTTTGAAGTATATTTGTGATTAATAATATTATCTTTGAAATCCCCATTTGACATTTTGTTGTCTCATATCATCAATTTTTAGCAAAATTGGATAAGGATTCATGAATGGTTACAAAACATTTTACATGCAAAATGTCATTTGATCATTGTTACAATATTATATAAATAAATAAAATAAAATAACTTTGTGCATCATGTCTTGTGATGAAATCAACGGTTATTAGTAATCTATTTGTATAATGGCATGTTTGCCAATCTAAATTTTGCTATCATAGATATATAAAAAGATGTTTTCATGAATCTTTTATTGAATAAAAAATATTTTTTTATGTATCCATGACCAACATTGTCATTATTACAAATGCCATATCTTGATGATAAATCATAATAAATTTACAATATAAGAATCATTGATTTCATATTGTATGAATTTGAAATATCCTTGCAACTTATAAAAGCTTGTAAAACTAGATATCATATTTATATTTACATTTAATTTAGTAATATATTACCTTGGTATCTTTGACATTAATTATATAATTTTCAAATAAACTATGAATTATAAATTTACTTGTTTCAAAAAAATTGTGAAAGAAAATACATAGTCTTTTGGAATGTTAAAAAATATTTCACTCTTGACATGAAAATTTTCAAAATTCATTAATTATTCTACAAACATGTGTTGAAGTTGCTTTTATATTACAATAATCACAAGTGTTTAATCAATTTTGAAAATATTACAAATTTATTGAAATGTGTGTTTTTTTACATCCCACAAACATGTTGTAAAGGCTACAACTTTATTTCAATGTGTGTTATTAATTGAAGTAAATGCATAGGAAAATGAATGATTTGTTACCATAGAAGATTTACGAGAGGGAAAAAGGAAAGGAAAGAAAGCGACCAAAAAAGTGATATAGTTTGTGGGTAATACACCAATGCTTGTAAATTGGCTGCAAACTAAAATGGGCAAGAATTTGAAAATCATAAAAGTTGATTACAACAAAATTTTATTTTTTAAATCATAATTATTTTCATTTGTTATGTAATTGAAACATGCTCAAAGTTTGGATCTTGATTTCAATTTCAATTTTATTCAAAATTTTAATATTTTGGTTTAAATGAATTAACATGTGATAATTAAGTGGTAACATTGAATTTAACATGATTGTAATTTTTGGTTTGTATTGAAAATCAAATTACAAATAGATCAATATGAAATTTGCTTTATAATTACAATTTGAAAATTAAGTTATTGACAATTTTTAATAACTAAAATTTGGGTATTTCTAATTTAATAATGGTTTTAATTTAAAATTTGAAATAATATAATAAATTCACATTAATCATAATTTATTAATCAAAAATATAAAAGCATAAACAAATAAATTTCAAATTAATGTTTATAAAATATTTTAGTGGATAACTTTTAATGAAAGTTACAATCATATTCAAATCAACACTGAAAGATGAAATATCCATTAGAACATTTTATCATAGTTAACAAGTTTTTATTAGTTTTTATCAATGTTATGTTTATAAAATTAATTAGACTTAATAAACTCATTTTAAATTTCAAATCATTATTAATAATTAGTGGAAAGTGGAATTTAACAAACTTTTAATATCACCTCCACACATGACTTGGGGGGTGGACACTTTAATTTGCCCCTTCTAATTGCTTTCTCCTTGGAATGGGTAAACAATTTTTTATATTTAATTTTTTAATTTTTTTCCTGGATCAATAAAATATATATCCCCTTTCAACTTTGGTCTCTTTTATAATTAGTGAAGACTTGACATGTTTGAAATTTCCAAATTTTTCTGAATTTTAAATTACTTTGCTTTTTGCTAGGTCAAGGTCTTGAAAATGCATCTCAAGATGGGAAGTTGATCTAGCAAACTTTTTCAAATCCAAACATTCTTAGTCAAAATTTAGATCAATACAATGTTTCAGTTCAAGAATGATCTATGTTTGATCAACAACACAAACACATCTCGACAACATCAATGATAACAAAAGATGAAGAATAACAAAAAGATGAGAATGCCGACAAAGAATGACAAAAAGTAATAATAAGGTGTTAAAAAGGATGCAAAAATGTTAAAAACATTAAAGTCAATTATATATATATATATATATATATATATAGTTTTATTGAAACTAGGGGTCATTGGGAAGCATGGTAGGAAAGATGTTGGGAGACATTGATAACATCCCAAAAAAAAGACTTGCTTTTGAAACAATGAGGACTACCAAAAAGGACATTATGGGTGCTATTAATGTTAATATTTTAGTAGCTGAAAATTAAATATCATATTTCAAAATTAATTAAAGTGAAAAATGATTTCAAGAACAATCTAAACATGATCATGGATTACCAACATCTTGTAATTAATTGTTTCAAATGATTTTAATTTAAGAAAAACATATTAATATTTTGACCTTATGTCACCTGATCATCATTGATAGATAGTGTGAAGCAATGTGAAGCCCAAGTTATGTTATGTACTAATAATTTTCTAGAGCATTCACATTTTTTATAACATTCATTCTTTCTATGGATGAACCTTTACATTATTTGGCATCTCCTTCATTAAATTTTTAATGTTTTGTCTCAAATGAAGTCAAATTAATTAGTTTTTTATTACACTTAACCTCAAATAATCAACTAACCCATATATGAATCCAAAATAAAACCCCTAATCAAAAGATCCTCAAACATAAGGCCCATAAGATTTATTACTTAAAAAATTTATTTACTCATCTTTCTACCCATAGGCCATAAATAATCATATTATTTTACTTCTATGAACCCTTTTTGGTGTTACAGCAGAAAATCTTATAAAATAACCCTACATTTCAAAATTTTATAAAATTTTATAAAATAACCCTAACATTTCCAGGGTGAAAAGGCCATAGAAGGCCGATTCTGCCAGGTGGGCACTGTACACCGGGATGATTCTGCCAGGTGGCACCACACTCTGGCACTTTTTCTGCCAGGTGGGCAGTCACTCTTGGGCTCTCTTGCCTACGGAGTGCTTACCTGGCAGAATCAGCCTTGTATGGCCCATTCACTAGCATTTTGCTTGTTGAGAGACAAAATCCATCTTTTTGCAGGACATGGTGAGCTCTGCAATTCTCACAGAGCCAGATTGGTTTTGTTCTAGTGAAGAAGAAGAAGAAGAAGAAGAAGAAGCTATGGTTGGTAGTAGTAGTTGGTACAATACACACTACACTACCTATCACCAGCATAGTCAAGTCCTGGACTCTATTCGATCCCATAGATGTTTAGCGAGTTCTTTTTTCGTGGTGATCTAACAAACAAAAAACCACCATGGCAATTCTTCTTGGAAGCAATTGCAAAGAGATGATGATGATGATGATCCAATTTTCTATGTTGATGCTGATGATGTCTTCAGCAGCACTGGTATACTTTCACAAAATGTCTTACTTCTTCTGTAGATACTTTCACTTTTGCAGCTCAAGTTGTGCATCTCTACAGATCTCAGGCATCATCATCAGAGAAAGTAGAGACATCATCAGAGACTTACAAAACTTCCGTTACTTTTGGCATTTTTGGAGTGGAGTCAATACAGAGTGCAATAACATTTCTGGCAATCACATATTATGTATGCACACAGTTATCAATCCACAATCTTTTGTGACGATTCCAAGCAGTGCAGCATCACAAATCTTTGAGCTGGGCTAATACTAACTACCATTGTGCTGCTAACGGTGGTTATCTGACTTCTTGTGGTGGCAATTGGATTAGCATCTACTTCTTCTACCAAAACTTAGTTGGATTGAGGAAAAAACTTAATGTCCCCTTTGTTCTTGTGCTTCACCCTCCCCCCCACCTCATTCACATCAAAAAATGACACCACATGGTTGGAAGCTTGTAGAGTACTGTAACACATTTAGCCTGACCTCTCCAATCTGAAGGTTGGAATTTACAGAGTAGTTTTGAGTTGTTCATCCTTGTTGCAATCTTTGTATAATCATTATTGGCACCTTTGTATTGTAGAAAATGAGAACAACCAAGAATCAAGGTTTCTCTACAAGAGAAATTGGAGAAGAAAGCTGAACATTAGGACCTCCTCAAACACTGATCCCAGAAGGGACTCTGATGATGAGGGGATTATTAGAGTGCACACTTTTTTGTAACTCCCCAACCCTTCACAATCTTGTTCTCTACGTGTTGTCCAAGAAGCAACTAAGAATCATCACCATGTATACATATATCAATTCAATCATTGTAAACCGTGATGATTGAACTCCCTAACCCTTGCATGCCAAAAACCAAATCCAAAACTCAAATTTCAAAAAAACAAAAGAAAAAAGCAAGATGATGACATTGGTAGAGCATGAAACATCAGTTATTTTGAAAACTTACATCAAACATTAATTCCAAGACAATTGATGATTGAATGGAATTACATGAAAAATCGGTTGGCTTCATGCAATGGTTTATACATATTCTCACCCAATCACTACCTGCTATATCATGTTTGAAATTGGGTGTTTTCAATTTGTTTATGTTCATATGTTGCACCCAATCACCACTTAACCATATGTGAAACTGGATGGCTTCATCAAAAGAGTATAGGGTTTAGTTTCAAATGTAATTTTCCATCTAGTCAATACTCAAATCATGAAATACCTTGAAAATCCGCTAGCAACAATATGATGTTTCAATGACAATTCTTTTTCACATTTCAAATGTTGTGTGAGTGGTGATGCTCGTGGATGAATAAGAGCCCATGTGGCTTCCTAGCACAACATAACTCAAGAAATTTCAAACATTGTGCTAGTAGCAATGCTTGTGGATGAGTAAGAACCCATGTGGCTTCCTTGCTCAAATAATGGAGAAATTGGTGACTATTGTTCCATATTAAATGTGTTCACTATATATAGTCGATCCTAAGAACAGTGTTCCAGTCTCTACCTGTCAGGTTTCTGAGCTAGGGCTTCATGAAGGACAGAGAATGTAAGGCACACACTCATCTTCAACAAAGCCAAGGACTTGTTGGAACAAAAAACCCAACTCAACCAATTTCATGTACTCTGAAATCCCCTGAATAAACAGCCGATTGTTGGGCAATCTGGGCAACTATCTGTTTTCATCAACCTTACAGAGGTCACAAATGTCGGAACTTAAGCAAAGGCCAATGGGAAATTAACAACATATCAGAAACAGACACAACCTATTCCTGAGTACCACCAAGAAAAGTTGCTATCCCAAGTACATGCGCCCATGAGAAATTGGGTATAAGCATGTGCCCTAAGAACCCAAGAAAAGTCCCTGACCCAGTGAGCTGAGAACTAGCTTAGCAACACCCAGACTGCCAAGCATATACCTACTACATCAATGCAAAGACACAAAATTCTGACAATAAAGCCGCAGCTTAATTATAGCTGACAGACCAAAAGAAGAAATGATGTGCGCAAAGATTGGCCTACGCTTCAAGAAAAGGTAATCACATGGAAAGACTACCACTACTACTACTACAGCTCGGTTAGTAGCTGTGATTCAATCAGCATTCATGATTGAAGCAAGAATCTCGCTCTCCCCATCGGTTTAATAACAGCCAGATTTCAGGCCTTTGTGGGGGAGGGGGATTTAAGGAGCTAAAATTGAGAGGTTCCATGAGACACCACCAAACCTTTTCTCGGATCTCATGGACAGTGCATAGCAATGGAACTGAAACAACTTAAGCATGATGCAGTTGAATTATCTACAAAACTGGGGCTGACTACTATTCTCTTTTTTCTTTAGCATACAATCACGATGGCACTTTCCCAGCCAGAAAGGAAAGTAGCAGATATGGGGAGCATCAATCAAGGACTCGTCTAGCCCTGTGTGGTGTTGACCACCCACCACCACCATTTTGGTTCTGTACATGTGTAGAAGAAACGCTGACAAAACCCATTTTGACATTATAATCGGAGAATCCAGCTGCCAACAATTGCAGCAATAATGGCAACAGACAGGGTACATAGAAAAACTGGGGGGTTGGCCGTGGCTGCTGCTGCTGCAGATGATGATGATGATGGATGAGATGGTGGTGGATCAGAAGTAGAAGACACAGCACTTGTTGGCTGCAAGCCAACAAAAAACTCACAAGTGCCAGTTGATGGATTTGTGGTGGTGACCTCTGCAAGGCCCTGGAAATTGCAACTCCCTGGGAGTTGGTCAGTAAATTGAAAATAGTTATTGAATGCATATGATGCGTTTCCCTCAAGAGTGAGACTGCTACACGATCCACCTGGGTATGAGGCTGTACAATCTCCATGGTTACATGCATAGTCCAGATTCGACTGCAATTCTGTCAAATCCATATTTGGGTTTACAACACACCACTTTGTTGGCAAGTAGGGTACATTCTGTGCTGGGACCAGGCTTGGGCCAGCCCCATTTACACCACCTGCAGGAAAAGAAGCAGAGGGTGGGGGGTTAAAAAAAAAAGCATCAATCAATCAAGCTGCTGCCAAGGCAAAATCTCTGGAAAAAAAAAGCAATGTGGTGACAAAAAGGATTACATATGCAAAACAAAAATAGTAGGAGAAAGTTTGTACCAGTAAGATCAAGTGCGTATTTGATGGAACCATCATAATTAAAAATACCCCAATGTCTCTCAAAGGGACCAGGCAAGATGGACTTTGCATCCTCATCGAGGAGGCTAAACAAGTATCCATTGAGCACACCGGGCCGGAGTGGTGTGCCAGTGCCACTCAACATGTGAGTAACAAGTTGTGACATGAAGCTCTGTGCAAACTGTATGTTGGCATCAAGAACACCATCTGTAGGCCACCCAATCTCGCCAATAACGATGGGCAAAGTTGGAAACCCTGTATTGGTGAGTGTGGTCACAAGCCCATCATAGCTTGCATCAAACACATTGGTATAAACATGTGAACCATCCACGATATTATTTGCTGTGCTGTTGAAAAATGCGAAAGCCAGAGGGAAGTTGGTAGTCAAAACCAAGCTTAGAAATGGATAGAAATTCACCATAAATGGTGCTCCTGTACTACTCAGAAACTGTGTTAACTGCACCATGAGAGAAGAGATGTCTGGCCGCCATGTTGTTTGTGATGGAAGATATGGTGGTGGAGTATTGAGAACATCAGCATTGCAAGGGATGGTCGCCTTGATGTCACTTGCATGTCCCGCATTTGCCAAGGCTTGTTGCACATTTTGCAAAGCTGGAAGTGCAACATCTTGATACACTCCATTGTAACTACTCAAGAAAGGCTCATTCCCAACTGCAACCCATCTGCCCCAACAACAACATGAGCCATGAAAAATCTCACATCATGAAAACATGTTTGAAAAAACAAAAACCCATCCAAGAAAAAGAAAGAAATTCTGACAAAGCATTGTCCTCAAATGTGGGAAGAGATTCTTTCCAAAGAGAAAACATAACCTACTTACTTGATGTTGACGCCATTTCCGCCGATGTATTGAGTGACATTCTCAGAAACCCAAGCAACTGCAGCAGCCGGATCGGCAGCAAGACTGGCAAGTTCATCATTGGAAGCTGCAACCATGACCTCGAGGTCAGTGCCGGCCATGGATTTGATCACATCCGGATTGGCATCGAAAAGCTTCACTTGGGTGATCTGGTTGGCTTGCAACATTTGCACCACGATGCTATTGGGTAGCGGATTGAAGGACATAGTCCCCCAGTTGATCCCAAGACTTGTAGCTCCTACTACTACTACTACCCTAGTCTCTTGCAGTAGAGCTCCATCCAACACCAACAACAGCAGCAGCAGCTTTGTGATCAACTCCCGCCAGTTTCTTTCCTCCGCCATAACTGCTGCTGGTGCTGCTGCTGCTAGTGACTGCTGATACCAGCTTTTCCCACCGGCTTCCCTGATCAAAGAAAACTGATCTATGCAGCTCTACCACAAATGGCCTAGAAAGCCAATCTAGAATCTGGAAATGGGTGTAGATCCGAAAGTTTGCGTTTGGTTGTAAGCAGCAACTTCTTGCAGGTGGAGGACAGTATCTCCATCCACATTCAAGGAGATATTCTCTGGAGTTTTCTCAACCATCGGAGATAAAACAAACAACATTCCCCAGCTCTGCTATACATCTGCAGCTCTTCATCCCGGAGAAGAAGAAGAAGAAGAAGAAGAAGAATTTTTTAAAAAAGAAGAGGAAACTCGATCCCGATGAAACAGACAGCCAGCCAGCCCAAGCTCTCCAACTCTGATTCCCCAACAACAACAACAAAAACAAAAGCAGATGAGAAGAAGCTGGATCAACTACTCTTTCCGCTGCAAAATGCCATTCACCTCGACCTCCAAAGATTCATCAAAAGCTCATCATCATCATCCTCATGAGTTGTGAGCGAGAATTTCCAACTATGACGCCCAACAAACCCAAAAAAAAAAAAAAAAAAAAAAAAAAAAAAAAAACAAAAAAAAAAAAAAAAAAAAAAAAAAAAAAACA
>Ga0116227_10001504_pt1 | contig 52066 bp, 33 predicted proteins | sample S1TSphgellanicum_FD_89693 | JGI IMG/M metagenome (GOLD analysis project Ga0116227, IMG submission 89693) | Host-associated microbial communities from peat moss isolated from Minnesota, USA - S1T2_Fb - Sphagnum magellanicum MG | ecosystem: Host-associated > Plants > Peat moss > Unclassified...
AGCAGACTTGAAGAGCTCCTTGGCATTGTCAACATTGTCCTTGTACCCGGCTGCACATAGCCATGGCAGGGCCAGTGTTAGCATGACCGGGTCGCATATCATGGCCACTAATTGCTGATCGCTAGGGAATGGGAAATATGAGTCCAACTCTTTCTGGATGCGATCCCGCAACTTGCTGCCGATCACACCCAATTGTTCAGCTCTGACCTTGACCTTGGGCAAGTGGTCTCATTGTGTTTTGCCATCCCATCGGCCATCGCCACCGTAGCCGTCCTCTTCGTCTGGCTACTCACCAGAACGGGATGATGGCACGATGTTGACGACCGAGTAAGTCATTTGCCTAACGGCAATCTTGGTCTTAACAATATTGGGCCAGCTAGCGATAGCAACCAGTCGCGAGTCGATCTGTGTCGTGAATGATAGGGTGCAAACTGATCGTATGATGGCCTCGACCTTAGCCACGGACTGCCAACGTTCGTCTGATAGCTCGTAGGCGTTGCACACCAACGATTTTTCGTGAGCAAAGTACTGGTGTAGTGTCCACTTGCATCGTAACGCTTGTTGGTACATGCGCGTGTAGCCTGAAATGCGCGTGTCATTGTCGATGCCAACCTTAATCACATTGTAGCCGATCTGTTCGTTGCGTTTCTCGTAGTTGATTTTGTGCGATTTGGCCTTCTTGCTCCAAACGTACCCGATCATTCGACACACGACCAGGCGCAGGTCCTCGCATTCTTCGAATGAGTCGACAATCTCCTTGTTAATTGTCCTTTTTCGCTTCCCAGTCGCATGGTCGCAAGCCAAGTTTGCCAAATGCATGTTGCAAGTGCCATCTGTGCCAACGATTAGTTGATTAGTTGCAAGGGACGTGTTCATTGTGTCGTTGATCGACAAGACGATGTCGTTACGGCGGATGCCGTAACGTTTCAGGACAGCCATGGCCGCATCGTTGCATGCTTGGGCATTGTGCCCGTCTGGCACAGCCAGGCCGAACGCCAGTTTGTACCGGATCCACGACTGTAGGTTGATCCAGTACACTGAGATGTCAAAAAATTGCTTGATCATGGAGTCCCAGCCATCATGGCAGACCACAAGTCAGCCACAGCTGGAACCGGCATACTCATCGACAAGCTCGTCATAGCCGGCTGGCATGTACATTGCGCGCGCCTTGACAATAAGCGCCTTAACACACATAGTGAACTTGGAAAACATGGAGATGAGCGCGCGATTGATCTTACCGGGTGTCATCGAAACGTATGACCCTGGCTTTAGGTACGACGCTGCCTGGATGACCTCATTTAGGTTGACATCGGTGGCAAGAGATAGCAGCGCCTTGCGGTTGACGACCAGCCATGCAACAAGTGCATGAACGCGCTCGATGACAACATCATTGCCATTCTTGATGAAGGCGCGAATGTTGTTGGTGCTCACGGATGTAGAAGTTGAAATCGATATCAGTTGTTTGGGTTCAAGCGACTGGTGCTTGCGGGCCAGATGCAAGCTCGGGTGCCTAGAAGCGATGTGTTTGTGAGCATTGCTAGTTGTGTCATTGTAGATGGCAACCAAGCTGTCCCGGAACTTGTGTGGGCACTTCTTCAGGCACAACAAGCAACAATAAACATACTGGATCTTGTTGCGCGTGATCGGCCCGTCCTTGACCATGGCAAAGTACTGCCACACCGGCGATGTTTTGTTAGCGCTGATCGGCACAAGCCGCGAGTCAAGCGGTTCATGAGGCGCTTTGTCGACCTCTCCATCATTGGCCGAAGCTGAGATGCTGACCGATGGGGCAAGGGATTCCATCATCCATGATAAATTAGTGACAACAATTGTGTAGTGTAGTAGACAGCAGTCTGTAGTGTGTTGCGCTCACGAGTCGCAACAGTTTGTAGTGTGTTGCGCTCACGAGTAGCAAGTTACGTTTATTTTGAGTTTTTATTGACCCGACTATAACTGAGTAATAGTCGATTATGACCGTTGCTCAGTAGTCTAGTCGATTATGACCGTTGTTCGGTAGTCTAGTTGAGTATCTACGTTGCTCAGTAGTCTAGTCAACTATCTACGTAGATAGTTGGAGACTATAGTCAGTACATCGACTAAAAGTTACATCGACTACAGGTCCCTGATTGGGTTTAGTGGAAGGTGAAAGGACCTTTAGCAACTTAGCTTTCATGAAGAACAAGTTGCATAATCAATTGACTACACATTTCGACTTGTGTGTGTAAATGTTCACCCAAAACTTTTACAATGTCATTAATTTTTTGTATGATGTTGCCATTGCAACTTGGAAAGAAATATGCATTAGGTGCTAGGCAAATGGGTAGGTTTAAATTCACCACTTGCATCTCATAATTTGTGTGAGCAAATTATTCTTTTGAAGCATTTGTATTTTTTTTCCAGAATTGCAAGTGGCATGTATGATTTTTGAAACTATTGTGGTAATTGTTACAAGCATTGATGATGAGGGATGTCCATTTTTCAATCAATGTGTGGGTGTTGGGCTAGTTGTTTTGAAGTTGGGACTTGTGGGATGTTATTGTGGGTGCATGACTCCTCTTTTACATGGGCAAAACCTTTCAAGGTTTAGGGTTTGATTTCCTTAGAGGAGGCAAATATTGGGTCCAAGCATGGTAAATTAGACCAAAAGGTAGGTTTGCCTAAAATCCCTTTTAAAAATATGACAATTTTTTACAAAAACACAAGAAAGTAGATTGGAAATTTTTTATTTTTCATTTTGAAAACATTTATGCCTCTATTGGGTTTATGGTAAATTGAACATAAAATTTGAAGAACTTTAGTGTAATAAAAGTAAGTAGTGGCAAGTAGGTTTGAAATTGACTAGTTAATATTTTTTCAAACCTACTTTTACCCTACAAGCTAGATATATTTTTATTAAAATGTGAAAAAGATGAAAAACCACAAGCACATTTTAGGGCCCCATTAATTCAAATTAAAAAAATGTAATATTTCATCTATTTATAACCTACTTAAAGGCTATAAAATAGATTGTGAACTTTGCTTGAATTCCCATGAATCCACTTAAACCTGCTTTAAACATGTAATATTTAATTAAAGTTTTAACAAAGTTGAAGAAAATTTTCATATTAATCCTTGAACCAAATAATACTTTTAAGTTCAGCATATTAAAGCAAACTTGATGGCTACTTTTTATTTCTGTTGCAAGGTACATTTGTGGTTTAATTTACCATGCTTGGACTCTATTATTGTGTGTGTGAACCTTTAATTTGAATAATTTGCTATGTTGCCAAAAAAATTTCCTTCTATTCATGTTCATTGCCAAATTATAGCTATCAATTATCATTGAGTAGCTAGATTTGCCGTTGCTCCTAAAAACATGTAGCCAATTAATCTACCATCTCAAAATACCATAGCCAAAATTGTTGCCATATATTCAAATGCCATAGCCAAATATGTTATTTGTAGAAAAACAACATAATGTGGATGTGAAAAAAAACTCCTCTATAGCTACAAATTTTGATGAAATAAAACTCATATCACAAACTTAACCTCAATGCCATTAAAGAAGAAACTAATCTAGCACTTGCAAAAAGTTGAAAGAAAAACATTGGTGAGAGGTAGGATATGTGACTAATGCATGACATAGCAAAATAATAGCATGTCAAATTTTGGTGACCATCAAAATTGGTGATCATCGATGTTTGATCTTGTATCTTGTGTTTTAGCATGCACGGCCAATTTGTGTACAATTTTTTTTCATGTGTGAGATTTGGAAAAACCATTCTTGTCAACTTTTTTGTGTATTGATTGGAGAAGTCTTTGTTGTGAATTGAGAGAGGTTGGAGGGCTCTAGATTGTTGCAAAGAGTTGAAATCGTGTGTGCATGTGTAGCAAGCAAGGCTGTTGACAGTTTTTGGATGGAGCTTTGAGATTTTTGAAATGAGCAACAAGTAAGCAACAAATGAGGCTTATCAAGGGTTTTCAAAATTCTTTGCATTTCGGAGTTGTGTCTGAGATTTGAGAGAATGTTTGTGTGAGGGAGAGAGGAATGAAGTAGATAATTGTAAGCAAACAATTCCATAGACTATCTTCGATTTGGAGAGAGGAACCCAGGAAAGTAGATTTTGTTTCCTTCTATGTTCTTGTTTTTCCAATTCTAAGAGAAGAGTAGTTGTGACAAATTTTGTTACAAACCCAAAAGAGGAGTAGGTGTATGTTTTTGTTTTCAATGAAGAGAAAGCAGTGAGGAGACCAAACCTTTTTCATTCTTCTTTCCCCCATACTTTCATCCTAGGTTTTGACATTAGTCCCTTATTTAAATGAGTTAAAGAATAGCAGCTCAAAACTCAGGATGAAAAGACAAATGTAAGCTAAATACAGGTCCAAAGGCAGGGTGACTTTAAGGATAACTCTATGTATATAGTAGTATATATGTGTGGGTGGGTCTATTGTACTTCTTGTGTACTCTAAGTACACATCCCGCACTCTTGAGTAAAACACACATGGGTACATAACCATGGGGACACCATATATCCGGCACATGGTTGTAGAAATAAATCCTAAAACATAAAAAATTGTAATGCACACACATTTCAGTTTTCAAGTATATTATGTGATGAACTTCCTAGGTGCAAGGGGCTCTTGTTTCACAAAAGGCCGTTCAACGGGTTCAATGGATCATTGAGACCTACCTTAAAGGATCCATCATTTGTGATGAAAAATCTTTCTTTCCAATGCAATGTCGCATTATATTATATGTGCATTTTTTTCGTTTCAATTATGTTTTGCTTCACAAGTCATGTATGTAGTTAGTTGGTTTTGAAATAATTTTTCATCCTACGACTTCTTGGCACTAGCCTCAGGCATTTATTGTCCAGTCACAGAAGGGACCGGAGGTAGGTTAGTTGGTTGACAATTGACACACACCCAAAAGAAGAAGAAACTTCATTTGGTATTTTTTTTTGGGGCTAATGTTGTTGGGGACATGAGATTTTGGATGAATTAGGTGAGGAACTTTGTGGGTTGTATATTCCATAGAACTATCCATTTCACTCCAAGCCATCTGAAGAAAATGAGAGAGAGAGAGAGAGAGAGAGAGAGAGAAAGAAAAAAAAACATTTCCTTTGTACTTCCTATGTGAAAATGCAGCATAGTTATTACTCAATGGGCCTGTTTCAATGGCATATTGCAACCTCCCCTCTCCCCCCTCCCCAAGAGGAAAAAAATTTTCATTTAAAAAATTAAATTAAATTAAATTAAATTATTTAATTATTTGGCACAAAGAAAACTTTCACAGTTCAGACACTCCCAAAATAGAAGATTGTGAAGCCTTTTCCTTTGGTCTAGCTATAAATAGTTTACAGGGCAGAATTTTTGGGCAAAGGATGTTGGCATGACTACTCTTGGGAATGGCTTGGGGAACACATGAGAACTTGGCATCACAAGTGGGAACCTAGTGAGAACACATTTGGGAACATTTGTGGGGACACTTCAAAACACTCCCCTTCCCCTCTCCCCAAGAAAAAAGCGTTGCCCCCCCCCCCACCCCCCTGGGCAAACCATCTCATTGGCTGAGTGAAGTTTCTATTCTTAAAACCTTTTTGTCACCATGTGTTGCCAGGGCTAATACCCCTTCCTAAGGAAGTGGGTTACCTATTGAGTATCACCGACCTATCTAGAGGCCAATTCTGCCATTTCTTTACAAAATACTTTGGCAGCACATTATTTTCCACAATCAGCTCATTTGCAGCATTCATAAACCCTTCCATATGACACATGTCATATGAGATTGGTCATCTGGCAGAATCGACCTCTCAAAAGCTGTTAAAATGCTGGAATGGCCTGCCAACTTGTGCATATGGCCGGGAAATGAACATCAGGAGCCCTTGACTCTTAGCCACTCTTGAACACACACACACTCGTGTAATTGTCACTCAGGAGAGATTCCACCGTCCGCTATGAAGTTCTTAGGGTCAATTGCTCTTTCAAATGCACGCCAAACGGTCACACAGAAACATCCTGAGGTTTTGCGGAATACTGTCTGAAGGTCGTAATGGTGCAGTGGAATCTCTCCCAAGTGCCAATTAGATCAGATAATGGCCATTGGGCAGCAGATCCGGCTGGTTGTCCGAGCCTTGTGCCAGTCCTCCCCCCAAGGTACTTACTACTTTTCTCCCAGGCTTGGTGTAGGCTCGAGGCCATAACTTAATAATACTTCTCTCTACCAGGCTCGGCCTAGGCTCGGTCGAGCTTCACCACAGCTAAATGATGTTGACGAAGGAGGTCTGGTGCTCCCCATGCCAAGGTACATGATTGGAGTTAAAGAACGTTTACCAGAATACTGTCTTTGTTACTATATGACAAAAAATCTACGATAAAATATGGGGAAAAAACACTTTTACCGCTGTCAACCACAAATGTGGGTAAGTTTTGGTAAGTTTTGGTAATTTGGCTATTCTTAGCCGCACCTGCATTTAGTTACTAGAGTAGGTGATTTAGTTAGTTTTTGGCGAGGCATGTATTTCCACTGTGACTCGCAGTTCTTATATATATATATATATATATATAATATTTAAAATTATTAATTAAAAAAATCTGATCAATTTTTTGCCAAAAAAACCCCTGATTTAGCCAAACTTGCATTTCAACAGAGGAAATGAAATGAAAATAAGATGAAATTTAAATTAAATTGAAAATTGTGATAATTTGAGTTTCATCATTTTATTTTATTTTCTTAATCACTTTCGTCGTTGGTGTGCTTATTTATTGCTACCATAATTTTTGTGAATCCCATGCATTAGATATTATCATATTGAGTTTCACCTTTGATACAATTTTTTATTTTATTTTTTCACTTTTAAAATAGCAAGATTTAAGATTAAAATAAGGGTTAGGGGGGTTAATGAGGACCCCAAAGACAAGGTCACTCATTTCTCTATTTATGAGAGAAGCAATTTACAAGTTGCCATATTTAGACAATAGGTTTCAACATTTTGCTAGAATACACTTAGGAGGAATCCTATATTTGTCGACCTTTCCTTTCTCACATGTAGCCAAATTTGGTTAAGTCCTATTGTATATCGATTAGCCACCCACTTTAAGTACCTCACAAATTTGGCAAAAACCACAAATATGAAACTAGCAATCATGGTTTTTTAGGGGGGCAATTTTTTGCATTTTTTGACCTGAAAAACATGATTTGGACACAAACAAAGGGTTTTTTTAAGAAAAAATCATTAGCCCCAGTTAGCCCATTCACCATATTTGTACAATAGGTTCCAACCATTGTTTTTTTATTTTTTAAAAAAATTGATTCAAAAACTTGATTTTTAAAAAAAAATTGATTTTTTTTCAAATGTAAATTTGAATAATTTTGCTAATGCTCAGCAGACATTCAACAAATTTTTGATATCACAATTTTCTGAAAAACAAGAAGAAGACCCATGGTTCCAATAGGTAGCCAAAATATAAAAGGATTCTTAAATTTGATTTTTAAATCTGTTTTTTTATTGTTTTGCCATTGGCTAGCAACCTAAGAGGGATTTCACATTAAATGGTGATGGGTTTTCAGAACATGTCTAAATTTTTTTGAAAACTTGTTTACAAAATGCTACCAAACTAAAATCAAAGTTCAAATGTGGCCCAAAATGTTTTTCTAATTTTTTAATTTATTCAGAAAAAGGGATTATTTTATTATTTTATTCCATTTTGGTCACACACACACAAAAAAATGATGGCAATCATTCAAATAGGACTTAGCCAAATTTGGCTATAGGTCAAAGAGAAAAGTAGAATCTTTTTAAAAACCCAATATATTCTAGCAACATGCAAGAACCTATGGTCTAAATATGGCAAATTACAACTTTTTATCCTGAAAATCTGGAGACTTTTCACCCTTTTTTTTTCCCAGAAAAATCCTTATACAACTGCAACAACCCCTCTTTTTTTTTTGGTTGCCAAGTGGCAAAATTATGCCACAAAAACAAATGCTGATCACAATTTTGGGGAGGAAAAAAGAAAAAAAGAAAAAAAAGACACCCCTAATTTTGACACGTACAAAAGGGTTTTTTGTGAAAAAATAAGGCCCTAATTTGCCAGATTTCCAAAAGGAAAGAAAAACAAAAACAAAAATGCCAGATTTCTACAATAGGTTTCAGCAGTTAGCCAAAATATAACAAAATTCTTGCATTTTTCTACTAGTTTATAACTAAATTTGGCTAAATCTAATGTGGCCCATTTCCCTACCCCCCCTTCCCACCCAAAGAAGTTTCTTTGTATAATTGGGAACCTGTTGTCTAAATATGGCGAGTTGAGCATTGTGTTCCTCATAATGTGACAAATTATTTCCCAAAAAACAGTTCTTTGTAACATTGGATTCGCCACTTTTTTCAGTGAGAAAATTCGCCAAAAAAAACAAAAAACAAAACATTAGCACTACAGTCTACCTACTACTGAGTTGTAAAAAAGGGGGTGAATTATTGAGTGTCTTTTTTTTTTTAAAAAACATTACTAACGGCGAAATGGGGGGCGAGCGAATTATTATTGTGTGTTAATTTTTATATATTACTAACTGCGGACAAGGGGAGGAGTGAAGTGCTGCGGTTCCATCCAGCTGGGTTCCGCGAGGCAGTCTTCTGCGTCTGCCGTGTGGGGGTGGGGGGCCCTCCTTTTTGGCCTCGGGAGCGGAGATCGAAAGTTCGTCGCACGCCCGGGACAAGAGACGAGAGAGAGAGAGAGAGAAAAAGAAGGAGAGAAAGAGTGTGCAAAGAAGGAAAAGCTTTTGCAGCTGGTGATGCAACTTCTTCTTCTGCTCCTTTCTTTCTTTCTTTCTTTCTTTTAAAAAAGTTGTTGGGACCCTCCTCCCCTGTCCCCCGGGACAGCAATGCTCTCGCATTTCGTTAATTTTTGTTGCTAATCACAACATCAGGTGGTTTCTGTTGCGGAGTGTTGCGAGCATGAGCACCTCAGTAGTAGCAGCAGCAGCATTCTTTGCTTGTCACCTTTTGTATAAAAACTCCGCAGAATCTGTTACAGAAAGGCAGGAGACAGGGACGCAGGTGGGGAGAGACCAAAGGAGGGAAAGGGAGAGACCAAGGGAGATCGTTGTTGACGACATTAGTTGTGGGAGTGAAGCTGCTGCTCCAGGAGGAAGGCCGGGATAGGGGAGATGTGAGTATCAACGGGAAAAGTGTTGGTGCGTTTTTTCTTTTTCTTTTTCTTTTTTTTTCCCTCTCCTCTTCCTTCTTCAGAGCTTGATCATCAAGGTGGAGATTGGAAGAAACGTGGTGCTGTGCAATGAGAGCGGAGGTAAACACGGGACTTAGGTTCATGTGGCAAAAGTGTGGGCGGTGATGGTGATTGAGCTGGGAACGAAGAAGACTAGAAGAAGAAGAAGAAGAGGAAGAGGAGGAGGAGGCCTGCGAGGTTCCTTTTCTCGTTGATTTGCTGTTTGTTTGTTTGAAGAAGCAAAAGAGGTTTTCGAATTGGTGAATTTCTCCAGGAGTAGATTCTACGGAGGAGAAGCTTGTTGTGGAAGTCATTTGAAGAAGAGAGACAGTGCGTGGTTCAAGAGTGTTTTTTTGTAGAGAATCATGGTAAGGATTTTGAGGACGCGAGGAAGAGCAGCAGCAGCAGCAGTAGTTCTAGTAGCACTCCTTCTGCAAGCTCTGTTTTCGTGGACAACAGTAGAATCAATCAGGTTCTCGCAATTTGCGTTTGATCAGAAGAGTTCTTTGGGAGGAGGAGGAGGAGACGAGCTACTACTACAACAACAACAAGAGGAGACGACGCAGATTTCGACGGAAGTCGAGAACCGACCAGAGGATTGGCCGTCATTCCGAGAAGCACCAGCATTCAAGAACGACAAGCAATGTGTGTCCGCGGAAAGGAAGAAGAAGAAAAACAACGGCGCGGAAGAAGAGATTTGCGACGCCAGCGCCGTTCACATAGCCATGACACTAGACGTCGCTTACCTCCGCGGCTCCATGGCGGCTGTTTTCTCAATCTTGAAACATTCTTCATGCCCGGAGAATGTGATCTTCCATTTCCTTGTAGGGAACCGAGACGCAGGGCTCCGCTCTCTCATCTTCTCCACCTTCCCGTTCCTCAGATTCAAGGTCTACCACTTCGATGAAGCGCTGGTGAAGTCTCGGATCTCCGCATCGGTGCGACTTGCGCTGGAGCATCCTCTGAACTACGCGCGGAGCTACTTGGCCGATATTCTGGAGCCCTGTGTGGAGAGAGTAATCTACTTGGATTCCGATCTCATTGTCGTGGACGACATCGTCAAGCTCTGGGGCATCAGACTGGGGTCTAGAGCCATTGGTGCTCCAGAGTATTGCCATACCAATTTCACCAAGTACTTCACTGACTCTTTCTGGAGCAACAAAGCTTTCACCAAGGTCTTCGACCACCTCAGGAACAAGCCTTGCTACTTCAACACAGGTGTGATGGTGATGAATTTGGTGAAATGGAGGGAGCAAAACTACAGATCCACGATCGAGAGCTGGATGAAGAGGCAGAAGGAGGCAAGAATTTACGAGCTTGGATCTCTTCCCCCTTTCCTGCTTGTGTTTGCTGGCGATGTTGAGCCAATTGACCACAGATGGAATCAGCATGGCTTAGGAGGTGACAACCTTGAAGGCAGATGTAGACCTTTGCATCCAGGTCCTGTTAGTCTTCTTCACTGGAGCGGCAAAGGAAAGCCTTGGATTCGACTTGATGCCCGAAAGCCATGTTCAGTTGATAACCTCTGGGCTCCTTACGATCTCCGCCTTCCTTCTATGTCATCTTATTTATGATTGATCAATGATTCTTCAGCCCGCTCAGAGCTTGAAATTCTCCAGCAAGTGAAATTCTTCAGCAGTTGGAGCAAGAAATTCTTCAGTGCTTGGACCTTGAAATTCTTCAGCACTTGAGCTCGAAATTCTTCAGCAGTCGGAGCAAGAAATTCTTCAGTGCTTGGAGCTTGAAATTCTTTAGCACTTGGAGCTTGAAATTCTTCAGTGCTTGGAGCAAGAAATTCTTCAGCAAGGAACTTGAGATTCTTCAGCACTTGGAGCTTGAAATTCTTCAGCGAGGAGCTGGAATTTGAACAAATTAGAACTAGGACACAGCAGATGTACATTACTTTGTGGGGCTTTTTAGCAAGCCCTGATTTTAATTAGTATTTTAGGTAGGGGACTCTTTGTGGAGCTTTCTGCTGCTAATTAGTGAGTCGTCTGATCAGACCCCATTCGTGCTAACAACTAACAGATGGACAATAAAATTACCGCTGCGCTGGATAACTAACTAATCAGCTAACTAGCTCAGGGTCGAAGAATAATCCATGGAAGTTTTGCTTCTTCTTCTTCTTCTTCGTAGTAGTAGTAGTGGGTGCTGCCAGCACAAGGGTCATGCCAAAATTCATGATCAATAGGAATTTGAAGTGTGAGATTCATGGGGTTGAGAGAGAGTAGTAGCAGAGCTGTGATTTAGTCTTTGTACATGTAACACGGCAATGACGTTGCGATGGTTTTTTGTGTACACAACCCACCCAAACACATTTGTTGACTCACTCAAGCTTGTTGGATACACCAGATTTTGTAAGTATTTTGTAGCAGACTCTGTAGAAAGCTCTAAGTCTATGTTTTCTGCACAATTTACAAGATCTGTGTCACTCTAGTTTTGCCTTCTTGTCTCTCAAAACTTTAAGATATAGCCTGGTTTCTTTCTTACCTCTTTCTTCTCTTGTTAATCCATGTGAATTTGTGAAATTGACCCTGGATCGACAGGATTTCTCCATCATGGGCAGAGAGACACTGGAGTGCCCCGCTGCACCTTGAAGAGTTCTTATTTCTATGTGCACAGTCCAGAAAAAGAAATCCAAGACATTCCTGAGGTCAGTGATCTAGAAACATTATTGTCATTTGTTCCAAGTGGAAAAAAGACTTTTTCTGCTCATAAGAGCACTTGTGAACAACAACTTCTGTTGCATAGTTTGTTGGTCACTCACAACAAATTGATTTATGGACATGGGATAGATAGCAGGCTGCAGCATAGGACTAAAAGTCGAAAACAAAGATCCAAATTACATTTTCACAAACACCTTGATTGGTTCTATGGTGACTGCCTACCATTTATGTGAATTCCAGATGCAGCAAATGGTTTAACGTTTTCAACATGGGTTTTAGAGGGGGGCTGCACTCTTGGCAAACTGCTGAAGATGGAGATCCTTCTGGCCTGTGCCCAAGCACCCACCCAATTTGCATTGGTAAATAATTGCTGTGAACCTTACCATATGTTCTTCATGTTACTATGTGACGGGTGGGCGAAGTAGTTCGGATATGCAACATAAAAAGAGGTGACAAATCTCACTCAGTGATTATATTCTAATATTCTCTTCATGAAATATTCAGCTCAGAGATTCAGTGTCCTCGAATTGTTGGAAAAACAGCACCTAGTACAAGACTTGCATCTTGTATGTAAATGTGTGCATTTAGTGATGTTTGGAATTGAGGTTTGGGTTTAGATTTTAAGGGTTCAGAGATGCAACTAACACGATTGTGATCAAGATAGATGATGGATTGCTCGTGTTTTGTTTTGAGGACAGAAAATCACTCAACAAAAAAAGCAGTACCATTCAGATACCATTCAGATATCATCATGTTAACTGTTCATTCCTAGAGCTGTGCATGGCGTCACTTTAATGTCCAAATTTCAATTTGTTTATGTCAATCTCAATTTTGATTTCACTATATTACATGACATTGTGATTGCATTTTCATGTCCATGTAGGTGGGTAGAGGAAAAGAGTGAGCTAGATACTTAGAAAGGAGTGAGATAATGTGCATGAAAAGACACATGGTATTGTGCCTTTTCAGATTTTAAAAAAAAAAGGTATTGAAATAATAATCATTTTGAATATATATTTTTGAATTATTAGAACCCCATGATGGCTGGCAACAAAAGTTTTGATTTATGGAATGTGAGACAGAGGTAAGAATAATGGTAAAGGAAATGTATCAAAATTTATAATGTGTTAAATTATTGATGAATTGCACTAATCTATATTACACAAAATTTGAAACCTAAAATTTGATATTTGAAATTTCCACAACAATTGCATAAGATTTAATGAAGTAATTTTAAATTTGTTTAAATGTTCTTGTATATTGTGTTTTGAAATTGAACAATAACTTTTTAAAAAAAGTTTTATGTATTTTTGGGTATTTTATAGCATATCTAAGTGTTGTCAACAAAAAGTTTGAAACAAAAATCAACATTTATGTTGAAATCATGTTGGAAGACTTGAGTGAACAATTAAATTCATGAATATTATCATTTGCAAGATATTTTAATACCTTGTTGAAGATGGTATTAGCATGTGTTTTTATCATCACTTTTGTTTCCTTCACTTTACTTTAATGTTCATTCCTTAATGTGACTTTTTTCAAATGTCTTAGCAAAATGCCATGTTTCATTTTTACTCTTAAGAAATGAAAGACTTCTGTGAATAATTTAATCCATATGTCTTATGTATTTCAATTCTAATATAAGAACAAAATAAAACTTGTATGCATTTTCCAAGTTGCATTTTTAATATTGATGGAATTCTTTAAATTTCATTTACAATGATGTACCAAAATTTTTAATTATTGTCAAATTGCCAAAGTCACAACAATGTCATAAGATTGAATGAAACAAATTAAAAATGAAAAAAAATTCTTACATTGTGTTTCAAAATTGAACAATAAAGTTATAGGCATTGGGTGTTTTATTATAGCATATCTAGGTGTTGCCAATGAAGAGTTTGAGAAGTAAATTGGATTTACATTTCAATTCAATACCAATAATGCATCAAATTTTATTTTGAAATCATGCTGGAAAACTAGTGTGAGCAATTAAATCTATACATATGATCATTTTGCAGCAGATTTCAATTCTAATATAAGGATAAAGAAAAACTTATATAAATTTTCCAAGTTGCATTTTTAGTATTTTAAATGATTGATATTAGTCTTCAAATTTCATTTACAACAATGCATCAAATTATTAAAATTTGTACAAAGCTTTGATATTTAAAATTACTACAATAATTGCATGAGACTAAATAAAACATACCTAAAAACTACCTCATTCTTTTCACTTAACCATCTACATTGACATGAAAAGGCATGCTATTGTGCCTTTTCATTTAAAAACTAAAAATTATTGAAATTATAATTATAATAAATATTTGAATAAATGTTTTTTGAATTACATAAAAACATATATGACCCACTTGAAGCCTAAACTTTGGATAAATCCAGAAAAAAATATGTATGTGAAAATCATCCACCCAATGCTCATTGGGTCTTCTTGAAAAACAATAACCTTAACATTTGTATAGCTTGCATTGGGTCTACTCAAAAGCTCATGTGAAAACCTTAAATGCACAAAAGTAAAAAAAATGAAGCATTATAACAACAACTATGGATGGTCATGTAGCAAATACTAATCAATTACTTAATGTTGATCGTTGGAAGTTGAAGAGTACAACTTGAACATCTTGACTAAAAACTAAATAACCATTGATGATATGTTGTTAGAATGATTCGCAAAGGAGCCATGCATATGTACTATGATAGGAGTTCACGTCTTGCACATGTAATAAGAGAACATAGTTGTTCAATTCTATGAATGGCCACATTAACAAAAACGTTGAATATATGTTGTATGCCAAGGAATTCCTATTTGACCTTTTCAAGAAGAAAAAATGTTCTTGCATTGAGCAATTGATGTAATTTTGATTGAATGGCTCCTTTATCGATAAACTATTGTGATGTGCACCACAACTTTCAAGCTTCTTACAAGACACCGTTGATTGACACCATTATTACGTTGGACTTTGGAGGTCTTTTGAGCCTTGACTCCTTGTCAATCAACATAAGTTTTCTCCAAACTCTTTGTTAATCAATCATAAGTTTTTAGAATCCATGCAATGGCCATAATCAATGATTTATGAAAATTAGATTTAATAGTCTATAAGCCACTATTCTAACCGCTAAGACCTAAATCATGCAAATAAAATAATTCAACAATGTTATAGTGTTGGCAACAAGCATATGAACTTACATCACTTGTTGTTCGTGAATTAAGGTGCACATTGGAAGGTGAAGTGATGAAGAGTTCTTTAGTGATGGTAGTGTTGCTAGTGAGAAGAAAGTTTTAAGGTTTATTGGATGTGGTGAGACCTATGCATTAGGGTTTTGGGGTTGTGGCAATGGTGCCGCGTGATGCTAAAAGGATTAGGCAATGGCAACATTTAAAAACCCTAATTTCTAAATGAACATGTTGCACAGTCACTTGTGGTGTCACCTTTTGGTTATTTTTTGCCAAAAGCAAATGGATGGTTCCCAACATTAAAGCCCTAGATAGGTTTTCTTCCCAAAACTAGAAGAACTCAGTTGTGGATGGATGAATGTCAACTTTGGTGTCAATGAAACCGTGATAACCTATCATCCTATGCAAAAAGGGGTCATGTAGGGTAGGGTAGGGTAGGGTAGGGTAGGGTAGGTAAGAATGATAATAGGTGGCTATACTAGGAAAGTAGATGGTTAGATGGTTAGTGATAAGGGTTTTAGGGCTGGTGGGTTGTTGATAGGTAGGGAGTAAAATGAAAAAAATTGAGCTAACCATCATGGTTAGTTGGGGAACTAGAACCCAATGGAAAAATGTTTCATGTCCTCTCTCCCTTCCTCTTAGTGATGCACTGGTTACCAAATACCAAAAGAGCCAATGTATTCCATCCTCAGGTCAAATTGTTAAAAAATGTTTCAACTATGGGCCAAAGTGCTAATTTAAAAAAAAAGCCTAGGCTGAATTGCCAAACAAGATTTTAAGCTTAGGCCATATTCCTAAAAACATTCTAATATGCCCAAAAAAATTTCCAACCTTAGGCCAATATGCATATGCAAAATTAGTTTCGTCTTCCAAGATAAACCCTCTTGGCCTGAGGTTTAACATTAAGCCAATATACCTGTATTATTTTTTTAAGCTTGTGTATTTACACCAAATACATAAATTCTCGTTCCAATGACTTGGGGCTATTACATATTGAGCCTAAGGTCATTGTCTTAAGGGTGTAAGAAATTTGTCTTAGGGGTGTGGGGCAATTGGCTTAAGGTTCAAAACATCTGTTTTAGGGATGCAAGACATTTGTTCTAGGAGTGTGGGACCTTTATCATGAGGGTGTAGGACCTTTATCATAAGGGTGTAGGACATCTGTTTGTAGGGTTATGGTCATTTGTCTTTAGGGGTATTGGACATTTGGTTTAAGATGCAAATATCTTAATCCTTAGGCCTGAATATATTCTAACCCGTAAGCTAGATTCACATTGAAGCAATAAAATGGATAAACTAAAACAATAAACTAACCCTAATGCCATCCCATTCACATTAAAGGGGTAAAATTTGAATTCGCAAATGATATGGAATTGGGCTTAAAAGGGGGGATAAATATGTTGGGATATCTTAACACCAGAATTAAATATCTTCATTTTTTCTAGATTTGGGATGAAAAGGAGGTTAGTTTGAGCACCTGGTTTGGTGGGCATAAACAAATTTTTTTTTCAACTTTAATAATTTGCCCATGGTTATTGGGTAGCATAGAAATTCCCAAAACTGCCCGAATATTTTTCAAGCTTTAGGATTTTTCTCAGAGTGCAATGAATGGAAACTTTCTTCAATTCCCAAAATGTCAAAAGATTTCAAGCATCAAGAATTTTCCAAGAGTGCCCAAAAGTTTTGGGCAGAAATGAAAAAAATAAATTCAAACTTTATATTTTTCTAAAGTAGCATAAAATTTCCAAAATTGCCTCAAATGTTTCCGGAGCATTGTGGAAATGTTTTCTCCCAAATCCTTCCAAGCATCAAGATTTGTCAAGTTCCTAATTTTTGAGCAAAAATGAAATTTTTTTGACATATATATCAGGCCTCAAATTTATTGTGAGCATAAAATTTTTGAAACTGGCAAAATATTTTCAAGCATCCTGGAAAACATATCTTAGGAATTTTTTAGAATGCCCAAAATATTTGGGCAACATGAAAATTTTCCCTAAATTTTCCCAAGCTACCTAAACTTTTTGTATAGTTAAAGAAATCCCTCAATGTGAATAGTTCAAGGTAAGGTTAAATTAACACATCAAACTATTCTATTTAACCCTTTGTGTGAAGATTTAAAAAATTAGTTTGCTTAGTCATTTTAACCTCCAAATCAAGAAAAGGAATTAAAATATCCTTATTGATCTTTAGTGTGAATCTTAGGCATCAATGGATTCTAACCTTAAACAAAATATTTATAGAAAAATTAATTATAGGCTTCAATTGATGTTGAAAAGATTTTATCCTAAGCCAAAATAAAAGAAGATTTTAACTTTAGGGTAAAGTGCTAAATTTTTTTAACCCTAAGCTGAGTGGTTTTAAATATTTTAACTTTAAACCATAACAATAAAAAGATTTTAACATGTAGGCTTGAATAGGTTCCAACCTTAAGCTAAAATAATTATTTTTAAAAAACTTTAAGCTTCAGTGTTAAAATATTTTAACCCTAGGCCAAAATAATAAAAATATTCTATCTCCAAGCCAAAATGGTAAAAAATTTCAAACCTTGAGCCAAAATAAATTTTAATCTTAAGTTTAAAAAGAATTTAAACTTAAGCCAAAATATTAAAAAGAATCTAAACATAATTTGCCTAAATGTTAACAATCCAACCCTAAATCAAAATGGTAAAAACATTTTAATCCCAAGACAAATACTAAAAGATTTTAACCTTAGGCTTGAACATTAAAAATATATAACCCTAAGCCAAAATATTAACAAAAACTTTAACCATAGGCTAAATTATTTAAAAATTTCATCCTTACATCAAATTTCAACCCGAGGCCAAAGTTTCAAAAATATTCTAATTGTAAGCCAAAGTGTTAAAGAGATTCTAAGTTGAAGTCAAATTACTAAAAAGATTTCAACTTTATGTCTTGGGATGTTCAATACTTAATCTCAGGGACAATTTTTCATTATTTTCATATGATAAAATGAATATATTTTAGAATAGTCCTAAGGTTGAACCATGAACCAAACAAAACTATTGTAAAATCCAAACTCAAATTATTATTAAAGACCTATAAATTTTTATTAAGAAACACATCGTAGATTAGGGAAATGTACAAATGAATAAAATAAAGGAAAAGGGAGAAGTGAAAGGGTGTCAAGTTGGCTCAAAGTTGCCATGAAAATCTATGTATGTCCATAATCGATTGCTTGTGGAAGGTCGGCCATATTTACATGTTGAAAATCGACAACTTGCAATAGGTCGGTCGTGGTGATGGGAGGTGTGTCTTGAAGGGGTGGAAGTTGGGAAGTAGCTAAGCTTATGGCTATCACTTGACTTAAGATGGAAGACGCTTGCATCTTTTATAATGTGGTCAAAACTTTTTTATGAAAAAAGTGACCAAGGTAGAAAGATGAAAGCTTTTTGTCCCCTTCAAACTCCCAATGGCATTGGCTTGTTTTTATGACCCCAATGTGAGTACTACAAATGTTGAGTTTATTTCAATGGCAAATAAATAAACACCGAAAATATGGGTATTACATCTTTTGTATTGATGGTTCTTTGTGTTTATGGAAGCATTGTGAAATCATTCTTTTGCATATGTATTGAAGAATTAGTAGATTAAAGTATTGCATCACAAAACATGGTTACAAAAAAAGAATTTCAATAGGGCTTGTAAAAAAAAATATTGACAAGTGCCAAAAAGTTTCATGGAAAACGTACTAATCCACACGATATAACCAAATATGCTTGAAAAACTAAAACAAATGCAAAAATGTCACACTCATCTAATTCAAAAACTATCATCATTAAAACCATGAGTTTGGTGGTAAACCTTTACCACCTTTGCAACCCTAGTTACATGATTATGCATATATATTTGGTAGTGTTTTATGGCAGCACAAACTACATCCACCACATTCAATCCTTTATGGTTCCAAACAATTTAAATCACAATTAAAACATAGTCGTTATAGACTTAGAACTTTCAATTGAAGTTGAATTAATGGAAGGAATTGAAAACACATATCATTCATGAATACTCTTTGGTGTGTGAAATCATGGATTATTTGCATCTTTTCAACTCTAGTGGATTAATTACTAGACTTTCACTCTGAAAAGGTAACATTCCATGTGACCTTTACCTTTTCAACATAAAAGAATTAGCATTGAAAGAGGGTGTTAGCAAGAACCTCATCCTTCTCAATCCTTTTTTTTGCCTTGTTTCTCTTATTGCCCCACCTTTTTTTTCCTTTTTTTACCCTCTTCCTCTTTCCCCTTTTTTGGCATTCTTGTCCTACTACCCCTCTCTTTCTTTCCTTATTTTTGCCTTGCATGTGGGTGAAAGTATGGTAAAGTGTACAACTAAAAATACTTGTTAGTCTACTTGTTAAGTGAGCAAAAAATAGAATCAAAACTTATCACAAAATTGTTGTACATTTAATCTTTTTAATTGAATGGTAAATAACAAGACACTTCTTCATTATAATGCATTAATTTTTTAATTTTGCATTGGAGAAATAGGTTTCAAGTAGATTTTTAAAAATGCAAGTAGTTTTTTAAACCTACTTTCTATAATGTAACATTTGATTCAAATATATGTCAAGTATATTCTACAAAAGAGAAAGTAGATTTGTTTTTTGGTGAGGCCCTTGAATATACAATGATCTTTATGTTATAACTTCATACATGTATATTTCATTAAATTTCTAATGAAAAAGTAGGTTTGAACACCATATTGATTAGTCAATTTCAAACCTATTTATTCCCTACTTGTATTATTCCAAAGTTTTTGAAATTTTGTAATTGATTCACAATAAACCCAATTGAGGACTCAATAGTTTCAAAATGAAATTTAAGTCACATTTGAATCTACTTTCTTATGTTTTTGTGAAAAACTACCTCTTTTCTAACTTGATATTTTTTTGGCAACTTTTTATGTATACTTTACCATGAAAACACTATCCTATTGCCACACACACTCTCTCTCCTTCTGTCTTCTTTTTATGTTTTGTAGCCACACACCTTTCCTCCTTTTTTATGCCCTACCTATCCTCCCACACATACACACATTCCTTCTTTCCCTTTTTCCCTTATTTGTCCTACCACACACTCACAAAATTTCCCTTTTTTTCCCCCACCCCTTTTTCTTTTTTTATCATGTTATCGCACACACACACACAACATATCTCCCATCACTGGTGGGTGGATGATGGGTCACAATGGCCCAAAATTAGTACCTAAATCAATGTTGGGCAAGTATATTGATGTACCAATGTTAGGTGAATGTAATCAACAGAACCTTAATACATAGATTGGTACAAGTCCTTACATCAAGAAACCAACTAATGTATAACTTTGCTATAATACTCTTATGATATACATCTTACCCCATATGGTTGTTCAATGATATGTTAATTTGTATTATATTAGTGTGGCATGTGCCATTGGCCCAAGTGTTATCACATCCTCAATTGATTTTTCCTTCCAAAACTTGGTTATTTAGAATTTATTTGAATTTTCAATGGCAAAAATGATTTAAATGTCAATATTTCCCACTATCTAAATCCAAATCTTACCAAATAAATTCCATTAACTCATGTTCATCAAGACCTTTCCAAAACATTAAAAGCAAATTCCAATTCTTTCAAAATTTTCAGCTATGATTTAATTTAATTTATAGTGAAAAAATCATTCAATATTTAAGAACTTTTGCACTGCCAGTCCAAACATCATGGAGCCAAACCCATGCAACCACCCCCCCCCGGTCAAGAACTTTCCAAAGACACTAAGAACACAATTTGAAACATCTTCTTTCAGTGGATTTCATAACTACAAAACAAAACAAAACAAACTACCTTCCTTCATAGATATATCATACCAATGTTATGTGGTTATTAAAATTTGTTTTGAATACTTGTCAGTTATCAAACTAGGCTTATACCCACTTGCCTAACAAAGGCGAAAAAATTCAAATCAAGCCTATAAAAAACCTCTAAAGGTGAACAATTTAAATAACTTTGTAGACTAAATAATCATGGTTCACAAAAATACGAAATTTGTTTGAACTCTAATCATGATTTTCCCAAATCTCAACTGGTTCTTTGAGTTGTCATGATTATGAGTGTAGTGTAAGGTTTTTTGTTTTCTCTTTTGGGCATTAAATGTTTGTAATGGATTTTGAAATTGGAGGTGTTGGAATATGGAACATTCATGGTGTGTTATTGAAAAGGGGGGGCAATATTAGTTACACAATGGCAACAAGTATGTGATTTGATTCATCTAATAATTTTTTTCATTTTTTATGTTGTGTTCAATTCTTGAAAGTGCAAAGTCAAGAGGTTGAATGTATTATTTTGTTTTTTCTTTCCAATAGGGTGCTTGATTTGAGGTTTGGTCATCATTTTTTTATTTTGTGGTTTTGTGTTTTCGTTGTTGTGGAACTTTGGTTTGGAAATTGGAAACATTCACCATCATGAATTGAAAGCAATAGAGTTCAATAACTTGAACGTGCATTTTGTAATTTATGTTATATGGTTGGTGGTTTTGAGTTTGGGTGATAATGAAATATTTTTTAATTGTTCAAATTTTCTTACTATCAACAATCAACAATAGGGGTTGGCATTACAAAATAGATTTTGATGATCACATTTTTGTTAACATTTTCAATACCTTGTCTACAATTCTTTATAATGTTAAAAAAAAAAAACAATGTTATAGTAGGGGGTGCATTCACAATAAAAGGAACCGAAAGCACCAGGGACTTAGTGTTTTGTAATGACTGGGTTTAATCATATTTTACACCATTCACATTGAAATATATAAAAAAGTTCTCCCAACTTTTGGCAATGTTATCTACTTATATACATTAATGAATTTCAAGTACAAAAAATTAAATGTGTAGACAGAATGATTATTCTTTGAATATACGAAGTGATTACATCTCCAAGATAAACTACACATCCCAAAATTGTATATTAAAATGAACTTTACATTATTTGGAAGAAGTTTATCACATAAAATCATTTTCTAAACATACAAAAGTTGAAAATTGAACATAATTTATGCATTTTTCAAAACAACATGAAAGAAATCAATGAAAGAAATTATTTAATTAATAATTTTTCCTCCATAAAATTTATCATGCCCTTTGCCATATAAAAATGAACAACTTTTGTTAAAGACACATCATCAAATTTTGTAATTTGGAAGGTCAAAAACACTTTTGAATGAAATGTGTAGATATGTGTAACAAATAAGTTTTTTATTAATCTCAACTCCTTTTGCATTTTTAATCATAAATATGAATCTCCTCTCAAATTTGGGGAATGAATGGTGCACATTTGATGAACAAAAAGGACATTCAAATTTAAAAACACTATTCGACAATTGCATTTTAAATGTTTTATGTGCATGAAAGGACTTTCAAAACTTAATGAAATGACTTTAAATTTGTGGAAGATCAAGATCATTAGCAAATAAATATAGTTTCAAAAAGAAATAATAATTTGAATAAATACATTACACAAACATGTCTTTCAAAGTAAACATGGTATAATATCACATTACATTTGACAACTTCTTTGGCTCCTTTTATTGTGAATGCACCCTATGGGCATCAATATTGTATTATTGAAGTGGGGATCAAGGAGGTCTTACCACCCTTGTGACACAAACCTCATTGCAAAAAACTTGTTTTAAAGAAAAAGTTGTGTTTGCACAAACATTGTTACATGCAAGTGAAGCTAATTAGGAACTTGGTGTGCATGTTATAGAATATCTTTTAAAAACATTGTGTTTACCAAGTAAGTTTAGTTTTCTCTCTTATTTTCTCTAACTTGTTGAAATTTTTCACTTAAAAATTTCAAATTAAGGGTTTATGTTGTGTTTTTCAATTTTGTTTCAATTCAAAGCAAATTTGCACTCCTCACTGTGATGACATCAATTATACCCGCACCATAACACCTAAAGATGGTGGGTTGGTTTGTCATTCTCCTCATGCATGATGTTGATTCCAAAGTTTTAAATGGCCGTGGATAGAAATAATTTGTTATTCATTTGTAAATTCATCATAATGTTATATAGTTCATTTGAGCTTATGAATAGTGATTCATATTCCAATTGTAGATTCAAAGCAACTTGTGGCCTTTATATAAAGGGGCCAAATCATTAGGTTCAAGTACTTGGCAAAGGACCACAAGCTATAGAAATTCATATTGGGTTGTGTATGTGTTTATCCTTGTGTGTCAACAATAAGCTTACCATGAATCACATATGCAAAAAAGACACTCATGAGAGTTGCCCATATTGACTTCTAAAGGTTCAATCTTATTTAGTTTACTCATTTGAGCTTCTATACATTGCACAAGTTGAAATGAAAGGTTCTTTTTTATGAAATGAAGAATCAAATATCATTGCAAAATATTACATAGGGTATTCACTCTTTATATATTTTATGGATTGTGTGAAATATAATAAAATTTATTGATATATGCTATGAAGTAATTAAATATCAAAGATGATTAAAATTAAGATTATATATATATATAATTTAAAACATCTTATCTACATTTAAATAAATGATTAGTTAAAAAATTGAAAACAAATCATGCCTAATGTGATTTTTATTATAAATTATGTTTTGGTGTTTGATATAATAATTAACAAAAAATAGAGTGAATCCCTTTGAGTGGGAAGGATAAAAAAGGCAAAGCCTTAATTAATTTGAGTTGCTTTAAACACTTGACAAGAAAAATCCAAAGATTGTTTTTCACATCACACAAATCATGGTACAAATGATAAAAGATACCAATTTTCCTTAAAAGACCCCTTAAAGTTCAAAGTACAAGGTTCACAATTGATTGTCCTTGAGGTAATAAGACATTTGTTCACCAAGTATGAAGTTGACTTAGATAGAAGCTTTCAAAAAGATGATGACATGACCTACATACTTATGATTGGAGCAACTTATCAAATTTCATGTTCATTGGAACAATGGTCAAAACATGAGTCCAAATGTTTGATCACCAACAATTAGGAAATGTGTTGTGTCTACTTAATCAACCAACCTCCTTTTGCTAAGATGTCACACCTCCCTTCTTTGGGTTCCCCTAGGATGTTACACAATAGCATGAAAACATGAATGTGTGGGAACTTTCAAACATAGGTTTGAAAGATCATTTGAATGATTTTAACATTTAGGATTCAAGTTATAACCTCTATCTAGGTTGTGTAACCTTGGTAGAGTTTTAGAATTATTCATAAATAGATATAAAACCCACAATTCATTGTTTTTTTCTATGAATAATCCGCCTTTCATCATCAATGTCCTTTTTCCATCTATAATGAGTATTTAGGAAGGTTGATAGAAAAGGTTCTGTAAATAAAAGGTTTTAAAGAAGTTATATAGTGTTTATTTTAAGATTTTGCTTTTATATTTGGATAGGCCATAAGGGTAAAATCGGATCCAATGTCAAACAACTCCACTTGGGTCATCCCCAAGGAACAATTATGGAGTTTGGAAGTTCAAAAATGTAATTTTTATTTAGAAGTTTCACATGTGATCCATTGAGACTATTTAAAATAACTTTCCTTTCACATTAACCTTTAAGCATAAGATAGTTTGCCAATTTACATTAAAAAGTTTCCCATATTGAGCATGTATAACTTTTAAAGGTTAAAAAAGTAAATTACAATTATGGTGTTGGATTAGTATGTAAAAAAGGATCCAAAGTTATTTATTAAAATTATATGATTAGTTTAAGCACAAAGTTACTTTGTGAATGGATTTTATTTTCCCAAGTACCTTACATCACAAGCAACCTTGTCAAGATGGTCCAATGTTTTACATTAATGGGGTTTGGTTTAAAATTAACCTAGTTTTCAGGACATCAAATAAAAAATGGGACTAGAACCTAAATAAATATAGTATTGTAACTTGTGTGTACAATTGATTTTTTATTTCAAGAACAAGACATAAACATGAATAAAAGAAGGTCAATTATCATAGGTTAAATATGTGTGTCTTTTAATTTTGTATTGGGTTGGTAATAGGTATGATAATATTTTGACACATGTTAAAAGTTACTTTCAACATGTTGTTTCACAATTATCTACTAATAATTTGAAAACTTAAATTTTTATTCAATATTTTTTTGGCTGAAATAATTTAATTTTTTTCTTCTTATTACTGATTGTATAATATATTTAAAAGGTTTTTTTGTGGTCAAAGATAAACCTTAAATACATTTGAATTGCCATTGGATGTATGGTGGATCATTTTGTATTGATTCTAATGTTCATCAAAAAATTGAAAGAAATATTTCCCAAGTGAAAGATTATGCAATTCAATTGGTAATTTTTTATATAATTATTTTTAGGTCAAAAAAATTCATTCCAATCGTTTTCCTCTTAATTTTGATAAAGAATTAAAATGTTGATAAGAGGGTCAAAATTTTTTAAGTCCATGATTTTATGATAAAATGCAATGGATTGGTATTCAAATTTTGATATTGCCAATTATATCTTGGGGAGAAAATGAACAAGTTTCATTTTCACACCATTCATGTCTAATTTATTATAACAACCTCAAAGTTTTATAAAAAATATGTTCTGATACACCTAAATTTAGATTTGTTACTTCAAATCATTATTGTTTGTGTTTACGTTTAAAACAAATTTTATTGTTTTCCTAGATGAATCTTACATGTATCAAAGATAATGATATTTATCACAAAAAATAATTGATGATTTTTATTTCCAAGGATAGTTAATTTTTGAAAAAAAAAAAGTGGAAAATGAAAAAACTTCATGAAATGTTTTGCATGACCTATGATATAAGATATGTTCATCAATGTTTACTTTTTGTTTACCTTTAAACATATATTGTAGTACCATGGGAATTTCAACATTTCAATATCAAATAATTGTTTTAGTTCAAAGATTTCATTTCAAAAAAAAATCCATAATATTTTGAATATTTTTTAATTTTCTCTCACAATTTTATTTTATTTTTTTGATTTTTTTTGGGTGAAAATTTCAGCGTTTTGAAAATATAATTAGTGTCAAAGCTACCAAGGTATTATGGTCTACCAAAGACAAACATAAAGCCAAGTTATCACCACCATCTTTGTTTGTCTAAGACATAATTATGATGTTGTGATTGATAGGTGGTTCAAATGGTTTTGATATGATATGTTATCAAAGATATTAAGTTTTTAAGTGCTTAATATTATTGCACCCACCACTCACAATTGGCAAAAAATTATTGATTTATTTTGTCAAAAAAAGGTTTGGTAGTTTTATTTTTAATATTCAAGAATTTGTACAATTAATAATTAGTTTGAAAAGGTATATTAACTTTGTGAAGAAAAAGGTGGTAATGTAATGGTTGGGATAGACTAGTCCAAGGTTTAAAAATGAAAAAATATACAACTCAAGTTGAAAGTGCCCATGCTTTAACTAGGGAAATTAAGATAGCCCCAGTAGGGCTTAACAAAAAGTATATTTAAATTCTAAACCTAGGGGGGAACATCCTTAAAAATTCTAGTAAACTAGGACCTAAGTTTATGTTCGGTGAGTAGGCAAGGGAAGCCATAGGGGTTTTGGGTAGTGTTGAGAAAATTGAGTAGGGCTCTCGGTTGATTAAGTTTGGAAGAATAATATTTTCCCATTAATGGAGATGTCAATGTTCCCTTGTTCAATGAGTTGTCTAATAACTTGAAGAGAAACATTTAAAAAAATGTCCCAAAGAGACTTGTGTTTGATAAGTCTCTTTTAAAGCAAGTCTTTCATGTTCAAAGTTCAAATCTTGAACTCTCCTTCCTTTTAGATGTTTTCCAAAACATTGTTAACATCTTCCATTGCACTAAAGCCAATGGTGTCCTTTCCGATCATTCCCCATCTATTTATTCACATGACCACGTATTCTTTATAAATTATTCATCTATTAATGCTATTTGCTTAAGTGGGGAAAACCTATCATGAACTCATGGAAAGGGTGAATGTCTTTTAGGAGCAATTGTTCCCTTTTTTCAATGATGAGTAGGTTTTGACATTGGTACAATTGGGTTTTGACATTGTTGGGCTAGTTAGGTTTGTAATGTTTAGTGTTGAGCTTGAACACCATCCCACAATTCTCATGCAACAAAGGTCACAATGTTGATTGAAGGTTGTGATTGTGCATGTTTAGGTGTCACCATGTTTTGTAGGGTAGGGAACTTTTAAGTGCATGATTGTTGTGTGGTGTTTGTTGTAACAATCGTGGTGTGGTGATTGTAGGATTCAAAAGATATTATAACTTCTTTCCTAGTGGTGATTTCTTCATTCATCATTTTGAAGAAATCATTGATTGTTGCATAAACACTTGGATGTTGAGTGTTTTTTGGTTAAATTTTGTGTTTAATAGGAGGGATGTGAATGCCTTTGAATATTTGAGAATGTTGTATGTTGTCATGGTTGGGTTGTAAGGTAAAAGATTAATAGTTAGAGGGATGGGTTTACATTTTATGGTCTCATTCTCAAGTTGGTTGCAAAACATTTTATGTAAATCCACATAGTAGCAAGTTGCATTTCATGTTCCTTTGTTTTTTCTAAACTTCTAGGATAATGATTGTTTTTTCTCATAACCTCCATTCCAATGTTAATGTTCATTTGCCAACTCTTGAAAACAATTGAGTGAATGCTAAAAATTCCTCCCTAGTTACGATCATGTTCACACCTTTGTTAGAGAAGATTTATTTTCAATAGTTTCCATGGAGTTTTGAGGTTAAATAAAGCATGTGGGGAAGATGTGTGACAACTACTAATTACTCCTTATGCAATTGCAAGATTAGATGGGCCTAGATCCCCTTTGAAAATCTAATCCCAAGTGGCAAACATTAAAGGCAAGTTTGTTGAATTTATCAAGGTTTGAAGCTTAACCAAAATCTCCAAAACTAAACTTCACTTTTTGAATGGATTTTGAAAGTTTTCTAAAACCCTTGTCCCACATAAACTTCAATCACCAAGTTAGCATATATGCCTTTTCCACGCTTCCACATGGCTAAGATTTTGGCATTCAACGTTTTTTACATTCATGGAAAATGTAATAAATGGCTTCTATGGGGGATGGAGATTGGATTGTTAGTCAATCCCTTGTTTTAAACTAAACCCAAGGGCTAGGGTGAAAGGGTGGGATGCTATATTACCCCATCAAAGTTCATGAAAGCTAAAGCAAAGTTTTGTATGATTGTGCACATGTTCTACATTGTTTTGCATGGACCAACATGCATCATGGTTTTTTTTGTAGATTTAAAAAAAAAAAATTGGTTTTGTTGTTAGATTCAAGATTTGAATCTTGCACCCATTCATTATAGGACACAATGGTTACCACTAGTCCATTTCTAGCTAGCATTCTACAACTTGTTATTATATTTAAAAATAAAGCTTCCATTGACATTTGTCCAACCTTGTAGTAAAACCACATGGGGGCTACATGGGGCACCATTTCAACCCTCATGTTGAAGTTTGATGGGGGAAGTGTTTATTGTTTTGGGATCAAAGGCATGTTTTTAATCACCTTTTTGTGCAAAACATGAAGCATGTCCCAATCAGATATATTGTAATCAACATCGAATAATTTCATGCTTAAATATACTTATATCCAATGTAGGCTTGCCTATTATGACAAAACATTAAAATACATCATGCATTTGATATTTATTAATGTTGGTAGGTTTAGGGTATTAGGCAAGTTTGTTCTTGCTTAGATTATGGGGCATAGTAGTTTAGGGTCATTTCCACATTGACAAAATGAATGATTATTTTTTTTCAAAAATTTAATTTGTTTTTTAATTTTTGAAATTATACATTTTTCCACAATATATTATAATATTGTGATATAAGTAGTGAAATTATTCAGAATGTAGCTTATGGCAATTATGATGATTTTCAACATGACAACTTCATATTTTCACAAAATATCATTTCACTATTTTGAGGATTATTTAATAACAAAACTAACCTTAAGGTAAGATATTCAAACTAGATCTAAATTTTGTGAATTTGGATTTGAATTCAAATTGTGCAACTAATATCTTGTTAAAATTAAAACCCAAATCTAAATTGAATTCTTGTCCCTTTTTAAATAGGTCTAAGTTCTTAACTTATATGAATATGCATTTTCTAAACATGCAACAATGAAGCCTTAACTTTTAAACAAGTTATTATTTTTAATTAAACAACAATTATTGCGCAATCTTTGATCTTGGGTGCTATGCATAGTTGGACAAAATCAATATTAGAAATAGTTTTAATAGATTTAATGGGACACAATGTAAATGGAATTAAACTTGGTCCTAAATTGCACCACATTCCAAATTTTATGGCTTGAGGTCTTCATAATTGAAGGTTTTATAAATCCATAAAATTGAAAAATTACATTAGAAGTTTGTGAAACCAGGAAATAAAACAAAAATTGAAAGTTCCTTTCAAAATCTAAATTGGCAACATTAACATATATATTAGTCTTAGCAAGTTTAGGGTAGTAGGCAAGTTTGAATCCAAATTCTTGATAAGTTGTGGAATATTCAAAATGGAGGTTCGAAATTTCACTAAAAATTGGATTTGTAACTGACCTCTTGTTGAAACTAAAAAGTTAGTGTTGTGTGGTTATTTGAATGTTCAAAAAAACTATTAGTTTCAGTTTTCAATATTTCATAATCAAAGAACTACTAAATTTGGTGCCTGCAAAAAATTAGAATCAAAGAATTGCTAATCTTAGTTATTAAAAAAATCTTAAAGAACCTATGGTTTTGATGGAAAATCCGGTAGAAAGTTGACATTTTTTTGGCTAGTTACTTGAATTTTTCAGATTTTTTGAGAATCGTGGTTATCCACCAATTCGGTCTTTGATCTTTAGAGAATTGTGGTTATGAATTCTAAGAATTCTACCTTGATAATTGTTGAGGGTATGTTTTTATTTCTAATAATTGCAAGTTCTTGGAAAGGCAACAAAAAAGTTTTATTTTTTAGGTAACTTAATTACTAGTTTCAATTGGCTATACATAACAGTTACCTGATACACAATCTTTTATTTTGGGCACTATGCACTTGATGAACAAATCTCATATTATTAATAATTGAAAAATTTAGTTGGGTGCAATGTAGATGGGACCCAATCCGGACCTACATTAATTAGGGTAGGCTCCAATTTTGAAAATGAAGTCTATAAATCAAAAAAATCGATCTTAGAATTGTGTTGAAGGTTCTTTCAAACCGACCCAAAAAAAAAAAAACCTAAAGCTGGAACCAAAAATTTCTTTGTTCCTTACAGCATCCCCACAGGTGATCAGTATGTGACTCTGCACATTAAAATTGGACGAAGAAAAATCAACATATGCCGGTGTGGCTCAGGAAAATGGTTTTCCTCCTGCATATTTGCTCAGTTTGCTGAGGCTGGTAAAATGCGCAGGAAAGCAAAGCTGTGCACATGCTAGAGAAGAGTGTAATAAATATGATTTGACTGTTGATCCCTGTTTCTGATTGGCCAATCACAATGATTGCTCCAGGTGGTTTGCTATTAGTAGTTACCACCTATTGGCAGTCCTCGTTTCAGTTTTATGGGTGGGGTTGTGAAAAAAAAAAAAACTAAACTTGGATGTGAGAAATATTTTGGCAAGTTCACATAATGATCCATTCATAAGGTTACGTTAGATCCAAGATCTCCATAACCTTATGAATGGATCATTGCTCAAAATCCTATTCAGGTTGACTTAATCTGTCAGTATGGAGAAGTTCTCAGTAGTTGTGAAGATAATTGTTGTAGGGAATTTCTTCTGCAGTCATGTTCATGTATTATGTTCCATGCAGTTTGCTGATGGATTTGTTAAGCAGAGTAAAATGGTTGTCATATATAGTAGATGTATCGATTTCAGCTGACGGTGCTTGAGGAAGCCTTGAATCCCCTTACCCCACCCCAGCAGCTGGAGGCGATCCAGAGGAGGGCAGTGAGACATGCTCCAACAAGGTACCTGCCAACTGGATCAGAGGAGGCTTTACGGGAATTGACAAATGATTCTACACATCTGCTGTCTGCAGTATCTCAAGTAAGAGCTTCCCAGGTAGCACAACTCTTTTTGAGAAATGGGCAGGGATGAGATCAAAGTGTTTTGGACGGTGGGGGACCACTAGATTCTGGTCAATACATTAACTAAGTCCATGGGGGTTGAGGCCAAGAAGATGTGCAGCTGAGTTACAGCTCTGCAGAAGGAACTGACTGCTTCAAGAGCAGGAAAGGAGCAGCAAAAGTTGGCCAGATGATCCAGCATGACAAAAGCACCTGCTGCAAATTGTTCCTCTACTCATCTTCTTGATTGGTAGTACACTGTCTCTGTTCTGTGTCTTTATTCTCCCAAATTGCTGTGGTGCATAGACAGTGCTCCTTATTGGGTCTTAGCCTTCTTTCAGGAGTACATGATGATAAGCACATGTGGGGTTTGCCCTCTCATAATATGACTTGGAGATGGAGCTCCTTCCTTCACATGGCATTGTCTTCTATAGTTCTACATGTTATCTGTCCACAACATGGATTCCTTCTGCTTACTCAAGAGATATTGTTGGAGTAAGGGCACTCAGATACTTTTGCATTGTCGAATATTCACCAAAGAATTTTCACAATGGAAGTTTCCACAAGTTTCTAAGCATTAGATGTTAGAACTTCACTTTGAAGGCCTATTCACAGTGTTGTGTGAAGCAGATCCCAAATAATAATAGTTTTTTTCTGCTACAGCTAGTGAAAACTTGCGTGATTTATTGCCAAGTTTTCTTGTCCCATCTTTTAGAGGATGCCAAGCTTGCTGTCTAGGAGCTATCTCTCAGGCAACAAGTGAATCTATGCTAGCAATGGATTGACTGGGTGATCTAGTGCAATAAGTGAGTCACCTACCCCTATGAATCTGTAACCCACAAGCATCCGTACTGGTCTTCTGATATCTCAAGCTATGCAGACTGCTTCAGTCACATTTTTATGGACCTGCATTTGAACTTCAATATTGTAGACTTCTTTTATGTTTTCTCCCCAGGAATCCATGAGATGTACATAAGCCAGCTCTTCTGCAATCATGGAGTAAAAAACAAATGATAGAGCTGTGATATGCTTGTTGCATGCAGAACTGGGAGGAGCTAAAGACACTGCATGAAGCTGACTTTGACATCTGCAAAAGGTGTTGATATTTGCTCGAAGATCTTGGCCCACAAGAAACAAACATAGAATGTCACTCTAAATAGTACCAGCTTGGAATGGGTCCTAGTCCTTTAGAGTCTGTCATTGTGGGTTATGATGTCAATGCTGATCAATTCATGCATCTTCATTTTTGACCCAATGTGGAATATGGAGGTCTTGGGCTTGAAGATGGGTTTGAGCTTCCAAGGTTACTGGGGCGCAACAACATGAGGCTATCTTGCATCTGTACTAGTTTGTAAGTTTATTAGTTCCATTGACAGTCAAATGCCTGGGCTTTGGGGAGATCTTGCTTATGAGCTTAGTGTGCAGGGATGATGATATATTTGAACAAGGTGCCCAACTTTGTTATGAATTTATATCAGACATCATCACTGTTCTGCTCTTTGCAGCTTACATCTGCTGAAATGGCTTTTATGTTGCTCTTTCTTGAAGGCACTTGATTATTCAGGTGATGAATACATAGCAAATGACTTATGACCTAGATTTCTATTGTCAGGCCCTTTTTTGTTTCTGAAATTATGGCCATGTCCTAGTCTCTCTCCATCGTATGCTCTTGTATTCAAATTCCCCAAAAGTCTTCTTTTGTGTTCCTTTACTCACACAAATGTACCCACTCTTTTGACACTACACTTTTGTGCACACAATGTTGGTTGGATGATCGCTACAATTGTCAGACAATATTGGTTTGCTCCTCCCACAATTTGTTGCCGTATTGCAATGAGTGGCAGCTGGTTTGTGACACATTTACAATGGAAGAGGGGTGCGGGGGACTGCTGCTTCTTTTGTATCTTGAGTATCATGTTCAGTAATTCCGTTTTTCTATCTCATGTACAATGAACAAATAAATACTTTGGATCCATGAATGCTGCGTCCTTTCTATCTTGAGTACCATATTCCAGCACTTCCTTTTTCTACCTCAATGAACAAATCCTTTTGATCCATGAATGCTGTTTCTTTTGTATCTTGAGTACCATATTCCAGTAATTCCTTTTTCTACCTCAAGTACAATGGGCAAATCCTTTGGATCCATGATGTGTTGTTCCATGTTCACATGCAATTTAAACTCTATGATTTCTAGACTTCAGGAAGCATCTGGGGTTTCTCTGTGAATGTGAATCTAAGGAAAATCAAAGTAGGTGCAGTGAAAGGGTTTTGGGTGAGAAACCAAAGTGTGGGTGCAATGTGTCGAATGCCATTGCAGCTGCATATTGCAACCAAATGGTCTCAAAGAGGAGTGCACTGACATTTGCTATGAGAAGAAAACCTAAAGAGGGTCTCCATTGTTTTGCATGGTGAGTTTTTGTGTGTGTTTCTAACCCTCTCTTGTGCACAGACAAGGGTTTTAAGGTAATAGTGTAGAAAATATACACATAGATTTATAGGGTCTCAGGAATAGGCTTGTGCCTTAGGGGTGAAAAAAAAGCCTATGTGGCCAATGAGATTGTTGTTTCAAAGAGTTGCCTTAGTGAATCAGTGTTGAAAATGTTGCATGTCTTTCGCAGTGTGGCCCATGCAAAGGACATGCAAATAGCAAAGAGCTTTGGTGAACAAGATGCGCGTAGCTGCTTTTAACACATGCCTTCTTCGATTTTAATGAGGGGTGCACAAACACCGACATTTCTGTATACAATTTCAACCTTGCAACCTCCTGTTCATACTAACAAACGGGGTTCATTCATTCTTCTTCTTCTTCTTCGCATGCATATTCATTACTTTGGTGTGCTCTGCTGTTTACTCTTGATTCTTCCATGTTTTGTGAAGAAGGAGAAGGCAATTCGGGCATCATTTGATCAAAATCTTCCATGATTTTGCAAGGCACAACATGTGTTCCTTCCCGAGCGTTAGATCCTAACCACATGATGCATGTGTTCCCAGTGCAACATTATTCTCACAATAAGAATACCTATATGTATAAGATTGTGGATCTCTTCTGGTAAGTTAATGATGCCCTGATAACTAGAACTATGTACTATGTGCAATGTGCACTGACTGACTCTTATGCATTTGTTGTTCTTTTGCATGTTTTCTTGGCATCTTTTTTCTTACACATTTTTCCCTCCCTTTTTGTAACCTGCCTTCTTGTACAATTGGAAAATTGGTGAAAAGATGATGAAAAGATGAGAGAGTCCAGAGTCCTCCAGATGGGTTAATTTTTTTTATTTAAAGAAAAAAAAGGTGACAAAGGAAGGAAATTTTTCTTTATGCAAAATTTTATTTTCAGTTTTTAAAAAATAAAATAAAAATAAAAATAAATATATATCTGCTTTCTGAAGGATGATGGCAGAAAGGTGAATAAGGCCACTAAAATTTCAGCTCAATTTTCTGCAATTCAACAAAGCAAGAAAAAGTTAAATGAGGGAAGAAGAAGGCTTTTTCTTTTTGGTTCTGGAGGGGGAAAAAAATTGGAAGCAGAAGAAGAAGATGAAGAGGAAAAGAAGGCTTTTCACTTTCTTTCTGGAGGGAAAGAGAAAAGGGGACTTCTTGGCTGTACCGAAACAACAATTTTGTACAAGAAAAAACAAAAATAAGTTTCTTAGTTGAGATTATTGAGGCCCCTGTTTGAGACCCCCGTTCGTTGCGCCCGCGGGGGCCGGCCCTCAAAGACTGTAGTCGCCAGAGTCCTCTCGCGCTCAATTCTAGGTCTTTTTGGCGAAGGACCGTCTGCGCGCACGGGCCGGCCTAAAGAGTATAGTCCCTAGAGTCCTCGCGCTTATTTTAGGTCTGTTTGGCGAAGGACCGTCTCCGCGCTTTTGTCGTTGTTGTGGCAAGAAGGTGAAGAAAGGAGGGGAGAGGGAGAGAAGGACGCAGGGGGGAGACAGAGAGAGAGAGAGAGGTGCGGAGAGTTTGTCTGGGAAAGCAATGTTGCAAGCAAACTGGAGAGGAGGGATGACGGCTTGCCATTGCTGCTGTGCTTGCTGCCATGTTTTTTATGTTTGGTGGCAATGTGGACGCGAGCAGTGGAACGGAGACGAGAAGCTGCAACTCGTGGTATGTTGACGAAGAAGTTGAACGACGATGAAGACGACGACGGCGACGTTGTTGTGCATCTTGTAGAGGACGACTTCTGCTGCTTCGTCTCTTGGTGGTGCATGGTAGTGGAAGGGGGCGGGAGTGGCGGGGTATCCATAGAACTTGTTTTTGAAGAAGGAGGGCTGTACTAGAGTTATGGAAGAATCACTCAGTGGTAGTGTAGACCATGACAATGCCGCAATGGATGGAATCTACAATAACGGCAGGCAGTCGGTTTTCGACAATGGAGGTGTGCCGGTGTCGGGGAGTTTCTCTAGAGCAGCAGACTCGAAACCTAGGCGCAGGAGCATAGGGCGTTCTTCTTTTCCTGACAGCGATGATATAATAACGCAGCTACATGGTTCGGATCCAGTCAAGGTGGAGCTGAACCGCCTGGAGAACGAAGTTCGGGGTAAGCTTCACACACACACACACACACACACACGGTACTATAGCAAATGTTTTGCTCTTCCATGATGCCGAACCCTCGTAGGTCCAGAGTCAGTCAGAATGGTTTCCATCTCTTTCACGGCAATCCTACATACATACGGCGAATTGAAAGCTCGTCTGCAATTTCCGTTTCCATTATGTGCATTGCGCTATTGTCTGAAGAAGATAACGTTTTAGCTCTTGATATGGACTCAATACCTGAAGCTCAGATCTGGAGGCTTATTGCAACTCTGCTTCGGAAGTATGTATTTCAGTACAGGCGGCCATACACAAGACTTGTTTAGTTCTGAACTTAGTCTGAACACAGAGAGTTTTAGCTACCAACTTTTCACCCGCATAGGAAATTCCTTGCTTGCCATTTCTGTGGGAGTGGCTTGCTTTGTTCCTGGAGACTTCTTTTGTGTTTTGTGTGTGAAAGAGCATTTCTGATGCAGCTCTCAACTTGTGTTGGATTTTAGATAAGGACCGAGAACTGGCTGAGGCTCATTCTGAGATAAAAGCTCTGAAGCAAACTGAGCGCACGGCAAAAAGAAATGTTGAAGAGGTGATCTCCTTCTCAATACCCATGTTTGTGTACATGTCAGGGTTCCTCAAGTATTTGAGATCAAACTCTTGCATAGTTTCTGGTTCTGAGAGTTTCCCTGAGATGAGCAAGTACAACCATAGCCATTGCTGAGAAGCTGATGCTGGTCACCAGTCTCTCACCAAGAAGAAGACTGGCACAGGGCTTGTGTAATTAACACTAGCTTGATGTTTTGTGCTGCATTTGGAATCATGCAGATATATGAAGAGCTTCAAAAAGTTGATGAGAAGCTTAAGGCAGCTGAAATCGCATTAGAGAGCAAGGTATGAAAACCTGCCGATTTGACAATTCTAGCATGTTTTCCTGCAGTTAATGTAAACTTGGTTCTTGGCTGTCCTGTGAGCCATTTTGAGTGAGCTTTGATATTGTGAAATCTTACAGTTCTTGCTGTGTGCAGAATCTTGAAGTGAAGAGGATTAATGATGAGAAGAAAACAGCTCTTGCTGCACAGTTTGCTGCAGAGGCAACTCTTCGAAGGGTGCATGCTGCCCAGAAGGATGAGGATCTTCCACCGATAGAAGCCATCCTTGCACCTCTTGAGGCTGAACTGAGGCTAGCTTATAAAGAAGTATTGTGACTGGCCTCATCCTGTGTGCATGCATACCTGAAAAAGTGCTGTGGTTACAAATGTTTCACATAAAAGGTTTCAAGAATTTCGATGCAGTTGATCGGATTGCTGTATGGATATGGAGTACATTTTACACTTCACACCGCATTTCTAGTTTCTGATTTAGACTGTCATGGCAGATAGCAAAGCTCCAGGATGACAATAGGGCCCTGGATCGTCTGACCAAGTCCAAAGAGGCTGCTCTTCTGGTGGCAGAGAGGACAGTGCAGACAGCTGAAGCAAAGGCTTCTATGGTGGATGACTTGCAGAATCGTAATCAAGAATTGATGAAACAGATTGAGATCTGCCAGGTTAGATCAAATGACTTTGCAGTTGTGGTCAGGGGTTTGTTCCAAGTATTGCATTGTGATTAGTTGTTGCAGCCAAGTCAAAATTGTGAATTGGATCAAATGTTTGTTGTGGCAGGAAGAGAACAAGATCCTGGACAAAATGCACCGTCAAAAAGTTGCTGAAGTTGAGAAATTGAGTACCACAGTGGCAGAATTGGAAGAAGCAGTTCTGGCTGGAGGGGCTGCTGTGAATGCTGCAAGGGATTATCAACGGCAAGTGGAAGAGTTGCTGGTAAGCATTTTGGAACTGCAATGCTGACAACTAAGATTGCCGATAGTTTGTTGTTTGTGAATTCATCTGAGGTAAGTCTGTACATTGTGTACATGGCTTGGAGTTGTTTTTCAATTGCTGTTTTTACACTCCATGTCCCAAGCTCAAAGAAATTGCACCAGGCTCATCTGATGCTAAATCCCATACGCAGGAAGGAAAGAAAACACTTGAGCGTGAGCTTGCACGAGCAAAAATATCTGCTAACCGAGTAGCATCTGTTGTGGCAAATGAGTGGAAGGATGCAAATGATAAAGTGATGCCTGTGAAGCAGTGGCTTGATGAACGAAGATTTCTTCAGGTAAGCAGTACTTTGTATTAAGTCTTGTTGTTTTGCTCAAAGGGCAATATCTTTTCAATTTCTTTGGAGTACATGAGCAGTAAATACTCTGAATGTGTAGTATGTACTGCTCATGTGAATGTGCTGATGGGATGGTCATTCCAATCACAAAGTTTGAATGTAAATGCAGGGTGAGATGCAGCAACTACGGGACAAGTTGGCCATAGCAGAGCGAACTGCAAAAACTGAGTCTCAACTGAAGGTTGGTTATCAATGTGCAAAATATGGGAGGCAGGAGGCATTTGTTTACCATCTATGTTATTGTAGATTTTTCTATACTTATCTACATCCATGGTTGGGAGCTGATGAAGTCAGTGTGGAGTAATGGTAGCTAGTCACTGCCATGTGTGACTGAGGTGATGGTCTGACTCATTTTGGGTCATGTGTGCAAGGTTATGACCACATTCATTCTTTTCATGTTTGTTTTGGTTTGGCTGGAGTTACTGACATAATGCAAAATGCAAAATTCAATTGCGGAGTTATCTCTGCAATCTTATAGGTAAGTTTCCCAGTGAGTAAAGTGGATATATTGCATCCAAGTAGTCACCAGTGGTGTGTTTAAAGGATATGTTCAGGGTGCAGGAAGCCCTGACCAGTAGCCTCTATTTCGGCTTCTCATGCCTTAGCTTAGATACTTACTTGTACATTATTCAAGTTACATGAAATGAATTTAAGCCTCACAAGTTTGTTGCAGCTTGAATAAGGGTACTATTTACCTTTTGATTAGCTACTTCTTTTGCATGCTAGCACCATCATGACTGAGTCTCCTGTTGCTTTTGTAAATGCAAGAGAAACTAAGGATGCAGTTTTCTGTAGAGTTGTTTGCCTGAACATTGAGCAGACTGTAATGTACTTATTTACATGCACTGTTGGGATCCAATGAAGTTAATGTGGAGTGATGGCAGCTAGTCACTGCCATTGCATGATGAAGGTGATGGTCTCATACTTTGTAAGTGACAGGCACAAGGTTATGACCACATCTATTCTTGTAGTGTTTGTTCTGGCTTGGCTGCAACTGATATAATGGTTACCTTTAAAGTGTTGTGGAGTTTTCTCTGCAATATTGTAGATATATTGTAGGGTTTCTCTTGAAGTGATGTTGATATAATTCATGCATTTGCTGCTGAAGCTGAATTTATAGCTATACTGTACAGGAAAAATTCCAATTCAGGCTGAAGGTGCTTGAGGAAGGGTTAAGGCCATCCACCTCACGCCGACAGTCTGGAGGCAGTGCAGAGGAGGCAGTGAGAAGTGCAAGCAATGGTCCAACAAGGCGCCTGTCAACTGGATCAGAGGAAGCGTCACGACTACTGTCAAATGGTTCCAGACGTCAAAGATCTGCAGTATCTCAGCTGAGGGCTTCAGTAGCTAGCACAACTCTTTTGAGAAATGGCAGGATGACTTCACAGTCCTTTGATGGTGGCAGACCGCTAGATACTGCCTCCTCAAACAGGCTGAGAGCTTTTAGTAATGGATTTGAGGAGTTGCGTGCAGGCAGGAAAAATGCTGTTGAAGCAACCAAGAACCTGGAGGGAGCTGATCTACCAAGTGAGAAAGCAGATATTGGAACTTCAGTTGGTGCAGATGATACTGTGTCAAGCTTGCTGTATGATATGCTACAGAAGGAGGTAGTTGCCTTGAGGAAATCAAGCCACGAGAAGGATCAAAGCCTGAGGGACAAGGATGATGCTCTTGAGGTGTGTAATCTGGTGCTGTATGAGTTAATTTGATATAATCAAAGACAGCTGAAGCAAGCCTAGTAGGAACATTGGCCATTCTTTAGTTACTGGAAATGTGTCTTGGATTGAATTGCAACAGGACTAACTCCCAACATTTCCTTGAATGATCCATTTGCAGATGCTGTCAAAGAAAGTGGATACACTGACAAAGGCCATGGAGGTTGAGGCAAAGAAAATGCGGAGAGAAGTCACAGCTGTGGAGAAGGAGGTTGTAATTTTAAGGGCAGAAAAGGAGCAGGAACGAAGGGCAAGACGATCCAGCATGACAAAGGCACCTGTAAATAGTTCCTCTAACTCTGCTCTTGGAAGGTGAGGAGCTCGCCTTTTCTGTGTATTCTTCTCCAAACTTCTCTGTGCAGTAAGTGCCCACTAGTGGGTGTGGGCCTTAGTTTGTGCTTTGCTAGTTATGAGTACATGTAGGTGGTAAGATGCTTGGAGTTGGAGCTCCATTCTACATGTGGCATTCTTTCTTTTCTCTAATTCTTTCATCTTACCATTGTATGCCTTCAAAAACCTCATTTGGGGCGAAGAGCACTGTGGTGCTGACACAGTAATTGGATGTATAAATAAAGAGAAATTCATGGTCAGCAAGATTTTTAGAAGTGTGGCTTTGAAAGAATGTTGACATATGCTATCTGGAGAAAGTGAGTCCAGGGGAATACATGAGTCTATGAATTCATTTGGTGCTGTATTTGCTAGTGATCAGCTATCTGGGTCATCTAGCATGACAAATTTAGCTACACACCTATGAATCTTGAGCCCACAAGCATTTTGCATTGTCTACTCAGATCATGAAGACTTATCTCAACTGCTTATTGCCTGTTCATGGCACTTTTTTTCTTTTCTTAGGCTCTGGTAAATGTTCATTGACCGGAGACATGAGGCACCACAAATGTAAGGTGTTTTGCCATTTTGGAGTTTGATATGTAACAATGCCGTGATGCTATCATTGCTTTGCAGAAATGCTAGGAGCTGAAAGTACTCAACATCAACTTCACTTTGACAGCCCCAACCAGAGGTTATGCTGGTTTCAGAGTTGTCTGGATGCGGCCATGCATAGCAAGATGGAATGTCTTTGAAATGTGTAATGCCAAAATTCTTTTGGTCATTACTACTTTGGATGTTCTCCAAACTTGTTGTCAACAGGATGGCAGATAAATGAGAAAAGAGTTTTATGCCTCTGGTACTAAACACCTTAAAGAACAGTTAGTTGGGATTGTTTGCAGGGTTGATATAATCAAGCAAGATGCCCCTCACTTTATTAGCATTTAGAGTATGTGCTTTTGTCCTTCCCTAAACATTGTCTTGGCATGCATGTGTTGATTTGGTTTTTGGGTCTTGTGTGTGTGCAACTAGACAAAACTGGATGATAGAAAGCTTTGTGAAATGTGGATGCACATGGCAACCGGCATGTTGGGAGCCAAGAGGGTGCAGAGAGAATTTCTTCTTGGTAGGTTCCTGAAGCAGATGACCATATATAGATCCAATACCTATGAGTAGGTACCTATTAGGTGAAGTACCTAAGACGTACCTATTTTAGATATGTCTTAATTAGGTAGTAGGTATCTACCTCACTACTTACCTAGAGTAGTAGGTACCTAGGTGAATATGTTTTTTTGGGTACATATTTACCGACTTTTAACTACTAAGTAGGAGGTATGTACTTACCTTAACTAAGTATGTATGTAGTAGATACTTACCCACCTTGGAAAATATTACCTATTAGGTAGGTACTTATTTTAGCTAGGTGGGTAAACCTACCAAGGTACTTATGAATTAATAGGTGCTAAGTAAATACTTACTAATTATTAATAATAGGTTATAAAATTGTGGATCTAGCAACCTAATTATCAATAAGGAAAGGGTTGTTGGATAAAAATAAAATAACTAGAAAAATGAAAAGACTTGAAAGTAGGGATTGTCATTTGTTTACTTATTGTCATATTGCAATTCTCATCTTGCAATAACTGTCATCTTTAGTAGACCTAATAAAGACCTAGTTGTTATTTGTCGTTTATAGTGCTTATAAACATTTTGTAGCTGTTGTTTATCGTCTATAGCACTGTTGTGGCTATTACCTATTGTCTGTAGACCTTTTGTGGTTGTTGCCTATCATCTGCAGCAACGTGCAAACCCTTTGTGGTTGCTACCTACTGTTTTCAACACCTATGGAATTTTGTGGTTGTTGGAAACTATCGTTTGCAACAACCTTGTCTTCCTTGCAAATCTCAAATCTCATGTCTATTTTTTTGTTGTTATTTTGAATGGTGAATACCTTCCTGTGGCAAAAACAAAATTCCTATTCCAAAGACTATAATAAAGAGTAAATAATATTTTAACTTTGTAAAAGAAAAAAATTTATTAATACATAATAGTAATAAAATTTTATAGAAACTTAATATGAATTATTCTCTCTTCTTTTATTACATTATAATATAATACAAAAGAAGAAAAAACTTTATTTGCATACAACCTTCTACCATTCTCCATTACATAAGGATAAATACATCTTTTTCTTATGTTATTCTCCTTTTCTCTCACACAAGAATGTCACACACAAGCTCCTAATGTTAATGTTTAATGTTTCATGAATAATGAAAACTAATGATAAAATCTTTCATTCCCTCCAAAAAAAAAAAAGGAATTAAAAAAAAATGTTCAGCACACAAAGGTTGAGTCCTTATCCTTTTAGATATCATTTTAATTCCTTACTCACATCCTAATTAAAAAAATCCATCCATCCTTTATCCCCTTAAACTAATTAACCTAGATGATTTCACCTTTTAATAAATAAAAAATGGTAAGTAAACTATTTATCATTAGTAATTAAATAGTTACTAAAATGTTTTACGAAGTAAATTAGATTATGATATTATTTCTAATAACTAATATTATTTTTATTAAAATTTTTTAAAAATTAACTTTTGATTATTTTGCCCCATTAAAGTAATTCATTGTATGGACGGTATTACTGTAAAAGACCATTTTCATTCTATGATTCTCATGTGATTATTTTGCCATTTGATGGTAACTATCATTTAGTGATGATAGTACATTATGAAAAAAAAAATGTTTTATAATTGGCCTTGCAACTCAATTTTTGAGTTGTAAAGGTCACTTGTAATTCACTATATTTATATGTCGTGAATGCTAATGGATAAATTGCATGAATTGCAAAATTGCAACTCATCGTATATATGGTGTAACTCATTGCAATTCAATTGCAATTCAATTAAAACAACTCATTTTCAACTATTATGTAATTCCATTACAATTGCACCCATGATGTCATGCTTATGTCATTGATTGTCATCCACCTATTAAAATTTAACACGTGGCATTATGAATTTTTTTCACATAATTTTATTTTTTTTGGAAATATTGATTTCCATTGTTCATTATGATTGTTAATGATGGTCTGAAATTATGACAAATGGCTCAATAAAAAATCATCACATGTCATATTAATTATATTTTGGAATAAATAATTAAATAAAAATATCTATTTTAATAGCTAAGTTGATAATACGTAATTATAAGTTAGTAGGTCCTAAAACCTACATACCTATATATTTACTTAAGGCTACTTATTTACCTACCTACATAGGTAGGTAGAAAAAAATAAAAATCCATGAAATTTTATTTTTTAATTTTATGTTTTGCCTTTAGGTTAAGTTTTTTTGAATTCATTCCAAAATGACACTTGTATTTTAATGTGAAAACCTTCTTTATATAATTTGTAACATGAGATTCAAAAACAAAACATATGGGTTAAATCTTTTCAATCTTTTAATTTTTTAGTTGCAAAATAAATCACAATTGCAACTATAACATTTAAGCACTTAAGGCAAGCCAGATCCAAGGGGAAGGTTTCATTGTTTTTAATGTCTAAACAAAATTTGAACCTTTCTTATTGGTGCTTTTGGGACACTAAAAATCATCAAAAACAATATAAAATAAAGAAAATTATGGGCCCCCAAAGTAGATGGGGTCAAAAATTCAAAAAAACAAACCACTGAATGTTACAAAATTTAGTTCCCAAACATTTAATTTTTTTTAATATGTTGTTCTATTGCAATTAGAATTCAAATACGATTTGTGGAATTTTAGGTGGCATTCCTATAGGATTTTAAGTCATTTAAAATGAATAATAAATAAGAAAGTTATGAGGTTTGAAAGTAGGAGGGGTCTAAAAAGGAAAAAAAGGAAAAAAATGTGTTTTGTAAGTTGGAAAACTTATTTATCTTCTTGTTATGTTTTCATTACTCCTTTACCTTTACATTTCAAAGATGATTTCTAAAGCTTGAACATTCCCATAACATTTTAAGTCATTTAAAAATGAAACACATATGATGAAGATATAAATAACTTATGAGTATGTATATTAAGTTATAAGTAGTTGTATTATAGTCATAACACAATTGAATAATAGAACTTTAGTAATGGCACATTAATGGTTGGGCTAATTATATCAATTGGAATTATAATAAAAAACTAGTTGCAAATATATTTCGTATTGGGTGGTGGAAATGTGGGCATGTGGCATGATCGCATGTACATGTACAAATGTATCTAGTTACAACATAGTTATTGCTTTAATGACGCATTTACAATGGTTTTAAAGTAATTAGCAAATGCAACTATAATGCAATTCTTGAAAAAATCAAACATGGTCAATTACATATGTATATACGATGTGTATAAATTACCATATAGAAGACCCATTTTCATTTTACTTGCAATTATAATATAACCAATTGATTTTTTGATGTGGCAATTTATTTATTAATACACCATATTTCTAGGGGGATAATTGCACATTAATTATAATACCCAAGAGATAGTTGCACAATAGTTGTATATTAATTATTTTTTGAGTTTTAGTTACAGGGTAATGTGGTTTCAATGGACATAATTTCTCATAGTGCTACCATTTCCTAACATCCATGGTTTTTAACCAACATAGGATAATTTCTACCTTTAACATAGGTACTTACTAGTAGTTATCTTACATACATACTACTTAGGTAAGTACCTATTAGTACATACCTACCCCACTAGGTACTTAATTATTAAAAGGTACCTATTTATTTATAGCTAGCTACTAGTAGCTACCTAGGTAAATATGTACCTTAATAACTATCTTTGGTTAGTAGGTAGGAAGTACGTACCTATGTAGGCTACATATTAGTTACTTACTCGCCATGGTACAATGTATTACCTATTTTAGCTAGATCATTAAACCTATCAAGACACCTATGAAGTTATTAGGTAGGCTATATGTTATTAGGTAGGTACTTTATCTAGGTAGTTAGGTTATTTAAGTGTTAGAAAACAATTCTTTATGATAATATGGTGACAACTTTTATCATGTAAAAAAATGTGGTGCAATGGTTAAGGATTTCATCCCTCAACGTGGAGGTGAGAGGTTCAAATCTTCACAATTGCAACCTAGTTTTATAAGGCTAATTAGGCTATGCTAAATTGTTAACTTAGCTTAAGTACCTAGCCTAGCTTAGGTTGTTAGCTAGATAAATTAACCTATATTCCTAGGTAGGTTAAGGCTTACATTTTTAACATGTAGGCTAACTTTTGAGCTTAACAAATTTTAGGCTTACCTAACCTAGGTTAGTAAGCTTGGAGAATAACCCACTATCCATGTTTTGATAGTTATAATTGCAATTGTCATAGTTGTAAAAGACATGTCTTTCATGAATTTTGTTGTAAAAAACATTTAAAAATATGACATGTCCTCTTTGACTACATAGTCATCTGGTCATGGATGTTTTGAAAGACTAGCAATGCAATCATAGATCGAGTCATGAAAGACACATTTTGGCCTTGTGTTTGTTTTTGCAAACTTAATATAAACATATTTTAGATTTTTACACACTTTTTTATATGTTTTGCTAGATTAATTGCTTTGAAAAAAACATGACCAAAATAAGTTCTTCAAAAACTTTCCTCCAAACAAAGAGCTTCACAACTCACAATTGATCACAATGCACTTGTCATTGCATTGACATTAAACCTTTTATCTTTCACATATTTTCTTAAACCATACTTCAACAAATCTTTGAAAACTTCAAGCCATGTCAACTTATCTTGTGAGCATATTCATGGTTAGGATACCAGTTTTTGGACACATGATTTGAGGACTTCATTTTTGCTATCAACTAAATACAAAATATACATGGAATCAATTTGAGTGTGAAAATTTGGATAATTCCTATGCTGGTGGTGTTTTTTCACATGTGTATGTAATAATGCATCAATATTTTGATAAAAAACTAGAAATGTAAAAAATGGGTACATACTTTTCTATAGACAACTTGATATGTTTTCTTGCAAGATTATTATTTTTACATGTGATGTGCATTTGGGGCCACAAATTTGAAGTATAGAAAATACAAACAATCAACCAAGTGGAAAAAAATAGCCCTTTTCCTTGCAAAACTTTTGGAATGAATTATGTAATTTTCAAATTTCTCATACCATGTATGATCTAATAAAATGCATTTAATGAACATTGCCAAACATGGATATAATCATCGTTTATTCAGAAAAAAACTTGAAGTCAACTAGACCATTTAAAGAATTCCTTTTGATTGCTTTAAGATGAAAATTATAGTTAAGATAAGGATTCAAATTATTTAAAAGGATTTAGATAGACATTTATATTGTATCTAATTTATTCTTAGATTTTTGATTAGTTTAACATGACATCATTTTAATTATAGGCATACAACAATGCACATAATTATAAGGCAATAAATATTATAAAAATCCAAATAATCATTTGTAGTTCATTTTTTGTTAAATAATTGTTTTGGGTACTTCAATTGTGAATATGCCCTTTTCATCCCATTATTAAGATGAAAATTGCAATTAGAACAATGAATCAAATTATTTAAAATGATTCAAAAGGACATTTATATCCAATCTATTTTTAGATTTTCACTATTTTAACATGACATCATTCTAGTTATGGGCATACAACAATTCATTATAATTATAAGGCAATAAATACTATACAAATCCAAAATAATCCTTTGCAGTCTTTCTTTTAGTAGACAATCCTTTTGAGTACCCTAATTGTGAATATGCCTATATAGTTTGATTAGCTTCAAATAGTTCAATAATGACATATTTGATTTCCAACCATTTCTTGAAAAGTTAGTATTAGAACAAACGCATCATATGCCTTTTTGAACATTTGAATATTAAAGTTGGTAATTGCATTATCATATTTTACCAATGCTAGAAAAACATAAAGTTGATTAGGTTTTTCTACCAACCCTAATAATATTTCTTATGAAAGTTTTCTTCTAAAAAGGAAATTAATTATTGGACACAATTTACAAATGTAAAGCCAAATGCTTAAGCTAAACAATCCACAAATTGGATTAGCAAATTGTGTTTTAGAAGCAAAAGAACAAGATCAAAGAACTCAACCACCATTTTGCACTTGCATGTTGGTTGGAGTAAATTTTGCATGAAAACATTTAATAATTGTCACCTAAAAGATATTACGTTAGATTAAATTAAAGATCATAATCATTTTGTGAAATTGCACACTATTAACATATTTATTTTCATTTTATGCATTCAAATCTTTAATTATTGGAGATAAAATGAATGTAAAACTTTTAGTTGCTTCAAATTTCTAGCAATTGGTCCTATGGAAAAAAAAAGAGGAAATAAAAAATTTAATATTTCTCTCAATGTGAGTTGGGTATTTGAAAATTTGTTGTGCAATTGAAGAAGGTGCGCTCAAATGCTTTCATCCACGACCTTGCTAAAGATTGAGTGATAAAGTTAGGTTTTTAAGAATTGATTTCTTTTGGAGGTTGTTACCACAACTTTGATTATTGCCAAATTTGAGCATTTGCCTCCATTGTGTGCTTCAAGAAGTTGTTCACATTATCTTTTGAATCTATTACCTTTTGTACGAACATTCAAATCTTTTCAAATTCTCCTTCTCCATCTTTGATTAGTAATTATTTTCCACTTGCATTTTTTCTTCCTTTAATAACAAGGGTGGCACAAGCCGAAGTCCGAACTCCCACATATGGAATCTATGTGGAAGCTTAACTATGTTGAAAAGGGAGCTCAAGGATATGACTATTGTGAATTCACTTTTTTCAAAACCCTTTAGGATTTTGATTCTATGTTAAAAATTTCCACCTTCACATACATGATTTTTTGCAAAAGATGTTCAATGTGTAATTCTATATGCTGGTATTTTACTCTCAATGTGATTATGGTCAAAATTGTTAAGTTATTTAACAAAATGTAATGCAAGGAAGCATATTAGTTTGGATCATTTATTGTTTTCCCTTTATCAAAAGCTTATTATTTTGTGTGTGTGTGTGTGTGTGTGTGGGGGGGGGGGGGGGGGGGGTGAGGGGGGGTCTTTTAAGGGTTTTTTTTTGGACATGGGTTATTTGTATTTTTTTTTAAGGATTTAGGTTTAGGGTTTAAGGTTTCAAGGTTTGATGGAATAGGCCCAAATTTTCAGCATGACCTTAGACATCATTAAACACAAGGTGTTACCAAAGTTTTATGCATATTCCAAGAATCTTTAAAAAAACATAGTGGTTTAAAAATGTGGGTGTGATTTTTGATTGAACATTTGTAGCTTAGTCCTAAAATTGCAAGTTAGTTTTACATTATTGGAATAACAAGTTATTATTACAATATTATTACAATAACATCAATTATTAGTTATTAAGTTTATTACACCAAAAATGGCATTTAATTATGACCAATCCTTTTTAATTAGATTAGTTGCTTATGTAATCTAATTAAAATCAAATCAGGCCCATTGTTTAATATGCCATTTTTGGTATAATGGTTACTACATTAATCTTGGAATTTAGTGGAGCTATTACACTAATGTGGTTCGGTTTAAGGGTTAAAGTTTTTAATGTTTAAGGTTATAGGCTTTAAGCTCAAGGTTTGATGAAATGGGCCTAAATATTCAACATTATTTGAAACATGATAAGGCAAGGTACTCTCAATATTTTATGCATTTGGGACTTTGTTTGTTAAGGGTTAGAGTTTAAAGTTTTGGTGCTAAAGTTAAAGGATTAGGTTTTGGGACTTAATGAAATGGGCATAATTTTGTGCAAACTTGCAAATGCCATAGCTCCATGTATTCCTAAAGTTTCATGCATTTTTTCCGTATTCAACTAGATTTTGGATGTGTTTAAATATTGCAATACCTTTCTAAGTTCTACACATAGGTGCTGAATATTTATTTTATTTTTCAAAATCCAGTTCAAAATTGATCAATGATATTTTAGCAATAAATAATGGTAGTTCTTTTGATATGTTTTTTAGAATTTGAACCTTTAACATAATGAGATTCTTAACAAAAAATTCCATTGATATTAAAGAAATGACATAATAATGCCAATAATTGTCATTAAATAATCCTTTTGATAGGTAGTGAAAAGAATTTTCATGAAAATACCAAGTTGAGCTATGGAAAACCATCATAATTACTACAAGATAGAAATAATAATAATTTCAAAAATGAAAAAAATCAATTAATTAATATCTCTCCAATGTTGAAGTTGATCTTAGAATAAAAAAAGGTATTTGTTCAAGCATTAAAATTTCCAAATTATTTTGTTAAAAACAATATAGTGCAATCTCAATTGAAACCACTAAATTATCAAATGAAATGTTGAAAGTTTTCACTTGATTACTTTTGCCACATCAACAAAATTTCTAATTAATATTCCCTTGCACAGTTATATTAGTCAAATGTTACTTGTAAATCATAATAGAGTGCTTGTAATTTAGGACATTTATGCCATGGATGACTTTCATGTACATTGGGATGGATGCCTTTGTTTCAATTAGTTGGAGCATGCCGAACAATAGTCCACCATTAGTATTTGGGGTGCATTTTTCTTTTAGTTTCTCACAAGAATAACAAAAGGTGTCCCTATACACTAAAAGATTATAGTATATTTTTGATTGAATTTATTAATCTTAATAAAATGAGGACTAGTTGGAGAGTAGTTAATTCACTAGTCTATTGAACCCTCGAACAAACCGTCCAATGAACTGCACCCACCTTGCACCCATGAACCTGAAAAGATGCACTGCACAGAGTGAGAGACTATTTGACTCTAACCACTTGGGCGAATGATTGTAGTTGGCCAATGAGAAACAATCATTTATTGTTGACAAACAATCATTTTCACCTACTGGTAGTCTAGGAGGGCCCTCGGAACATGTACACTTTCCTGGGTCACAAGCAGGTTGGTAGTGTTTTTCTGTAAATCTTCATCCAAAAGTAGTGTACAAGGGCATTTTACTGCTGCTGTTGGGCACAGTCTTAGAATGACCTTAATCACAAATTGAATAGAGAACCACTTGCAAAGGTGTTCACACATACGAGGCACATTTGTTTACATGACCTTAACCCCTAAATGTCATGGGGGACTACACTAAATCTACACTAAATAGGGGACCAAATTGGTCTGCCCAATGATTAAGGGTTAACTATGAACTGAACACAAAACTACTTGCAAGGTGGTCATGGATCTAAGACACATTTAACATGACCTTAATCATGAATTGAACATACATCCACTTGCAATGTGATCATACATTGGGCCCACTAGGCTATCAACTTTTTACGGTCAATGCAAATAGTAATTCTAAGCTCCATCGGTTTAGAAAAAATATATTAGGGTTGTGCAATTTCTTCCATCTTCCACATGAGGAGATAAGATTTTGTTTTTTTCAACATTACTTGTTGAAACTAAAGCACCTAGAGGTGCATGCTTCTTTGTTGAAAAAGAAGGACATTGATCCTTAAAGATTTGAAACTTGTTGAAACTAAAGCACCTAGAGGTGCATGCTTCTTTGTTGAAAAAGAAGCACATTGATCCTTAAAGATTTGAAACTAAGACATTTTATATAGGATTGTATAAGAAACAACCGACATAGAATCAAACCACAAGCACAAAATCATGAAGGAGGCTACAAATACTTCTCAAATAAACGGAAACAAGAAGTCCAAGCCAATTCACAAATTGGATGACAACCATTCAATTTTTTAAAAAAGTAACATTAGTTGGGAACTTAGCTTCTTGTGAAAGAATGCCTCTCTCATCCAGTGTTTTCAATTTTTTAAAAAATTGCAAAAGTGGAAAAATGTTGTGTTTTAAAAAGCAAATAAATTTACAGTGAAAACCTTTTCAAGTTTTTATAATTTTTTTTTTCCTCAAAATAGCAAAACTTCACCAAAATAAAATAAAAATGTTGAAGAAATCTCATTGTAGCCAAATTTTCATTACTTTAGATTGTCGGAAAAAAGTCCGACAAACCAAAAGTGTGAAACGTGCAATACTTAACTAACTTTTACCCTATGGAGGCCACTCTACTGCCCCCTTAGTGTGAAGTGTGAACCTGTTGCTCTACAACAACATGTATATTGAGTGTTTGGTTTGAAGCTCATAGATGGTTGGGCTTTTAGTGTATGCATGTTGTGTAAATATTGGCTAGATGCAATAAAACATGCTTGCCCGTCAAAGCACAAGCCCAACCCCGACCGTTTTAACCTTAATTCCCAACCAAACTATACTCGGGGCTTTGGGTTAAATCCCATCCCAACCCAACCATGGTTGGGTCCTTGTGTAACTGCAGTAAGGAATGCCATAAAACGTGGCTCTTGCAGGTGGAAGCTGGGAATAGAACATACTCATGACAACTTGCACCCCATCAAGGCATTCATCAAACCAATTGGGAGAATTTTAATTCCCTTTGGCGTCAAGTGCCTTAGTTAGTCTCAACTATAAAGTGTGCCTTATTAAGTGTTCAACTGGGGAGCCCAATGGGCTTATTGATTATACAAATGGGAGGGGGGGGGACTCCTTGCACATTTTGTGTGTGATAAAAGGGGTGTGATAAAAGGGGGGGGGTGTTGTAAGTATAAGCAAAGGGTGGTGTGTTCTTGATGAGTCATGACCCACTATTACCTATCTATCATCTATGGTGGGTCCTCTATTGATGGGTAGTCAGAAATATTAACTAGGAAAATTTAATATTTTAATATTTATTTATTTATTTAAATTTGATTGCTGCCTTTGAGAGCCCATATAAGAATTGCCTATGTAAAATTACTAGTTTACAAATTTTCTAACGTGCAACCATCTTTTAGTTACCACAAAAGAAAGCATACCCTACTAACTACCTAGTAAGTTACTCAGTTGGATGTAACTCACTCCATTACTAGGGTCCTCTTTGGATGAAACTTCTAAGCTTTCATCAACTATTTTTTCTCTTCACTGAGAATATATATATATATATATATATATATATATATATATATATATATATATAAAATTTATTTATTTATTTTTTTTCAATATGTTATATATAGCCTTTTTTTTTTTTTTTGTGTTTTTTTTTTTTATAGAGAAAAAAAA
>Ga0116227_10001505_pt1 | contig 52055 bp, 36 predicted proteins | sample S1TSphgellanicum_FD_89693 | JGI IMG/M metagenome (GOLD analysis project Ga0116227, IMG submission 89693) | Host-associated microbial communities from peat moss isolated from Minnesota, USA - S1T2_Fb - Sphagnum magellanicum MG | ecosystem: Host-associated > Plants > Peat moss > Unclassified...
TACACCCACTGTTGGGAGCTGATGAACTCAGTGGGTAGTCATGGCAGCTCGTCACTGCCGTTCGTGATGAAGGTGATGGTCTGTCACTTTGTGAGCGACTCTCATGAGGTTATGACTGCACTCGTTGTCATGTTACCTTTAATTGTTGTTGTGGAGATTTCTCTGCAACTTCATGGATCATTTTGCCTTGTTGTGGCATTACTAACCTGGTCAAACTGTTGTTTTGACTCACAGGTGGAGAAAAAACAGTGCAGGAGAGACACCTCTTGTTCATGCACACATGCCTCATTGGCCAGCAGGTTGAAGTCCAGACAAAGAATGGCCAAGTACATTCAGGCATCTTCCATGCTGCCAAGATTGAAAGCAAAGATTTGGGTGAGGTCATGTCTATCACTTGTTATCTTTCTGGTAGCCAGGGGCATTGAATGACTTTGATGCTTGATTGCAGGAACCCTGGAGCTGTTTGGTGGAGGCTTGTAGAGTAGCATGTCCATCAACAGATGTCTTTTGCTTCTTTGAAAAGAGATTCGGATGTGTCTCCTTCTGTTTCAAATAAGTGTGAATTTGACTTGGCAGGTGTGATCTTGAAAATGGCAAGGCTTATCAAGGATGGTACTGTCAAAGGTGGGAAAAGTGAGGCGGTGAAGGATGCTCTCAGGAAACCCCCATTGAAATCCTATATCATTCATGGCAAAGATTTTGTGCAGATTGTTGCCAAGGTGAGCTCTGGTCTCATGGCTTCTGGAATCTAGGTCTTTTTACATCTGAAGCTGCCATCTTTTACCAGAAGCTTCTGAATTTGAAGTTGATTTGCATATTGCTATTGGGTGTCTGTCACAGGATGTATTGCTGAGTGGAGATGCACTATCAAATGGGCGTGCTCGTGAAAACCATGCTGAAATTGAGACAGATGCAGTTCTGTCTCAAGTGCAGAATTGTGAGGTGGAGAGGGAGCTGAAGCCATGGAAACCAGATGATGATGCCTCTGAAAACCTGACCCTAAATTTTAATCACACGTGGAGGTTAGTTAGCTTCACGTCTCTCAATGCTGGGAAGGGGATCTCCTCAACATGTTTAGGCTTCAAGTCACTTGTCTTCCTAATTGAAGAAATTTGCACCTGCTGGTGGTTCTGAGGTTCCAAATCTTGAAGAATTGGCTCTAACATTGTGTTATCCAGAAGTTGGGATCAATTCGAAACGAACAAGACCTTATTTGGTGTCGAAAGCACATTCAATGAGGAGCTTTACACCACCAAGCTTGAAAGGGGAACACAGACACGTGAAAGGGAGAGGGAGGCATGGAGGATTGCTCGTGAAATTGAGGGGCAGACCACACGCAATGTTCATCTTGCAGAGGTTATCTCCTCCATCTCTTCCCAAAGGACAGCAGCTCATCTATGTGAAATGCTTCTAGGAATTGTACCAGCATCTGTTTTTGACAATCAAAGTTAGTCTCTGAGGGATCAAAGGTGTGGTCCAATTTTTCAAGTTATGTTTTGTGCTGCCTTGTGCTTTGCCAGGAGAGAGGGATGCAGTTGACTTCAGAGGTTGAAGCAATGGATGAGGAAAGCAGGTATTCTTCTGTGCTTCGTGGAGAGAAGGACATGGGTGAGGATGATGAAGATGGTCACATTGATGCCCACAATGATGAAACTTTTGGAGGAAGTTTTGCCCCACCTACTGCTAGCACTAGTGACAGCACACCTGGAGCTGGTAAATGCTCTTCTTTTTTGTGTCAGTCCACATTGCTACTCTTGCAACAGCTAGAGTAAGGAGTGGGTCTGAGGTATTTGTTTTCTTGTTTTGATGCATGTACAATGGTGCTAATGCTATGTAACTTTGCTCAGGTGAAACAGACACTAAAGGCAGTCACCCATCATCTGCAGATTCTTCACAGGTATGTTCCAATGACATCAGAGAGTAAGGGATCTCATGTCCAGTTCAGCTTCTCACTCTGTGCCTGGGTATTTTTTATTACCACCTTCAACTACCCATGCTATGCTTTAAGTATCTGGTTTTTAAATTGCAGTTCCGGGTTTCTGAATTGAGCAATTATGGCTTAGAACACTTGGGCTCTTTTATTTTCCTTTTTAGTCTTTGCATGGGTCTCAATTAAACCATGGGTCTCAACAAGGTTCTTGGTTATGGCTACAAAGAGTTTACCATGTCCACATGACAGAATGGATGGTGGCTTAGTCCCTCCCAAAATCCTGCCAAAGCTTTGTTTCTTTGTTCTTGCAAATCTGAAGGCCCTGACCTTTCCAGGGATGCTTGATAGCCAGATCTTGGTGCAGATGTAATCTCTGCCCCGAAGACCTGTGTCCTATGTTTGCAATGAAAGTGGGTTGATCCTGCTCTCACCCATTGGGAGGATTTAATGGAAGCAGTTTTTTCCTTTGAAAAGCTGTAGCATCCATTTTGTGGTGATTGTCTGCTGGGGTATAAAAAAATGGTTCATTTGGGGATCCAAAGTGTATAGGTCATTACACTTCCAGTTTTCAGTGACCTCAAGTAGACGAAACCATTTCTGTACTCTCCTAATTCCGCAGACTGTAAATGGGCCATCGAAATGCGAATTCTTGGGAGATTGGCGTGCTTCCTCAGTAGAGACGGGTGATGTGGGGACCCTTGATAGCTTGACTGACACATACAGGGAGCACCTCAGACTGCGGCATCTGTTGGTTGGCGACAAAAGCAAACGGTCTAACAAGGTAGCCTGCCCTTTCTCTATGGGGAGGGAAGTGCGCCTGCTTTTGCCATCCCCCAGTAGTTAGCCCTGGAGGCCTTCCAGGCTCTTCATATCAAAGTGATGTTACACCTTTTGGGAGTTTTGAGGGTTGGTTTTTTCCCAACTGGTGTGGGAAATCATAGCAGGTGTGGTAATGGTATGACTAAATGCTTGATGCAACTTGAGGTTGCACACGGGTATCAGTAAGACAGGGCCATTTCAATGGTTGCCTGAGGCTTTGTTTTTCCAGCTACTGATCTAGTATCTGGAATATTAGGAAACTGCAGCAATGGAAGTGACACTATTGTGACTGCTGCCACCTGTGTTATCTCATCTTCTTTACTGCTCTGACCATCACAGCACCAGTACACTCTAGAACACATCATACTTCTTTCTGTCCTGTAAGGAGTCTGTTGGTCAAGTACTTGGTGCTGTCTTGTCTCTTGTCCACACCTACATGCAAACCTCCTCTTATTGTCTTTCTCTTTTCCATATCCCTCTTTTAACAAGGAAGCTACCATTTCTTGAACAGGTGTATCTGCAGTGCCTATTGTTGTTGACCGTTGATTGTGGTTTGTTGTGCAGGGTCCAGGATCACCGTACCACAGTCCAGTTGGAAGGGGCTCGCCACTGATGTCTCCTTTGGTTGGAGATCCAGCAGCCATTCAAGCTCTCAATCTGGACCCAAGTTGTCCTCAGGTTCCAGAGGATGTGTACCGGTTGGCTATTTCTGCTTTTCTTCTTCTGTGTGCTTATTTTACTCCCTAGATGCACCATGTAATAATCAGGCATCCTACTTGCAATCAGATAGCTTGAATTGCTTCTTGAGCTTGCTTTTGTTCATATTTGCTGTCCTATGAGTCATCAGGACTAGTCTGTCACTTCTCATTGCCCTTAACCTTAGGTTACCCCAGAGAGATCCTTTTTCCCTGCAATGTATTGATTCAGCACATGCTATCCACAGCAGCACATCAGACCATCCAATGCAGTCAAGTTTCTTATCTGACATTCAAAATTACTCAACTGTATGAGGCTAACACAACCCTGGTGAAAGAGTCTCATGCCTTGGTCATGTGGAGCTACACTGCACTTATTGGCATGTAGAATATGCATTCATGCATTATCAGGGTATTGTCTGTCCTGCCAAACCAGTTTGATACATTGCATTTATTAGAGCATGTATCTACTCATGTAGATACACTTCATTCTGAGACAATCACTCCTCTAGAAACAAGAACCCTTCAGTATGAAGTGCTATATAATTTGGTTGAGTATCTTCGGACTATGGGGAGGTTTTGTTCTGGTGTTGCATAAGCTAATGAGTTTCAGGGTGATTGCTAACATAGGGTGCAATGGTGATGTGGACATTTGCAGGGAATTTCATGAATTCAAGCTGCAGGAAACTGCCAAAAAGGGAAAGAAGCAGCGAGAGGACCAGGTCAATGAGCTCAAATCTTTTAGTGAAAGTCTCAAGGTATCTTCAATAAGTTGCGGTCAGATAGCCTAACAGACAGCCTTGTACCAGCATCTCTGAACAATGAGTGTGTAGTTTCTAATGTTATCATTGTGGAATGCTATTTTATGCACAACAAGTGTGTTGCTAGATTTTCTTCTAGTGCAGGATCTGTTTGAAACACATTTGTTGGAGCTTCTTCCAGGTATATTTGAAGTGCTAATCAGTCTTTTTTGTGTGCTGTTGTTTGGCTATCACTCAGAAGAAGGATCTTGAACCCCGGTCCCCAAGAACAACATGTGAGTTATTTATCTCTATGCCAAACTGGAAGCCTCAAGGGAGTCCAGTGAACTATCTGCTGAGAGGCAACCTTGAACTGTGTTTGTGAGTGGGGTTTTAAGGGCGTTTGTGATCATAGCTTGTTTTCTTTGTTGTTAAGACTTGAGACCTAGTGAAGTTGCTTTTAGGTGTAATGTTGGCATAATGGTGCATCTGTTTCTCTAATTGAAAAACTGCCATTTCTGAGTATTACAACCTTGTTATTTGACCACTCATAATTGGATGTCCACCTGCAGACATAAAAAAATTTGTTTGCTTATGGAGTTAGTAGTTGCTAACTTGTGCTTCTCCCAATAGCAGTGAAAAGTGTGTCAGGTGAGTTTGTGAGAGATGGAGGTGCCCGGCCACTGGCTGCTCATGACACAAAATCAAGTCTGGCCTCTCCATTTACCCCTGCAGTCTCAGCCCCTTCCCCTTCATCACTGCCCCTCCCAACAGGTCTTGGTGCACCTGTCAGGCAGCTCAGTGGATCATCTGATTCATCTGAACCTCCATCAGCCTCGGGCCCACTAATTGCACCCTCCTTGGTGACACCACAGTTTACTTTTGGTGCTCAATTGCCTTCATCTGTATCCACAATCCCAGGCCAGGCAGTTTTGTCTCCCACACTGTCACGCTCTTCCTCCTCTGCTTCTGTAGCTTCCTCTGGGACTGCAGCTGCCCCAAAGAAGTCTACATTGAATGCGAATGCAAAAGTACCACTCCTGTTCTCTATCCCTCACTTGTTTGCATTGCTTGATCTGTTAGTCCATGAACCTATTTTTCTTTGTGTTGAAGCCTTTCATTGGAGGGAAAAGCAAGAGAGGAATACCTAGGGGATTCTAACTGGTGAACTAAGTGAAAGACTGTTGCTTAGAGTTTCAACTAGTGTGGTTCGATGCAACACTCTACATGTCATGAAATTTCAATGATTTTAGGACCAAAATATGAACAGAAGTCAGCGAGTGACTCAAACAGCTGTTGATGTTCCAGTGACCTCAAAGATGATCTTGAAATTCTGATATATTCTCCAAAGTTCTATTCTGATGAGCTTCTGTTGGAAAGCATTTTTTGCACATTTGGAATGTGAAAATTCCTCAAAAAGAGTACATTGAGTTGTGCTGACTTTATTTCATTTCTATCCCAGGAGTTTAAATTGAACCCAAATGCCAAAGCTTTTATGCCGAGCTTCAGCTCTCCAAGGCCAGCCTCACCAATGATACAAAGCCCTGTCTACATGCATGCTAGTCCACCACCGGCAACCTCTCTCCAAGGGGTGTCCCTCCAGTACATGCAACAGCAACCAGGGCAGCCTGCTCAATTCGTACAGTACCAGAGTCCTATGACAACAGCGCCTGCAGCTGCTTCTGGTGCTGTACCCTACATGCAACAACCAGGAGGATTTGTCTCAGGATTTCCTGGAGCTGGCATGCCACAGGTCCTACCAGGGCAGCCCAGTATGAAGATGCCAGCTCACTCTCAGCAGCAGGTGCTTCTCATTCCATGGATATTGTTGTTGCTCTCCTGGTCTTCCAATCTGGAATATATCTAGCAAATCTGGCAAGGGATTCTAATGATTGTTATATGGTTTGGCATACAGATTGTTAGTCCTTTTGCACAGCAGCAGCAATTACGATACCCCACCCCAGCACCTCCAATACAATCTGCCTTCCTCCATCCAAATGGCCAGATGGTAAGATTACTCATCTGTGTTCTTTAAACACATAGAGAATGTAAGATCCTGGCATTGGAGTTTGGATGCTAAAACAGTAACTTCTGTAAAAAGTGAACAAGTGTTCAGAAAGACAATACAGTACAAAAGCATAAGATTCAAGAAAATTTATTGGAACCCTATAGAAAGTAGTAGTGTTTAAGGTGTCCATAGTGTGCTACTGGACTCAAAGTAGGCTGCTGATTCTGTTCTGTTTACCCAATGGAGGGAGTACATGATTGGAGTACATAAGGTAGCACTTCTAGCAAACTTTGTTGCAAAGCAAGATATGGGACTCTATGTTGTAATAGTTCTGTGCTTTTCATTGTAGTTTGTTGGATCCATAGAGGTGAACAGAGGTATGTGTGAAAGCTAGCAAAGTCCAGTGTCGTGTGCAACATAGTGGGCAGTTTTGAACTGACAAGATGGTATTTGGCTTTGTGTCTAGTACCCGCAAGGACAGATGTTGTTTACACCACCTGCTGGCCAAGTCATGTACATACAACATTACCCCCAGGTATTGCTTTAAGAAAAGTATGCTTCACAGGGGTTTTCTGTCTGAGAGTGGGCAGTGCTATCAATATGAAAGTTGTGCTGGAATCAAATTTAAAGCCAGCTATCCATTCAAAGGATTCCAATCAAGGAACTGAGCCCAATTTCTATGTCAGTTATGGTTGTATTGCCCAGGATGTGGCAATCTCACCCAGAAGATAATCAAGAACCCCTACCATCAAACAATGATGGCCCTTGCAAATGGTTATGTGCTACCTCATTAGTCAAATATCCATTCTGAGGACAGGGATAGGTGGATGATTGCAGCAATTGGTTGTGAAATGGTTTAGATTTCTCTTTGGTCACTCGGGTGAGAGTTTGGAGAGTGCTGACAATTGCTGTTGAATATCAACAGGGGATGATTCAGGGACAGCCTGTACCTCCACCCCCTCCTCAAGGCCCTCTTCCTCCTCCTCAACCCTCTCAGCAAAATCAGCAGCAAAAGCACCGCAGTGAGTAATTTTGACTTCACTGTTACATGGTGTAAAATGGTCCAAAGATGTTAGTAATTTGTCTTGGAGCTTGACATCACGGTCTCAGGGATTGTTATGATTTGAAGCAGGTGGAGGTATCCAACCCATGCACTTCAGTGGGACGCCGTCATTTATTCCTGGGCAGCAGCATCACATCCAACAATCACAGATGGTGCATTTTCACAATGCACTGCAAGGTGGGCCTGTGCCTGGAGCAATGAACCCTGGGGCTCAGGCCCCTCAGGCCCCTCAGGCCCCTCAAGGAGGGATGCTTAACATTGGGGGTCCAACAGGACAGAATGGAGCTGGCAGTGGTGCAGTTAGGTCAGGAGCCAAAGGTGCTGCTGGAGGGTTCCAACAACAATGACAAGCATCCTTTGGGAATCTGAAGTAGAGAGTGACACTGACTAAAATTAATTCATTGAGGGGTGAATAGAAAGTGTTTGCAAGCAGCTTCCTTGTGGTGTATGCTGTTGCTTTTGTGGTTCATCTCTCCTAACTACTAATAAAAGGCATGTCCCAAAAATGGTACAACCTACCCATGATCATTGACTGCCATTGTACTGAGTCTTCAGTGGAATGTCTTCCAGTTTTGTGTCCCCACTTCTTTCTAGTTAGGAGCAATTTCTGTACTAGTATGGTCATACCTGTTTTGCACAGCACTGATGTTCTTCCTTCCATTCTTTTTCTGTGGAATGACAAGAAAAACTGAAGGAAAAGGAGGGACAAGATACAAACCTGTGGTGTGCAGCAAAGTGTGGAATCTTCTCTTGGGAACAGGCTATGTGCATTGATGCCTTCTATGTTTGCTCCCCATCCGAATTACTGAAAGTAAGGTAACATCTTATGGTGACACTGCCATCAATTAGTGGTAAGATGATTTTCAAAGCTTTCTTCGTATTGTGGTGTCAAATTTCTTTTAATGTGGATATATTAGTGATTGGTGCATGCAGATAGAAGCAATGCTGGTTTCAATGCATGTCTATCTTTGACAGACAGCTTATGTATGTGGATGGTTCACTGTCTGATCCTTCATTGTTCAGTGTCCAGTGTGACAGAATGAGTGCAGAACAGATGGCTTGACAAGAGCACAAACTGTACTGTTGTGAGTCATGTCTAATGATATTTGCAAGTTGCACAGGACTGCTTTCCATCAGGTTCTTCAGGGGAACTCATCCATGTTCTACTCTGTAAAAGTTGCTGTTGATTTTGAGGAATGCTGTCCTACTGGAAGTGCTCTTATCTTGCTGGGGCTCATAAAACTCCTGGAGGTTGGTTTTCATTTCTCAACATTTTCAATTTGAATTTGTGTTCTTGTACTCTTGTTCTGTCCATGCCTCTCTGGCCTGAGTTTACTGATGATCATGCAACAGTTCTGTAGATCTTTAGCCCTCCAGTCAATACTGAAGTATTTCAAGAACTGGAAACAGGAAAGGAGTGAAATAAAGTGAAAAGCTGGATGCTTCTCAACATCATCACCCCTGGGTTTCAGCTTCCTTGGTGCTGGTGGACTGGCAAAAGATTCAAGAAAGATTTCCAGTAATAAAACTAGGCAAGTATAAAAAGACTTGTGGTCCATTCACTGAATATTGATGAGTAGGGCTTCAATGGAGGCAATCTAATCAACTACTTGTGTTGGATGTCTGATCCTTCATTGTGAAACTTGGCAGTGAACTTGCAATTTGTATGACCCAGTAGTTAATATAATAGAGTAATGCTATGGATGTGTGACCCATTGAACAATCCTGTTTCCTGAACAATTTTTTTGGGAAATTTGGGTGTAGTAGTTTCATGTTGGCTACAAGTGACAATTGTGATTTAGTTTACTCCACTAAAAGACAAGCAATTATATATATATGGAGTTGTACTTCTACCAATTGTCAAAAATCATAGAGAATGGGTAGAAATGGAGAAATAAAATTGGGCTCTGTTTTGTTTAATGCTTTGGAAACATGGTGTTGTCTTAATTCATGAGTAAAATGGTGGTCCAAGATGTTTCTAGTGTTAGACCAGCTGATATGTGAGTGTCTACCTTTAATACTCGTTAGCAATTGTCTTTAATTTTGTGTACATAGTGAGGTGGTTGGAGTTTATTAGGGTTTCAAATAGTACTGGTTACACATGTTGCACTAAAATATTAGAAGATATACAATGATATGTCTTAGATCATAGCATGGGCTCTGTTTTGTTTAATGCTTTGAAAACATGGTGTTATGTCTTTATTTTTGTGTACAAGGTGAGGTGGTTGGAGTTTATTAGGGTTTCAAATAGTACCGGTTACACATGTTGCACTAAAATATTAGAAGATATACAATGATATGTTTTAGGTCATAGCATGGGCTCTGTTTTGTTTAATGCTTTGGAAACACGGTGTTGTCTTTATTTTTATGTACATGGTGAGGTGGTTGGAGTTTATTAGGGTTTCAAATAGTACTAGTTACACATGTTGCACTAAAATATTAGAAGATATACAAATTGATATGTTTTGGATCATAGCACCATGAATCAAGATCATGGTTGATATTAATGTTACAATGGCATATTTTTATTTGGTAGTTGTAGATGTGCCTAATGACTACACGGTGCATGGTTCCCATGACATTTAACACCAGCAAGGAACACAAGAGCAATGGTGGAATGGTTTGTGACAATTGTTACAGGCATGTGAGGATGGAGGTACAATCTTCATGGCTGCAAAGAGATCAAGAATTCAAAAGGGAGATATGACAACACACGAAAACAATCATATGACAACACACGAAAACAATCATATGACAACACACGAAAACAATCATATTCAAACAAGAATTTAAGAAATGGATGATGGTGTATTCAATCCCATTGTTATTCAACTTGAGCACATGTGAGAAAATTTCTTTTTCCGTCAATAATTTTACCTAATTTTTTTATCAATTGAATGAAATTCCATTGACTTTATTTTGAACATGTGCTTTGCATTATCTGTAGATGTTATTGTTTGAGGTAGTGTGTTCAATACATTAAGGAAGGGCTTTTGACTAATTGCAAATTCAACAACTTATATCAATGTAAGCATGGACTTTTGCAAAGTTTGATGTATAACATAATATAGTGTTATGAATGTTAAAACTTTCAAATATAATAATTTTCACTAAAAATAAGGGAAGTTCTAGAAAATTTCAAAAGTATCTTTGAAAAAAAAATGGTTAAAAATTTTTCTAAGAAAATATTTTAAGGAATATGCTACAAAAAATTAAAAAGTTTTCAAAAAGTTACATGAAAAATATGTTTGAATTTTTAAAAAAGATTTAGAATTAACATAAGTTTCTAAAAGAATAATTGGTAGAATTTTTATTTTTTAAAAATGTTTCTTTTAAAATAGTAGTTGATGAAACTTCTAAAAGACATGGTTGACCAAAAAAATAAATAAATTATGTAATATTTTTTTTGCAAAAGGTTTAGTTGGTGGAACTTTTTGAAAAGTTGATGATTTTTTATAATGTTCCATTGAACAATATAAAAAGATAAATGAAAGGGAGCACCCTTCAATTTTGCCAAAAACGAGTTACGACTTTTATTCATTTCATGCCAAGTATCACGTCTTATTTAAACAATAAAATCATCTAATTCATGTTCATTGTCAAGTTCGATATTTGTCAAATAATTTAATTTTCTTCAAAAAATATATATTTGTCTTTTCATTAACCATAGTCAAGGTGTTTCATGGAGGTGAGGAAAAGAAAAAACAAGTACATTGATGCAAGAACTAATTGAGTGTTGTGTGGTCCATTCAATTAACCAGTGTTAGACCTAACTTCAAAAATAAATATTTGGGAAAATTTTACACTAATTAAAATTATTAATAGGAGGTGGGTATTACAATAGGCTTCCATCATATCAACAAGCTTTAAGACCTAAAACAACATGAATTTTGTGGTGCAATTAATGTATGTGGTAGACTTTATTCATTTGAAAACATTAATTATTTAACCTAAACACCTAACTCACGAAATCCATGAAGGATAATCCACTTTGTTGATAAACATCTTTTTATGTTTAATCAATTCAAAATAAGCCCCAAATATAGGATTGGGGTATTTCATGATAAACTTGGGTTAATTAAGAGAACCTTGGTTAAACTTAGGATAAATTTTGAATGATTATAATTTTTTTTTTACAAAAGTAGTTATAAAAAAATGATATGTATCTCTTGTGCAAACATGAATTTCCCATGATGACAATTATCATTGATTGTTTGCTCTCATCAATTGGCTATCATTCAACCAATGAATTGAATACATTGTCCACACTTTTTGTTGGCTCCTCAAATTCTTGCACTTATGAAAATTTGTTACAACAAGATTTAAAATTTTAAATAATTCTATTTTTTTTTCCCTTTTTCTTTTCCTTTTTATGCTTGACACAACATATATTTAATATAGCCACATTGTTGGAAGATTACATCTTTTATGAATGTTTTGTTTAATTATCATTCCATATTAGTTGTTTGCAAAGATGTGTGTTTCTAACAATCTCACTTTTGTTTAATTAATCTCCTACCACATCCCATTAATCCACCAATTAATTATGCCAAGACTTGATGAGTTCCCAAAATAGCTTTAAGGATTCCAACAATGTTGAAAAACTTGCTTGAAAAAGGAATTTTGCCATTTATTTCCCATTTTAATGTTTGGAAAATCAACTCTAATAAAAAGAATGAAAAATTTCAAATGATTATTAAAGTTTAGAACAATTTAATAACACCTTGTGGTTAAAATTATCAATCTTGAACCTTCTAAATTGCATCTTGATAATGTAAATGATGATAAAAATATTGAAAGACCTTAGAATGAATATTAACCCTTACATATTCAAAAAAATTAAACCTTGCATTAACCCTCATTTAAAAGATTACACATGTATATGAAAACATCAAATAATGAAATTATTGCACATGGACATAAGCATAAGCATGGTAAAGTATGTTAGCTGGATACACTTGTTGGTTTTTTGGAAAGTATCCATAAATTATATTTTAATGTATCGAATCCATGAATATTATTTACACCAATGATCGACAATTATAAGTTATTTGATTTCATTGCATAATATTGAAGAAACACATGTTTTAATATGCATTTAAGTTTTTTTTTTTAAAAATGCAAGTACAAAAAGTACATGCATAGTTTTGCAAAATTGAGTTACAAGTACATGAAAGTAAAACATCAATTAGAATTATTATATTTTCAAGTTCATGAAAGCCTAAAGTGTATAGATATAGTTTTAACTTTTTTTATTCTAGTCATAATCTATCAAAGTTTTAATCTAAAAATATTTTCGAAAATTTGAACAACCAACCAATTTAGAACATACTTTTCATCCATTTTATATATATATATAAATTCTTCAAACTTTATGTACAACTTACAATAAACTCAATGAAATGTTCTATGATTTCAAAATGCAATTTAAATAGGTTTTTAATATCTTGTTTAATGTTAATGTTAAAAAGAGACTGTTTTTGAAAATAAAAATAAAATTTAGTACTATTTTTTTGGCATATTTTATCATGCTTGGACCTACATGTTAGTAAGGCTCACATAATATTTGGGGAAAAAAATGAAAATCAATATCATGAAGGCTCACAAAAAAAAAATTAATACAAAAAAATATAATTAATTAAAAAAACAATGATATCAAAAATGTCCACACAAGTTTACACATAAAAAGTGCATAAATTCAATAAGGTTATTGGTGATGGGTTTATGAATAAAAAATATAATGAAAAAATAATTTGAAATAATATTTTATGTAAGGAACATAAGGAAATTAATATATTCCCATTGTTAAAATGGTCACATGATAAAATTAAATGTTATGTTCAATTGTTGTGTACAAGCAATTCACAATAATTTATAGTAAAACAAGATTATAAAATTAAAATAGAATACATTGAAAAATAAATAAAATGAGAATTGGTAAAATTAAATGTAATAGGAATGTAATCATGTAAAAACAAAAACCATTATACATTTAGGCATGCCTACACAAAGTTTTGTGCATTATGTCCTTTCACACCTATAGTTACAACCTTTGTTTTAATAGTAAAAATGACATCAACTTTTGTGATCAATTTCCTTCTTGTTGATATGGTGAACGTTATTGGAAAGAAAGTCAAAATAATATTGTGTTATGACCTAAAAAACATTTATAGTGTGAAGAAATAAACTCGTCTCCAGAAAAAAAATCTTGTTCTAAAATGAAAATATTGCATAAGCATCAAATTAAAAAATCAATAATCACAATTGGATTCGAAAGGGGACTTATGCAAATCAAATCTAAAATCCTCAAAAGCTCACATTGTTGGAATGACAAAACGTAATCAAATTTGAAATTTCTCTTATGTAGGTGTGGAAGGTTTAAAAAATAAATTGTGATTCCTATTGTAGTAAACATAATTCCTCCAATATTACTCAAATATTATTTTTAATCATGAAGATCTTTCACCTTTGCAATACATTTTGATATAGTTTTGTCTAATTTTTATCAAATATTTCAAGTTTAGTTCATTGTTGATTAAGACTCTTCAATGTCATATCATGTCACATCAATTCATGATATTAAGCATCTTGCTTAATGTGAATGTTAAATGTGCATAATTTATAATGGTAAAGATAACACGTTTGAATTTGACATGTGAAGCTTAGAGTTTGAAAAATTCAATGTTGAATGGCGAGCAATTTCAAAATTCTTAGATGGATTAAAGGTGTGTGAAGGTTATTGCTGGTTCTAACTGTAATGATATGATGTCTATCTTTCTTTGGCTTCTTAGACTTCAATTGGAAAAATATTCACTATTCTTCAATGAAAATTTTTTAATTGCATTTGTCTTTTAAAATGCTAGCTTTCACACGCAATTCCACAATGTATGTTGTGTTATGTTTTTTTGGTCGTAAGAATGAATGAGACATCAAGCTAACAAACAGTACCTTGCATATATCATATTATGGAACATAACACAATGCTTGAACTTTAAGTGATTTATTAAGTGAATGGGTTTGATTTGCTTTTGAGAATCTATTGTTTGCAAGTCCTAAATGTGCAATTCTCTCTAAATAAGAACATTTGATTAAAGACATGCAATTTAATTTATAAAGAGATTTAATGTGTAAAACTTTACTTTTCCGTCAAAGTTATAAGTTGGTTGATGTTAACACATTACAATATTTTGAGTTTGTGAAAATGTGGGATTGCACAATGTTGTATGCCAAGTTCATTAATGAATCACATGTGATAGTCACAAAAATGCAAGTTACAATCAAAGCCCAAAAGCCATGTAAATGTTATTAAACACTTGTGATAACTACAAAAGCACAAGTTATAGTTAGAACCCAAAGCCCATGTAATGTTTATTATGAAATCTAATCTTGGTGTGAACTTCAATTGATAATTACAATTTATCCTACCTTGAAAAAAATTATGTGGGGAGCATTTGAATGAAGTAAAAATTATTATTTAAATGATCTTCAATTATTTAACAAAAAAAATGTCTTTTTCTAATCCATATATTCTCTACTTATTTCATTTGGAACTAAAAGATCTAGAAATATTTAAACATTAAGGATGTTAATGTGAGAAAAAAATTAAATCATTTGAAGTTATTTTGAAATATATATGAAGGTTTGAATATTCCTCCAAGAAGTAAAGGTATCAAAAAACAAAATAAAAAGCATGTGAGTTACATGTTAGTTGACCAAGAGGTCAATCATATAAGATGAACCAATCTTGTGAGATTTGCCCAAGTTTAGCAAAAACAAAGTGCTCCATTATTTGCTAGAGCAAGCAATTGGTCAACCATAGCAATGGAACCACATAACAAGCTAGATATAAACATCGCCATATGGGCCCTTGCAAATAGGACCTTAAAGTCTAGATTGATTATCTTTGTTAAATAGATGAACATAGTCTAGCCATTAAAATAGTTGAAGCTTGTAAGCTTTGGAATTGTTGTAAATAGAGAAGAAAACGACACTCAAAGAACATAAAAGAAAAAGAGTGAGCAACAATAATAAAAGGACGAGTACTATCATAAGGAAAATCTTGCATGGGATATGCAACACAATTTTTTTAAATCATAACAAACATCAAAATAGTCTACATGCCCCTCCCCTTTGTTTTCCCAAAAAAAAAGATTGGAAAATAATATCAACTTTCACCTTTGTTTTATTTTCACAACAATTTCTTAATCTCAAACACACCTCACATCTTCATGCACTTTTAGTCTCTAATTGCAACAAACATTTAGTACAACCTACAAGATCTTTAAAAAAATTGCAAAAATAATCATTCACAATACACAATAAACAAAAAAATAATGAATGAACCGCAATGACAATTCCCCAAAACTAGTTGCCAGTACCCCTCCCGTGCTTTATGAAACCTAACCTTATTGAAATCCCATCATGTAAACACTCCCAACAGAAAAACCCCTTTTCACCATGCTTAAACGACTTGGCAAAAAATCAATTTATTCAATGTAAAATTGAGTTAAATAAGGTAAAAGCTTACAAGTTTGGATCAAATGCAATAATCCTTACATGTGGGGGTAGGGCCCAATAACAAAGAGAACATGTTTTGGCTAAACCATTATTAAATGGGTTGAACACAATAACCACAACGATTGTTATCCCTCCCCCAATAGCCAAGGCATTGTTTTACAACACCCATGGGACCTTTTTATTTTTACCATTTTTATGGCATGGGAGGTCAAATGAAAGGTGATGAAACAAAAGGCATCACATGTGTGTTATGGAAATGTGCCCTAGTTATTGGTGCAAGGACAATAGTTTCCATGGCTATTGTAATGTTGATAATGAACCATTTGCCCATTTTAATTATGTCATTAATAGAAAATTCTAATTTACATGAATCATGAGAGTGAAGGTTTGTTTTAAAGTGCTTCATTATTGTTTTTTACACATTATTCAATCACCCCTCATGATTTTGTTTGAACTTGCCATAAATGGAATGTCATTACACAATGTGCCATTTTCTTTTCTGAAATTTGTCATCCAAAAAAATCTTTGTAATAAATGTAAGAGGGATGTCTTCCTAAGATGCTTGGTTGTTGTTCTATGTTGTCATGGATGGATGTGAAAGGATGAAAAAAGTGGGCTATGAGCAATTTTCTTCTAAAATATTGTTATTGAACATTATTGAAGTACTTCCAATTTAATTTGGTATGAAAATACTTTGGAGTGGGTTTTGAAACTTTTGGAACTCTCTTTTGTTTGTGGGTTAGGTTCATGTTGTTTTGTTATGAGGTGATGGTAGGTGTAGATTCTATCCAAAATTGCTTTCTACCTCCTACAAACAATATAACTTGTCCTTTCAAAAGTACTTACAACATTCACAATATGTGATTTTACTCATTCTAAATCCTTTACAGGCTATATTCACACATTATTATTGTTATAGTTACTATTTCCTTATTTCTTGGATTTTGTATTATCCTTTAATGATTGAAATTTGTGATCAAGATTCATAATTCAATTAGAAAAACACAACAATTTTGAGTAGTTTCGTTGTTTCCTCATCAATATTTTATTTTTAAAAAAATTCAGAATTGAATGTATCAAACATTTGTAGTATTAAGTGTAAAAATCCAAAATGGAAAACAAGAAAATTTTGGTTTGAAACCCAACAAAACTCTAAACTATTCACTATCTTTATTCTATCCTCTAACAACTACCTAGGTTTTCTTTGTGTGTAAAATAAACAATCTTCCAAAAATCATCAACTTTCAAAACTTCATCCTAAATCCTTTCCCTCCAAAAGTAATTTGAATTTCCAGACTAATGAAATGTCTTCATCCTATCCAACTCACTAGCCATTTGCATTCTACCTTGTTAAATATCTTCCATTCTCTTGGTCATATTTTGCCTTGTTTAATCTCTACCATCCACTAGGTAATAGGTGATTTTGTTTAGGTAGTGTGTGTTGACTAATTTGTAGTTTTGCAACATTTCTTTTTATGCAAGGTTTTTTGAACTTGACAATCTTTGAGAAATCACACTTTGAATATTACAAAAATGTATTTTTCAAAGACATTGTAGAAAAAAATATTGTAAGAAAGCTTTTTTAAAACATTTGTTTACAGTATCATAGACCAAGGTCCACAAACGCAAGTTCATTTATAGATTGGGAGCACCTTTAACAATATCAAAATGTGTTCATGCAATCAACTCTCCCAAGATTAAGGTCAACAGATCCATCACCACATGCACTCATTTTCACTTGTTTTGAGTTTTGGACAATTGTGATTCGAAGCAAGATATTTTAATTGGAAAAGGTCCCATGTTCCATTTTCCAAGAGAGAAAGTTGTTGACCCATTTGAAGATGTTAACTCACTAATCATAACCCAATCAACCATGGTCTTCATGTGTTATTTTCTATTGTTAGGGAATTTCAAAAGCAATCACCATGAAAAGATTGCAAATTTCATCCTAATGGTCTAATGAAAATTTCGTAGACATTCATCATATAAATAATCAAATTCAAAATAACATGGACCTCCGATTCCACCTTGATCATGTCATTGAAATGTCTTCCATCTTGATCAAAAGTCTCAACTTTTAATTATATTGAAAAGATTTTTCAACATGTATTTGGGATGGTTGATGGTGTCACATGCACCCCAACTACCTATGGGAAAACAATAGTGATGCTTGTTGATAATTTTAAAGAAAAATTTATGCAATTAAAAAAAACTATTAATTGTGAAATTAAAGATTTGACATGGAAAGGCATAACATTACAACATGTAGGGAAAGCTTTTGAGAAATCAAAGCATTCAAAGCATTTTTTAAAAATCAAATTGGTTGAAATGTTGAATTTGACTAGGCAAAAGTTCTTGAAAATATTAAGTTTCAAATTGGGCCTTTAAAGAATAATGTTTGATTACAATGCAAGACATAGCCTTAATTTGAAAATTTTCAATAAAAAATTGATAAAAATGTGTTGTTGGGTTGTGGTTAAGTTTTGCCAAAATGTTTTGTGGTTTTGATAAATCTCCTTCACATTTTGCAAGGAACTTCATAACAAAAGTATTGGGGAAAAAGTTGAATATCATGGATGAAAATAAAAATAAAGATAGAGGCACCTTAAACTACATTGTACCTTACTATTGTACTTTATAATGGTTCAAATATTTTGGGAATGCAAGATTATAATAATGAGTGGTTCAAGGTTGTTTTAAGAGCCACACAATATGGCAAAAGTTGTGATTTGAAAAATAATATCCACTCTTTTTAAGATGACTTAAAATATACTTTAAGATGACAATTTCTTTGTTTAAGGTTGCTTGGTAAGTGGTTTAAAGACACCCAAATTCTTAATGGTTGCATTTCCTCCCCCATCTCAATGCCTTTCAAATCCAATTCATTCAAGATTTCAATTTGAACACATGTGATTTCGAGTTTAGAATCTTTATTCAATGATATTAAAGTCTTCTTTTGAGGATATTAAAAACCTTATTAAACCGCATTAAAACCCTCATTTGAAGATTTTGAGATATTATACCCATCATTTAAAAGAGAGCCTACTCATCGTTTAGGAAACCCTTATATATATATATATAATTCATAAAAAATTAAGATAAATTCCACAAAACTAATTTAAACTTGGGTTAATGTTTAAGTTCTTTTATTTGAAGGAAAAATAAATTTAAAAATAAAAATTGAAGTTTGATTTGTTTATATTAAAATTAAAATGCTTATTCTGATGGTTTTACATGCATTTATCTTATTGCTTTAGTCAAATTGTAAGGATGATTGTGCTTCAAAACATTATAACAAAAGGCCTAACTTGACCAATTAGGGATGATACCATATTGAAAGAATTAAAATGAGCCCAAGAAGTATGTCATAAGGTCATGCACATTTTCAAAATTTCCATGCATTTTGCAAAATGAAATGTAGATTTGTATTTGAAGAGCTTGAATTGTGAGAATAATACGAATATCACGGATACTTAACAAGTAAGGATCTACATCACAATATAACACTTGACCAAATATGCTCTTGTTATTCATGCTTGTTATACTTATGAGCAATAGAGTTGTCTTTAGTTGTAATGAAGGTCACACCATATCCAAGGCACAATAACATCAATGAACTGAATCACAAGTGTGGTACTTATCAACCTTGTCATAACCAAGTCTAGTTGATGCTCAATATTGCTATGTTTGCTCTCAAGTAAAAACTAGAGCTAGTTATCACCCTCTTTCCTCTAATTGTTGTTGATGAACAAAATGATCTCTTAGTATATCAACTTTTTCCATCTTTTTTTTTCCTAGTGACTATTTTCACATCAAAACTTTCACTTGGTTTCAAAAATGGTATTGTACTAGTAGTGATATTATTGAAACACCTTTGCACCACATGACCGTCTAACTTGTGTAAGAATCAATAGCTACTACACAAGCATTGTAGAAAAGATGAACATGGTAGTGATGAATGCAAGATTTAAAATGTTGTTATCAACCAATGTCCAAGCATTTGATAATCTAATAACAACAAATTTGTGTTTAATAATACACAAGATTCCACGTGCAAGAGAGAACATTTAGAAAGGCACTTTGGAAAGACTAAACATAGGTATTATTTTCCATCGCTAAGAAGTATCATGGACACCTTCCCATCCCAAAGCACCATAAATCCTCCTTACCATAAGTACCCTCCCAATTGCAACCATCCTTCTCATGCAGAAATCCTTACACCTCATGAACACAACATTCATTTTATGCAATACCTTTCATGGACAATCAATAGTTTTGTCAAAATATCGAATTATTCAAAACAGGAGTCCAATAGTCCCAATTTGAATAGTTTGAAATGTCGACAATTATGTATACAAAGTGTAGTGTAGCATACTTTATATATCTATAGTAGCATTTCAGTGCTTGAGATAGTTATTAATACTTCCTGAGTTGGGAGTTGTTGGAAAGCTTCTGATGTCTGTTAGGACTTAGGAACCACGAATTGATTGTCACTTGGTTGTTGTTGTTTATGATTTTCATTTGCTAAAATGAACATGCAATTCCACAATGTTTAGTAGTTAGTAGTATTTGTCAGGCGATTTGTAAGTATTAGAGTTGAAAAGTGTTTGGGAGTCATACCACATCAACAGAAATCATTGGGTCACTTGCATCTTTTGCAATAGTAGACCATACAAGGAGCCGCTTTTGCACCAAGTTTGCCTCTTCTCTTTACGTCATTGTTGGAGAATCTGCTGGGCAACAAATAATCAACATGAAATATGTCACAAATAATATCTGCAAAACAAGGCATTGTGGTCACTATCTCATGGAGACAAAAACAAAGGACAATTGATTATCAGATCATGCTAATATGGATCAAATCATCAAAATCCTCCTCATCAAAGAGTTACACAACAAGAACCAAACTGCCGAGGAAAAGCTCAAATGAAATGATGCTGTATCACTTGTAAACCATTGCATACATATCAGACACTGCCACCACACATTGTAAACCATTGAAAACCTTGCATCCTTGGCTGGGAGACTGCGACATGTATCAAAAGCTGCCTTCCTATTCTCACAGAATTGCTAGCCTTTTTTAAGTGTGCAATCAGTTCAAATAAGGCTACAGAATGCCTGTATAATGTCAAATGGTAGATCCAGATGCAATACAATCACTCACATCGACCGTCTTCAACAAACAAGAGCTTCCGTCTGTCAGGTTCTGTTCTCAGGGCTACAGAATGCCTGTACACATATTGATGAGATTGCAGAGAAAACTCCACAAACAAACACATTGAGATCGTAATCTACAGAATGCCTGTACACAATGTAGGAGCTTCTTCACATGGAAGAACTAGCTGCAATAAGATCGCTCAAATCAACCCTCTTCCACAAACAAGAGCTTCGTCAGGTCCTATATCAGGGCTGCAGAATGCCTGTAAACATATCTATCAGATTGTAGAGAAAACTCCACAAACAAACACATTGAGATGGCAAGCTACAGAATGCCTGTACACAATGTAGGAGCTTCTTCACATGGAAGAACTAACTGCAATAAGATCGCTCGCATCAACCCTCTTCCACAAACAAGAGCTTCTGTATGTCAGGTTCTATCTTAGGGCTATAGAATGCCTGTACACATATCTATGAGATTGCAGAGAAAAATGGATTACAGACAGAGAGATTGGATTTTTCTTTTTACTTCTGAGAATCAATGGTTTCTTTCCTGAAGAAGAAGAAGAAGGCTGAGATGTTGTACCACGTGCTGATTTCTTGAGCAGACAAAGATTCCAAGGCCGTCGATTTTGCGGGACGGTTATCGTCGCCCCTCTAATCTTTTACTAGAAGTGCGCTCTCGTACTACTACTACCTACAACAACAAACGAGTCCTTGCAAAAAGGGAAGAAAGGGGGCGAAGCTTTAGGGTTAGGGTTAGAGCTTGATGATTCTCACGGAAAAAGCTCTTGGTTTGGCAATCTCTGTAAGATTTTGGATAGTGATGACGAGTTGGGATAGCTTGCTTGCAATCTTCTCGTGAAATTACTGTACCCAAAAACCCGACAATTCCTTCGCACCCAACTCGTTTTTCCCCGGTAGCAGCATTCTTCTTAAGGTGGATGGATCCTGGTTTTCCTTCCTGACGCCTACCAAGAAAATGATGCAAGCTTCTTTTGTAGCTCCGCGATTCAAGCTGTTTTGAGACAATCGGATGTCTTGAGAGAGTGCAAGTCAGTCGGCAAGTCAGTCGTGAAGCATGGAGTTGAGCTCTGGAATCTCTCTTGTGTCAATTCACAATGGCGTTCGTGGAGGGGTCAGCAGCAGCAGCAGCAATTCCTTACGAAAGATGCAGGATTTCAGAAGCTTGCATCATGGCTTGCAGGGTTTTCACAGCTGCGATGGCGGCGGCATCAAGGATTTGCATCAAGCTCTAAGACTGAGCAGCAGCAGCGGCCATGGCAGGAAACTGGTATTGGAGCTCGCACAGAATGGTGCGATGAAGATGAAGGTCATCACCAACAACAGCAGCAGCAGCAGTAGTGAGCCTGCCGCATCATCATCATCACCATCATCGTCATCAGCAGCAGGGTTCTCCTCCTCAACTTCTGCGTCAGGAGGAGCTGCAGCAACCTCAACAACATCTGCAACAAACAGGAGCAAGAATGGAGGGTTTGTGGCACGAGTGTTGGAGGTGCCTGGACGCGTGTGGCAGCAGGTGCTGCAACCTCTAAGCGATTTCGGGTTCGGGAAGCGCAGCGTGTGGGAAGGCGGAGTGGGTCTGTTCGTGATGGCGGGGGGAATTCTCCTGGCGATCACGCTGGTATGGGTGAAGGGGAAGCAAATTCGAGCGAGGACGAGGAAGTACGAAGCAGTTCTGGAGTTCGCATTAGCACAAGGGATCACAGTGGGCACCCCAGTGCGCATCCGGGGAGTGGACGTAGGCAGCGTGGTGGGGGTGAGACCGAGCTTGGAACGCATCGATGTGGTAGTAGAGCTCTTGGACTCTGGCATCGTGATTCCTCGCAATGCACTTGTGGAAGTGAATCAATCGGGACTCATCAGCGAGACTCTAATCGATGTCACTCCGCGCTTGCCGTTGCCCAAACCCACTTTGGGACCACTGGACCCTGGCTGCTCTGAAGAGGGTTTGATCGTCTGCGACAGAGAGAGGATCAAAGGAGAGCAGGGAGTGAGCTTGGATGAGCTTGTTGGGATTTGCACCAAGATTGCACGTCAGGTTGACGGCATTGGAGTTGCCAAAATGGCAGGCATGGCTGAGCGCCTTGGAAATGCTGTTGAAGAGGCCAAACCCCTGCTTGCCAAGGTAACCCTTACTACTCTTGTCTGAATGTGTCTGAATTGCTTGCTAGCCATTTCATGCTGTGGATGTTCAGTCTATCCCTGTTTCTCATCCAGACACTGAAAGGAAGGCCATCACTAGCATGGAGAGTGTCACGTGGTTTTGAGCTTTCTGGTAAGCTTGATACACTGGTTCAATGCACTTGTTTTTCTCTCTCTCTCTCACTCTCAGCAAATCATGGGCCACTTGGTCTTCTGCATGATGGTTCTTCAAGGCTTGCAGTATGCACTTCAATTTTGAGAAGATAAACACCCACCCATGTGTAGATGTCTTTTCTCTTGCCACTTGGTTGCATTTCAGAATGCAGCTTTCTTTTGCACACAAGTACTGAGTGATGCAGCTCTGTCTTCTGAAGAAGGTTTCCGCACCAGTTTTTTACCTGTATCTTCATTTGCTTTTGAAGGAATGATCTCTGATTGTGTCCCTTTCACTTACTCTCCATAAGCTCGGATTATCATCTTTGTAATGCCAAGAATAGGAAGTTGTGCTAAAAAATGCAGGCAAGATTGTGACCATCTTGTGTGGCTTTTGCAGTTGGAATTTTGTAACTTGTTGCAGACTGCTGGAAGAGAAACTGTACACAAGAGAATGCTCTGAGGAGGAATGGTTGCTATATATTGGATTGCCCTAAACCATGTGTTTGTTCTACTGGGGTTGTGGCAGGTTCAAGGGATGGCAGAGGATATTGGACCCTTGCTGAAGGAGGTGAGAGAAGGTGGGCTTCTTAAAGAACTGGAGCAATTGACAAAGGTTGCAACTGAATCAGGCCGTGATTTGGGGTAAGCATCAATTGTGTTTTCATGATTCCTGCACATGAAAACAACAAACAACCTTGTTCCAAAACTGGACATGTTTGCAGGAGGAAGTCACTGAGTAGTCTGGTGCAAGTGGTGATGTGTGTTGAATTTTCTGAATCCTAGATATTGGATTCCAGATGCTACCTGTTGTCTTGGGGAATTTGGGTGCTGATTTTATTCATTGCATAGTCTCCCAAGAAGTTCTTGCTAAGACGCTGAGGATTTTTTTCTTTCCTTTTCAGATTATTGAGTAAGTCAGTGTTGACATCTGAGAACAAAGATCTCCTGCGTGATTCAGTATCCACATTAAGCAAAACTTTGAAGCATGTTGAGGTGAGCCTTAAGTTTTCAAATTGTCATTTGTAAATTGTCTGGTTCAAATTTGTTTTGCACAGCATTTTTTCCTCACATCACTATGCATGAATGACTCCAGGAAATTGTGGGTTGTTTCTAAAGAAGAGTTTATTCACCTTTACAGTTTAAGATCATTTGCTAAGGATATTTCCTCTTCTGGAACTCTTGCAGAGTATCAGTGCAGATGTTAGTGGAGTGACAGGAGACTCAAGAACAAGGCACAATCTTAGGCAGCTCATTGAATCACTAAGCCGGCTGGTTACAGACTAGTTCTGATGTATCCTTTATCAAACTTCAGTTTTTTATACCCAGATGTCAGTGTCTAATCTTGTTGGTAGCTGGTATTTAGCTGAAGGCTACTTTGCAACGATGATTGTGCCTGACTGGCTTGCGAAAAATCACAGTTTAACTTGGCATGTCTCCCTATGCTTTTCTGACCTCCCTGCAAGCCATCACTTCTTTCTTCACCACCGTGCATGTTGAGTTTGTTTCACAGGTTGGAACTTTGATTGACATCATGATTTGAAGCAATCACTGAGATGGTAAAATATCTGTCTTTGTGTGAAGATCTCTACTGCATGTTTCGAATGTTTGTGGTGCATTTCATCAGACAGCAATGAGCTCAGAAGAGCAGTTAGTGGATTTCTTGTCACTTAGTACATACAGCTATTTTGATTTCCTGAATGCAAGCATCAATGATCCAGTGGTGCTCTTGCAAAATAGCCTAATGTGCAGCAATTGGAAAGTTGTATGCTTCTAGTAGAATCTTTTTGTGCACAACATAATTCCGGATTTGTGTATGGCTAGGCAGTTTGAGTATTGTTTGGAAACAGAAGGCTACTACTGCTGGCATATAGAAAAAACCTGTTGAAATTAAAAATGGCTTTCAAACAGAATTCATGGAAGTCTTGCAAGCCTATGTATCATGAACTTCTCAATCATGGATTGTTGTGATGACTGGAGGAATACTAGGTAACATGATGTCAAGTTCCACAATTGAAGACCATACTTGCCTTAAAAATAAGGCTTTTGCCATCTGATCTTTTTATGTACATTAGTCCCAGTGACATGGGAGCCTAGAGATTCTCAGAAAGCTCACTAGGATTCTGACACATCAGGTGGTGAGGCATTCCACAATTTTTGGAGCATTGAAATGGAGGCACACACGATTTGTTATGTTTTTCTCATCCAGACATTTGATCATTATTGGTAATTGTATTGTATTGTATCTGACCTACATTGGCAAGAGATAGAGGGAGTGTCCCCTCCACCGCAAGCCTTTACTGGATAATCAATCCATCAATGCCTACCACCCAACCAAGAGTGCTCAAGTTCGTCCTACAACCTCATGATTGAACCTTGGCCAACTTGAGAGCAAGTGGGTAGACCACCTTTCTCCGCATGCCTGTATCTTCCACAACTCGCCTACTGGCCTGCATCATTAGTGCTGCAGCTCAAATGCTATCCAAGTACAGGAAAAGCAATCCATGTGTTTACCTCATTCATTAGAGGTAAGCACAAGAATTATCTACGCAGGAGGGAGAACAGAAGAAGATGATGCTTTGCTAGAAGAGACTTTGTGCGAGACTACAAATGACCATAAGAGCAAGAAATGGAGAACAATGAACTATTGGGAGGGGAAACCCTGGTTACTAGTTACCTCAGAAGGGCTGATGCCAGCAGCTATGAGACTTCCAAGTTGAGCCTCAATTTCCTCCTCACTCAGGATCTGCTTACTGGCACTCTGTGGAATTCCCTCAATTACCAATGTAATCTCCCCACGAGGGCTTTGATCTTCAAACTGCTTGTGTATTTGCTCCAATGTACCTCGGCAAAACTGAAAACCATTTTCACAAGTCATCTGAATATCTATATACCATACAAAGCAGAATGTTTCTTCTTTGCAGAAGACTGCAGTCTGAAGGAAAACAACAGGTGATGTACTATCTACTTTGTAAAATTTGGTCATCTCATAGAACAACATAATGGACTGTGGTGTTCTGGGAGATGACCAAATGGACACTGCAGTCATATGACAGGTTGCTGTGTGAAGTAGACTAGTGTGAAATACAATCTACCTCTTCATGAAGTTTGGTCATCTCCCTTGCTACCACACAGTGCCTTCACAAGAACCACAATCAGCATGTCAAACTTTGTCAAGCAGCCAATCACACAACTGGCAATCAATGGCTGCTCAAGCACATAAGGCACACACTTGGGTTACTTGTAGGTGCCTGCTAATTTATTTTTCTGACTATCTGACCAGCTTGGTGGGTTCTCTCAATCTGCAAAACAAGCACCTTTTGTCTCCCCCAGTACATCCATCATCCAAACTGGAACCGACATATCACTGCCAATGTTGCAAGGAGGAACTGAGAGATGTCAACGCACCTTGTTGCTCCAAAGGCAGCGATGCAGTCATCTAATACTCTGCACAGTTTGTGAGGGGGAACATAGAAGACCTGTGTGGCTGTCTGTTTTGCTGCAGCTGCCAATCTCTGCTGCCTTGTACCTGTGTGTGTTGGTAGGAAGCCAGCTGCAATTGAAACTTTACCTTTATTATCTTCAACTACTATGTGGACATGCAAACCCTAAAGGCTAACAACACAAAATACACATCTGTATCTGTTACTCATGCACCCAAAAATAGTTTTATGCTCAAGAGTTTTATTAGTTGATGGTCTCACCAAAAGAAAACTCATCTGTTGGTAGACCTGATGAAACCAAGGCAGTAATTACGGCTGATGCACCTGGAATTGGATGAACTTGCACTCCAGTATCTACACATACTCGGACCTGGAAAAGCACCAAAGTAAGCTGACCAGTGGCATTTACCCACTAGGGTCCAAGAAAAGATATCTAATTATCTCACAGTGCATTCCTCAATCCAATGTCACACTTCAGGCAATGATGCATTATAGCTTCCAATGTCAGAATCTTGATGATGCCTAAACTGCACCAGCTTAGTATTCTTCATTACCCATCATTCCTCTGATATAGCACCCCATCCAAAAAGCCAGCAAGTAATAAGCAGAAGATCAGGTTGCCACTAAACTTACAAGTTCAGATCCAGGATCACTGATTCCAGGCATTCCAGCATCACTGATCAGCGCTATGATTTGGCCAGCCTTCAGGCGCTGCATTATAGCATCCTGTCTTGCATACTCATTGAACTTGTGGTAGCTCATCTGCGATTATTCCCTCTGGCCCCATGAGAGGCAGATCCTGGCAGCTGCGCCTATCCCCAACATTGCCAGCCATGAAGATGGAAGTGGCACCAAGGAAACACAAGAGGAAAGTATTCTGGCATATTCCACATGTCATGGGTATCATGTGAAGAATTCCAGGCATGGTTGGAAACTAAACAAAGATTTTTACCCTGAAACACAGTGACTATCTACTCACAAAATACATATTGTCTCAACTGTATCACAGTGAATGCATTCCAATGGTTGAAGTTCATACTAACCATGGGAGTGTCTATGTTATAGTACCGTAGGAGTTTTGCTGAGTGCCTTGTGTCCTCAGCTAAGATCACCTCTGCCTCCTTTAAAATCCGAAGAGCTCTGGAACGAATGTCACACTCCAAGTGGGAAATATCTTCATTAGTACTGAGAAATTCTCAATACTGTCAACACTTATGATTGAAGTCAACCTGAAAAGAATTGAGAAATGACCCAATAATAAAAGGCTATGGATAGCTCACATCTGAAACATAACAGCAACCAATCAGCAAGCGTGAACACAGACAAGAGGAACACAAACCTAATGAAAATAGAAAACAAGACCCAACACACAAAACTGGTTTGAACAACAGTGACAGAAATCCCAAGCAGGAAACTTTAGTAAACCCTGCTGTGCCTTTTTCTCTCTCCCTCTAGGCAGCTAAAAAGTGGGACTAAAAACAGGGTATTTTCCACTTTCACTAGTTTGGAGAGAGTTCTCTATGAATTCATTCAAGGGCTGTCAAAAAAGCAGTTTGGCCTTCACGGTTGCATGAGTAGTATTTTCCTACCAGCAGTAAAAACCCTAATATTTCAATAGGAAGCTTACAACAAGCAAGAAGTCCACACCACATCTTTTAACAACACATTGCCATCAATGAAGCTACTGTACGTTAGTGTATTTCCACCATATCTCATGACCATTGTTAAGCTAAAGTGGCATTTGACTTTAGGCTTCAGGTCAACCTGTTTTTCTGATTTGTACTGGAACAAAGTAGAGAACCCAGACAAAGGTTTTTGCAAAACAAAGATGGAAGAGATGGAAATTGACCTTATAGTAATGTCTTCAAGGTTACCAATGGGTGTTGCAACCAGATATAGACCTCCTTGCAATTCTCCCTGCAAAATAAAAGGAAGTGGCATCAAAACTAACTCCACAACAGTTTGATCAACAACACAAGAAGAGCATCAATTCCAATCACATTTTCTAGTGAATCTTGACTACAGAAAGTTTGTACATGGACTCTCAGGGTAAGACCATTTTGTGTAATCCATCCTGCATCTCTGACTTGAATCAAGAACACACACATACATCATGATGTGTAAAAAGGTGTTCCCAACACAGATGTCTAAATTCTTTTTGCAGTTTGCAAGCCACCCATTGTCCACCGAACAACAATACAACAGAATCACCTCCATCTTCCCCAAACCCTAATTCCCAAACTCCAAAGAAATGACATCTCCCTGAAAAACCTAGACTGATTTGAACTGATCTTAGAACCCTAATCCATGCACAGAAGCCTTTTGGGGTCTGTCAGAAGAGCAAGCAAGAAAGGAATTGCGGTGAGAACCATAGACACTTGCCTTCACTTTGGCACTGCTGCGACTCTCAACTTGATATTCCTCCTCAGCATCGTCGTCGTCGTCACTTTGTACACAAACTGCTGGATCATTTGCCTGAACACAATCTCCCAAAATTGGCAAATCCGTTTCTTCATAAGGTCCATGGGCAGAGACGGCAGCAGCAGCAGCAGCACCACCACCACCACCACCACCATCACCACAGATGCCACTAAACTGCCAACACCTATTTGCAGCTCTGCTTCTAAACCTCCTACCAAAAGTTCCTATACCTACATCCAAACTAGTTGTAGAAGAAGGCAACAGAAACAGAGAACATGGAAAGGATTTGGGTTGGAAGCCTTGCATTCTAAAGGGAACGAGATCCATGTGGTTGTTATTCTTGAGTCTGGAAACAACAGTTGGTGCCACGGTTTTGCTGAAATAAAAGTTGATTAGATGCAAAGTGGTGGGTGCCAACATGATGTAATGGGAAAAAGAAGAAGAAGAAGAAGAAGAAGAAGAAGCAGCAGCAGCAGCAGCAGCAGGAGGTATGTGCAAAGGCATGGAAAATAACGAAGTAGTCATCTTGAGCAACAACATACTGCTGGAAAATCCAAAACTACAATCAAGCGCAGCAACAATCAGGGTTTCTCTACTTCCATGAAAAACATGTCAAATTCATCGACCTCCATAGGGTTCCTGCTTCCTGCCTCCACAATCATCATCCATTCAGAACAGGCGGGAAGAGTGGCAAGCAACGAGAATTCAAAACCCTGTTTCTCTCCATTGCTTCCAGACGGACAGACGGACGGACAGACGAGCGTTCTCTCCATTGCTGAGGTGCAAATCAGACATTGGAGATCATGGGTCAGGCTGTATTGTCCAGAGAGGAGCTTAGCAAGGAGCTAGCGGAGCTGGAGAAGCAGCTCGAGGCCTGTTGCACCCTGTGTGCGGATTCCATCCAAACCGTAGTATCTTCTGCTTGCTCTCTCCGTGTCGAGGGTCGAGGTAACAACTCTCTCTGCTTTTGGGGCCAATGCAGCAGGAAGGAATGAAGGGATGTGTGTATGTCTTGGTGGTGGTGCTTCATGTGTTAGGCTCACATCAGCTGGGCCGATGGGTTGATCTCTCATTTGCAGAGAGGATAGAGAAGGTAATGGAGCGTCTGCAAAGCCTTGAGACAGAGGACTCTTATGTGCAAACAGGTCTGACAACATCAACAACAAGATCACCCATGTCTATCTGTTTTCCTATGTTGCTGGTTTGCTTCCTGTGGAGCTTTGTTTGTTTGCTTGCAAGGTGCTGTTGCAAAAGGGTTTAGGGTTTCTTTTCCCACCAGGATGGCACAAAGCTTAGTGATTTGCTGCTGGAACGAAATGGTTTATGATGTCTAGGACATTGGAATACATGTTCAGATCTTCATTTGCATGGCTCTGATGGCTATTGTTGTATCTGTTTGCTGGTGGGAGATAGTTCGGGAGAATCAAGAAGAAGAACTCCACAAGTTCAAACAGCAAATGTCCGAGACCCAGGCCAGCTTGGATTACCTGCATAAGCATAATTCTCTGCTTTTGCAAAAGAAGGAAAATCGGGAGAAGCTCATTTCCACCCTCATGGCAGGTGTGAATTTCTCCTGTTGCAAAATTACAGTTGATTCCAGGGTGGCGTCCATCAACCATAACATGGTCTCTTAGTCACCCACACCTCTTCTTTGTGTCTTTTTCCTTCGGAAAGAGTCTTGTGCTCTCTCAGGTGATGACTACCTCTCCATGGGATTTGAAAAATCTTTCTTGAAATTATTGTCTCAGCTCCATCCTGTCCTCCAGCCTCCCCCTTCCCTCCTGCACCAATCCCACCTGCAAATCAAGGGGTATTCTACTGAGGATGCTGTGTGTGTTCTCTGCAGATGTTACAAGTAAGATGAGTAGCAAGAAGCAAAAAGTGGCAGCCCTGCATGAGGCCACTACATGGTACAAACAACTCCTAAGTATGCATTGCGAGTACTCAGATGGTAAGCACATGGTTTTTCTTCGGTTCAGACCAGAACTGTGAGTTATAGGTTTTAGGGTTTACTGGGAGGAATTTCCTACTTACAAACACCATGACAGTCATGCCATCATAGAATGCTTCTTGGCTACATGTATGTCAATGTGTGATTGTGTGCTCTCTTGTGGTCTCATGCTCATGCCTTCTATGTCTCTAAGAGCACTGGATCTTTTTTGAATCTGGCAAGTCCATTCCCACTAAAGAGTTTGCTACTGATTTCTTTCCCCTTCTTTGAACCAGCTGTTAAGTTCATCTTCACGAATGTAGAGCCACAAGATCCTGATCGGGTATTCAGCTTCTCAGTTCGCCATGACAAAGCAACCAATCTGTGGGCAAGTAAGCAAACAAATGTGGAGCCTTCAATGAGAGCATGGGCAATATTGTCTCCTAAATCCTAAACCCTGCTGCAAAGGCAGGGAAGAGCTGGCAGTTTTATTAGCATCTTAGAGCATCTCCATGAACGCTCAGTATGTGACCCTGCAAAGCTATTTCTCATATCTGAGTTTTAGTTACTAACTTTTTTCCAACCCCACCCATAAAACTGAAACTGGGACTGCAAGTGGGTGAGAGACTACTAATAGTAACCCACTTGGACCAATCAAACTATCTAGCAATTTAGAAAGAGGGAGCAATCAATAAATACAATTTGGCTTTGTTTATTAGACTGTTCCAGGGTTCCTCCAGGGCTCTGAAAGCTGTGGTTTTTTTCAGGGTCACATGCTGAGTGTTGATGGATGTGCTCTTAGAGGTCTTGACTGCTCATACATCTTATAGCAAGACGTCAATGGAGTGAGATGATCAGCTGTCCTGCAAATGCATTTCTATTTGTGTGTAGTGTTAAGGAGCTCTTCAGTCAACCCAATGTGGCTCTGGGCATGGTTGACTAATTGAAGTGAAATGTTGTGGCTGCTGTGCAACAGTTGTCGAATGTAATCCCAGAGTAGAGGCAAGTGCCAACCTTGTTGAAGCATTGAACCAGAGCAATGAATTCTCTTGGTTCGTGAGGTCTATGCACCGGGAGTTTGAAGGTATGGCAATGAGGTCTTTATATCAAGTGAGCTAGCTACCTCAAGTATCAAGCCCCCAGTCTACAGGACATAGCTAACCTACTCAGAGCAAATGATTGCCATGCCAGCAAGCTTTCTCAAAATCAACTATGAATTCACAGAGGGACAATTGTGGGTGTGTATAAGGATAATGGTAAGGCCACTTCTGTGCACTAGCCATCTATTGCACTAGTAAGGATGCCTCTGGTCCCCCAGTGGCTCACTGAGTTCATTGATAGGTATGCAATATGCTCCACAGAAATACTGTCACTAGTGTTTGCAATTTCTAGCCTCACTGGGTGAGAGTGAACCTGGCGGAAATGCCCTTTCTTGAATATGTAGAGCTGTGATGTGGCTGTAGGTACTGCTTGGGGTAAACTATGTAATGAAAATTGCTACTGGTGGGTGAATTCTGCAAATGGAATGGGCAAATTAAAAACTATTTAAAGTTGTATTGTAGTGTGATATGGAAAATTTGTGCATGTCTGCTTGTTTCCTTGCAATTGGGGAGGTTTGTGAAGCTGTGCAGTGTGTAGTAATGGAGTTTCTCAGTGAAGACTCTGACATTTTGTTGATGCCTGGATTGATGAAACAAAACAAGGTTAGCAAAATTTAAGCTACCCAATATGGGGGATGAAACTGAGACATGAGGTTGTTGTGTCCATGTGTCCTCTTGCTCTTCTTGATCAACCTTCAAACAGATGCTTGCAAATGATATACAAATCAGTGATACCCACATATTCAATATGTGCCAATTTGATCACATCTTACTCTTGTAAGCTTTGAAATACTCAAAAATGTTTGCATGTTTACCTGGAAGGGAAGAGCAAGTTATGTGGGTGCATCTCTTCATGATTGTAGGCCATTCATTCCTCTTCAGAGACTCAGGACATTTTGGCATTTGTGAAAGTTGTCTTGAATCAATATGGATGTTCTCCCACCTCTTTTGCTTTAGCTCAATCACAAGCTTGTTCTTGGGTTGTGAATGTGAAGTAAATTTGTCTTTGATTCATTTAGTCTTCATTGAAATATCCAGAACCTAATTTAGGGTTTTCTCTCAAGTTTTCTCTTCAAGTTGAATAATGTTTGAGAAATTCAAGAGTGGGGATCTTTGCTCTGTCATGCCTACAGTTTTGGATATAACTCACATTTTACTGTTATAATGTGTTATGTTTGCTTATTATGTTTGACATCAAAGCCCTGAACTGCTGACAATCTCTCAAGTTTTTCATGGATGTGTTTGTTTACTTTTGTGCTCTCTTGGAAGGAAGGAAGTCTCTTGAAAGCTGCGAGATACTTGTGAGTGGTAGTCCAACGACACTGGCAGTGGTGAAACGAGCAAACCAAGGTACGGGACTGGAGATTGTACACCAATTGGCTGAAGAGAGTAACAGCATTGTGCTTACAGCTTGCAATACAATGTGTGATATAGAGGCCACTAGATCTTTGAAAAAGCAACATAGAGGTCTAAATAGGGGGTGTGGGTGGACTTGCTTTTTTTACACAGTAGGTAACAATTGATGCCGCAACCTATTTGGATGAAAGATTTCATGTAACCCCAATTTGTAAGACAATGGCATCAAAACTTGATCAAAAGTGTTGAAGTCTAGTGTGTTGGTAGTTCATTACTAGTGTTAGTCTTTGATGGAGGAAGTGAGTGTTGCAAAATACTGACATATTACTTGCTTTGTGTTTCATGTGAACTTCAACAACATTTTTTTGGGTCCTCTTGCATGTATTTATGGAGCTTCTCTCCATTTTTCCTTCACCTTTATTCTATTTGTGTCATTCTTCCTTTATGTCATGTTCTTTTTTTGTTGTGGGCCAAGAAATTGGTGACAAAGTCATGATTTTAAATCATTGTTGAAATTCAATAAGCTTTTTGCTCATGAACATTAACTTGTTATAACTTGGGTTTTGTTGTCGGGTGTGTTAGTTAACTTCTCAGGTAGGTTCTAGTTTGTCAAGGATAAATTGGGTTATTTTAATTGTTTGGGTTTTTATTTTGAACTAATTCAAATGTGAATGAGGTTCAAAATCTTTTTGTGGATAGGATATAATACTAATTTGTGTGATCTCAAATCACTTTGAACATGGTGTATTGTTTAGTGTATTTTCTTGTTATGTAATAGTCGTAAGTAATAGTTGTAAGAGTCAACATAGGAGTGCACAACATTGCCATCAAGGTACAAAATTCCATATCTTTCCTTCTAAGCCCCATTTCATGATATTATTGGCATGTCTACTTTTCTTACTACCAAATTGTGCACCCAATTGTTTGAGTCTAGTGTCAAAAAGAATAAAAAATCATTCTTGGTCTAAATTTGTGGCCTTATATTGTTGTGTGCACAATTGAGCAATTTTCAAAACTAATTGTGCTCATTGGGACATTTGGATGTGGTAGGACTTTCACCCACGGAAGCATTGGAGGAAATTGTTTCATATCAAAATGTAAGCATACAATGTCATCAAAGCCCATTAGGCTATTACTTGTAAGATGGTGTTAACTAGGGAAAGAGGACACAATTTTTTTAAAAAAAAATCCACTTATGTTGTAACTAGTGGTTAATTTTTTATTTTTTAAATGGTAAGTTAATTCATGCTGAATTTTTTTGATATATTTTTATAATAATGTCTCAAATATATTATGGGAACATTTGCGTAATTAATGAATCTAATAAAAGAACTGTAAAAAAATGTTAATCAATGTGTTTTCATTGTTTACTTTTTTTAAATATATATTTTTGAATATTTTTAAATCAATCTATGTACATTCATTTGGTTACATAATAATATAATGCAACACTTTTTTGGGTCATAAGAATTGTATGTCGACTTGTAAATTATAATTTTTAAAAATATTTTTTTGATTAACCAATTTGATGATGCCATTTCATTTTGATTGCTTAACCCATTGTTTTAAAGTAATGGACAAAGTGGGTGGGTGTGGGTCATTTTAACATGTTTTCATTTAAGAGATTTCTTTCATTTAACTAAAATTTTAAATTCAAAGTCATTAAAAACTATGTAGTATGAATGAAGTTTTCATGTGAAGAGTTTGCAACTCAATGTTGGCATTGATAATTCAAGTTTGTTAATTTTTCTAGGCTACTATATTAGGTTTTGCCAGTTCATGAATGGTTTATGAAAGGCATGTTTTGAATAAGCCTTTCCCATCAAAAAATAATAGTTTAAATATATTTTCAAGAATTTTCTATTGCTTGTGCTTTGCAAAAACCAATTGTCATTGCACTTTTTAACCTAATAAGCCAATTTGAGTACATAATGGAAAATGTTTACAAATATACTAAGGTTTGTTCCATTGTTTCCTCCTAATTTTGAACTTAATTTTTTTTTGGGGGTGCGGTGATGGGGGGAAACCTTGTTTATTTCTAACAAAATTTCATAGCTTTTAGCAAAATCAAAAAAATTGAAAGAAAAAGAAAATTGATCAAAAACATGTTTTTTTCTTTAAGGTTTTGTGTTTATGAAACTATTAAATTTCAACATGATAAAAAAACATTGACAATTGTGAGACTTGATGGAATGGTTGCAACATATACTAAATGAAATATAAGTGGTTTAAGCAAAAAATAATTGTTCATTTGTTTTTGCATTTGAAATATTCTTTGGATTAGTTTTTGGTACATAAACATAAAAAATTTAAATTTAATAACATATTTTATCTTATGTGTTCTCCAAACTCATCATAATTGACAAGATTTATCTTTATTGTAAGAGAATTGGAAACATTCTTTTATAAGGTTGATCCTTAATAGCTAGGGTAGTCCAACTTCAACATTTGTAACCATTATAAGTTTGTATAATTAATAATAAATCGTTTACCATTCTTAGATTTCAGATTCCTTTAATAAAAAAAAATTTCATAAATTTTTTTTGTTAAATCCATTGAAAAGATTTTCCATTTGTTATTTAATTCAACCTTGAGGAATATTTATCTTTCACAAGTGCTATTTAATTTAACCTTGGGGATATTTTTGTGGGTCAAACCATAACAATAAAAACCATTTGAAGTGAAACCAATTTTTTTTTCCCTTGTTTATAAGGTTCATAAACTAAAATAATGTTGAAATTGTGTGTTGAATTTGTATGCCCACCTTTTTAATATATCAATTTAACATCAATATAAGTTTGAAAGTAATATAATAATTATAAAATATCTTTCAACATGTTTTAATCAATTTTTTCTGTGCTTTAAAAACAAAATGAAACAATGTAAAAAGTTATGTAAGCAATGTTTATGCATTATTTAAACACATTATTTTTACATTGTTCACAACATGATTTAACAGGCATTGGGGCTCCTTTTAGCTTGGACCTTTGTTTATTTTGCTTATCATTTATAAGAAGACACATCAACATGTTATTATTAACCATAATAAACTTTAAAAATAGATTCCACCTATAACATATTTTGTGCTAAAAGTTTGTGAAAAACTTAATGATTATAATTTTTTTTCAATATTAACCAATCATACCAATTTAGTTAAAATGTTCATTAAGTCCAAATTGGGTAATAGGTCTCATTTCATAACTACCAAAGTGGGCTATAATTTACTAACTTAAATCATTATGAGACCTTAAAAATGAAATAATTCCATTGCATTTTACTGATTTCATTTAGTGAAAGTTATTTCATCATAATATCACTATGTAGACATCATGTTTCATTACTAGTTAACATAATTCACTATTACAATTTACTATAACAAATAGGTTTACTAATATGTTTTTTTTAAATATTTTATTTATGTTAATTTATGATATACCTTATATTATTTTAAGTTACTTTAGTTATTTTAACTTATATTTTATGATATATATGTTATTATAAATGATTTTACCTAAAATTATTATATGTTATTTTACCTTAAAATATTTTAACTAGTTTATAGCTTTTTAATTATTTTAAATTAAATTATTCAACTAACTTTAGACTATACTTTAGATTATTTTATTTAAAATTAATATATGTTATTTCAAGTTATACTTTAAATTATTCAAGGTCATTTTACTTTATGTTATTATAAATTATTTTATCCTAAGCATAATAACTTAAAATAATCTAAAACAAAATATAATGACCTAAGGTAAAAATAATTTAAAATAAAAAATAATAACCTATGAAAAATAATTTTCAATACCATACAATATAAGAACTACCAATAACATATTATATTATAACATAGAATATCAAATAATAATTTATAATCAATAATCATCAATAGTTGTAATATAACATATAATAACCAACAATAACTTATAATATAATAACCATTCATAAAATAGCCACCAACGATCATTAATAGAATAATCACAAATAGCCATTAATAAAATAACCATTAATAAAATAACCATTAAAAAAACCATTAATAGAATAGTCACCAATAACCATTAATAGAATAACCACTAAAAAACCATTAATAAAATAACCACTAAAAAACCATTAATAGAATAACCACTAAAAAAACATTAATAGAATAACCATTAAAAAATCATTAATAGAATAGCCACCAATAACCATTAATAGGTTAATCATAAATAACCATTGATAGATTAATCATGAATAGCCATTAATAAAATAGCCACCAATAACCACAAATAGATTAATCATGAATAGCCATTAATAGAATAGCCACTAATAGCCATTAATAAAATAACCAATAATAGCCATTAATAGATTAGTCATGAATAGCCATTAATAGAATAACCACCAATAGCCACCAATAGATTAGTTATGAATAGCCATTAATAGAATAGTCACCAATAGCCATTAATAGATTAGTCATGAAAAGCCATTAATAAAATAATCATCAATAGCCATTAATAGATTAGTCATGAAAAGCCATTAATAAAATAATCATCAATAGCCATTAATAGATTAGTCATGATTAACCATTAATATAATAGCCACCAATAGCCACCAATAGCCATTAATAAATTAGTCATGAATAACCATTAATATAATAGCCACTAATAACCAATAATAGAATAGCCATTAGTAACCAATAATAAAATAGTTAACAATAGCCATTAATATAATAGCTACCAATAGCCATTAATAGAATAACTACCAATAGCCATTAATAGAATAGCCACCAATAGCCACTAATAGAATAACCACTAATAACTATTAATAAAATTACCATTAAAAACCATTGATAATTATAAATAGAATATGTATTAATATCAATTAATAACCACCAATAACATTAATAAAAGAACAACCAATAGCCATATATTATAATTGTTTAAAATTGCCAAAAATAATTTAAAGTGAAATAATTTATAATTAAAAAAAAACTTAAAGTGAAATAATTTTCAATAGTAAAAACAAACTTATAATAGTTATAAGTAGTCCAAATTGAAATAATTTACAATAGCAAAAAATAACATAGAATAGAAAAAAAAACTTACAATAGTTGAAAATAGCCTAGGGTGAAATAAATTAAAATAACCAAAAGTAATTTATAATAACTACAAATAGTCTAAATTGAAATAATCTACAATAGTCAAAAATAACATAGAATAACCAAAAAAACTTATAATAGCTAAACATAACCTAAATTGAAATAAGTTAAAATAGTTTAAAATAACTTATAATAACAAAAAGTAGCCTGAGGTGAAATAGTCAAAAATAACCAAAAGTAATTGAGAATAGCCCTAAATAGCCGTAAATAATGTAGGGTGAAATAATTTAGATTAATGAAAAATAGTCATATAATAATTGAAAATAGCTTAACATAGGTAGTATTATTATATTAACAAAAAAAATCATTTATTAAAAGAATGGTCATTGAAATATTATTGAATAATGATATTCAACTTTTTTTTTGTTCAAATGATTTTAAACTTTCAAAAGGAAATAAATGTAATTATGTACATTATTAAATTTAAAAAAAAATTAAACTCGAATCATTTCATTTGAACAAAATCTCAATAAGATATGAATTTTCAAAGTTTATGTTTTTATAATGTTTAAAATGAAGTATTTGATAAATAAAATGTAATGTAACATATTATCACAACAAGTGTGGTGGCTTGATGGTAAGGGTGTTTGCCCCAATCCAAAGGTCAAGGGATCAAACCTCATGGGTGGTATTGTGTGTGATCAACAATGGGTATGTTGACCGAATATTTTCCTATCAAATTCTTAGGTTAGGTGCATAGATTGATTACATGGCCTACCTACCTAAGCTAGGTTTTTAACCTAACGTAGCTAGTGACACGTGTTAATAAATAATAAGCTTTAAAAATCATGAAATTATCAATAATATTGTATATTAAATAATTAAAATTTAATTAATTTCCATATTGGTTAGTTAATTAACTAACAAGTGAATGGTTTGGTAAATTTATATTTCACTTGAAAATAACCTTGTTTCATTAGGTACTAGAGAAACAAGTCATTGTCCGTAGCAACTGGTCCCCGTTCACTAGGGGTTAAATAATTTCATTAAGTGAAAATGTTCAAATTCACTCAAAAATCTAGTGAAACCCAGAATGAACTAGGACGCATTTTCCTAGTAGTGCTTTAAGACATAATCACTAATTCATTTTTCATTGTGATAAATTTAATTTAACGATCTTGAACAGCTTGTCAATAGTGAGATCGCACACTTCGGCAACCATGGTAAGTCGCTCCGCCCAATCATTTACATCCTCATGATCTTGTCCCCAAAATAACTCATCCATTCCTTGAAGACTCGTCATCTTCACAGAAGTTCAGCAACACAGCAAAAATGCAGCACTCCTCTCCACACATAGTTCTTTAATTCAAAGACAGATGCAAACAAAATTGATCAGAATCTTAGTTCTTGTAACACAGTTCTGATTCTTGAAAAAAAAACAAAATAAATGTTGTCTAAATCACCCATCAAACTCGGACTGAGCACCCTCAAGTATCGGTTCCAAAGGCGTAATAGTGGATGGAACAGCGTTGAAGTTCTGCTCATCCGTAGACTCTTGCTGGAATCTGCATTCTCCTTCCTTGCTTTGCCATACTTTCCAGCAATTGAGGCGATATTTCGATCCGCCATGCTCTACCCGAAGCAAACGATTTCCCTCCTGAAATAAATCCTCCACACCAAGGATGTACAACCTCACAAAGTGGTTAGGTGACATCGCCAACTTAGGAATCCAAATATCCCCTAGCCTCGATAGTGCACGCTATCTCTCAACATATGCAAAAGCAACTCTACGCAAGATAGGAGGTGAAGTAAAAATTGGTTTGTAAGTCTGAGGTCGATGCCCACCCCCTTGCTCCATCGATTACCTTTAACCACATTCGTGCATGAATGTAAAAACCACTATGAACTACTTCTACAACAATGTCTTCTACTCGAGCTTCGTCGGGATTTATCCATACAAGTCTCACCATTCCAAAATCTAGAAAGCGCAAAATCACTGCTCCTCTCTATGGTCCGTTCTGAACAGTAAGGAAATCAAATCTACCAACAAGCTGTTGCTCACGAATTTCCTGAGTCATCTGCTCCACAGGTACTCTCTCGTCACTAGACGAAAACATGATTTTCAACTATCATTCTATCTAAACATCTACAGGTTCTACCAAGGTTGGAAACACGAACCCATGCTCTAGTACCAAAAAGAGAGGGTCCGAAAACACACAGCACACTCACTGCCTTCAACGAACCCAGGCGTCCATGTTCTCCTAATCTACTCCACATAGTTTAGACCTTCGAAAACACACAACACACTAATTGCCTTTCATTTTGACACACATGCTTATCAACTTTCTTTCAAATTTTACCACATATGTTTTTTACGGATTGTTTTGTTTTACATCAATCTACAAATAATAACTTTCTAAATTTCCTAGATTACATATATATATCCAACATTAATAAAAGGATCCATCACAAACATACAAGTAAATGACATTTCCTAACAAAGATATATGGATTAAGGCAAGTTCATATCCCTTTTTCACTTCTTTTTGTAAACTCCATTCAATGTTTTCTTGAAATGTTTGATACTATTCGTGCTTACCACAACTAAAAAAATGTATCCTTGATTTTTATCCTTCTAGAACACTTGGTTTCTTTGAAGGAGGAAACTGTAAAACCAAATACATAAAAAGAATGAAACTTTCGCAAACTAAACAAAATTTCACAAATTTATTTAACAGACAACTTTCAAAATCAAGTTCTTGTTAAAACATGTTTTGAAACCATAATCTCCTAATTTCTAACTTGGTTAATGGTGGGAGGAATTTGGTATTAAAAAATGTTAAACCACACTTCATTGTCAATATCAAAATTGAAAATCTATAAAACATTTTCACTAAAGTTGGTCATTTTAATACAATAGTCATAGTGAGAAAATTATTTTCATTTTACTCAACAAAGTCCTTTCAACTACCAAATCAATAATTTAAAACAAAACATTATTGTCTATCAACATGTGGGGAATTTTTTTTTGTGTTATAGCCCTCATTTTTTGTTAGATAAAATACAAACATACACACATTGAAAACTATTCATTTCTTTAGAAAATTATATAAAATTGTGGCAAAATGTGAAGAAAATGGTATCAAAAGGGTATATCATAAAATAGTCAATATCATAAATGTCATTAATGCAATCGTCCTTGATCAAGTGAAAGATTATTATTTTGTTCATATTGCATATTACTTATGTAAATTTGTTGTTGTGTTAATTTTTTATATGGTTATATTCATTTAGGGTGCGAATTATTAGGCAACCATATTTGGATACACTAATGTGATTTGGATTTATACATGATGTTTTTAGTTGATTTTTTTTGTGACAATTGTAAGGTAATCATTCAATGAGAAAGGAATGTTGATGAACATAATGCAAGAATAATATGTAAGGCTATATAGGATGTACTATTACATTTGATTGTTAATTTAATTTAATTTTTTTGAAAAATATCAAATATTAAAGGTCAACATGAAAACACAACAAACAAAAACTATAAGAATTAAATATTGATCACATTCTAATCAAAGTCCAATATGTGTAATGTGACACATTAGTATCACAATAACTTATGATGTGCGATGTGCCAATAAAACATAATGTTTTTTCACTTTAAAACCTATCAAATAAGTACATTATTTATTTCATTTGTATTGTTTTTCTTTAGAAATATGAATAAATGAATTTGATCAAATTGTGTAAGATTTTTTTATTGACTTATAATGGAACAATCATGGTTATATTTTTGAATTTCATTCTATTGGAAAGGGCAACATAACATATGAAAATATGGGTCACATGATCAAATTTGTTGTAGTGCTACAAAAAGGAATGTTAAAATGGTTACATTTTGCTATTGATATTGTTTTAATGATGGCGTGGTAAACAAGTTAATGTTTTCAACTTTATCTAATTGATTTGGAGTTCATTGAAATTGAAAATATATTTATGATTAAAAATTTAATTATGTTTTCATACAAGTATTTACACAAGAAAAAAAAGGAAAAAATTGAAAAAAAAAAAAAAACCACTATAAAAAACTTGAAAACATGTGCTAATCAATGGGTAAGGTGATAATTGATTATGTTCTACATTAACTTCATGGATGGATGAACACCCTTTTCCCAACAAAATTATTAAGAGACAAAACAAAAATTGGGGGAATGTGCTTTTAAGTTATGGGGTTGACAAATAAATCCATGGTAAAATGACCCACATTTACCTCCTTTTTCCAAATGCATAATAATAATGAATTAACATTGCAAAGTGACATGACATGCAATCATTGTATAAAATTTATGTTTGAATTAAAATTTTGAGTTTTATAATTTATTTTTATAATTATTTATTTTTGGATTTATCTTTATATTATGTAAGGTTCATGGGAGGGGAACATGCAGATTGTGAACTTTATAATAATTTATTTTTACATAAATTCAAATGAAGATCGCAAACCATGTAAAATGTAATTTAATTATTCAATTATCATTAATATGATAATATCCCAAAATTCTTATTCAACTTATTCAAAACCTCAAGAATGATTATAAATGTTAAATTAATGTTTTTTTCATCATCAAATGTTGATAGACATGATTCACACTTTTATATGTTAATCTTGAATGTATATTACAGCACAATAATATCTTATGTGAAAAATAATGAATTTTAAATCAAGTTGAAAATTTACAATCATTTATTCATGAGTGGTTACATGTAGATTGGGTCATTTTATTAGAGACTTACCTTTACATACTTCATAGATTCACTATTCATATTAATCCTAAATGAACTATTCAATAAGTTCATGGTGTATTCAAAATATGATTTGAATCAATTTTCATTTTATCAATTTTGTCAATGCATTTGAAGTTTTTGTTAGATTTTTCTGTTATACATCAGATTGAAAGGATGGATCATGGTTTTATGCTTGATTTAATACGAGATGATTGTAAAAATGATGGAGGTCAATTTGTTTTTTCAACCTCAACATGGGAGTGTTTTGTTATTGAAATATTTATGGTTGGTGCATTACACAACACCATTTCACAACCAAAGATTACAAATTGGGTGTGTTTTGTATGTCCACCAACAAACATTGACATAATATGTTTTCAAATATAAAAAATTTGGGGAACATTCTAGATGATGCAATGTGAAAAACAAATATTATTCAACAACAAAATTCAACATTCTAAAAACCAACAAGAGATCAATAAGTTGAAAAGGTGGTAAAAAATATGTATTCTAAAAAACAATCATGTTATCAAGTTTTCTAAAAATTGCATTAAAGTGTGTGAAAAGGCCACAAGTTGTGTTAAGTAAGGTTGTGTACACTCCAAGTGCCCCAATTACAATTGTGGTCAAATGAAGTTAAGCAACACATTAGCTTGAATTCATCATGTGAAAATTATTATTTGAAAAGTTATAAAAGTCAACTTTACCTTGGACCTCCATACAATTGTGAATTATTTGGCTAATTGACCATGGGGTAAACAAACCTATTTAATACACAATAACAAGAATTCAAAAGATCTTTCATAAGAGTTTAATAACATCCATATGGCATTGTTAGTTTTAAACATATTTAAAAACACTGTATGACCATTTTATATCAAGTTATAAAAATTAACATAATTTTGCATGTTATTAAAAACTTTTGAGAACCAAGGTTTGACATCATGGTGAATGAACAATAGTATTCCAAAAGAAATATAAGGATTAAATCAAAGAACAAGTCCAAGGTAAATATCAAGTTTTGAAAAAATGACAAGTAACAATGAAAAGATAATCAAAAACTCAATACACACCATGATAATATCAACACCTTCAACTTCATCAATTTTGGTTTTAGAGGTATATGCATTTTAGGCTGGCTCATTTTGGATAGATACGACACTATAAATATACCATATTTTAACACAAAAATAACAAAGACACTCAAAAACCAATAGTAAGTGGGGATTATGTGATGATTAATGAACTAATAGAGTAAAAATGAACAATTAAACCCAACTAGACAATTTTTAAAAATATACATGCTAAGAGAAAAAAAATAAAAAATCCACCCAAATTTATCATGATATGGACTTCTAGGCCATTTAAACATTCATAAATTTTTTTGGTTAAGGTTTTTTAGCAAAGTTTTAGCATTTATGTTCTTTTTGCTTTGATATATCATATATTGAATTTTAATAAAACGCACATGTACATATATAAAAGCAGAAATAGGAAACTAGTCCATATTTGTCAATTTTTTAAATCCATTATTATATATATTTTATGAATCCATGTTGTGATGTTTTTAATATAAATGTTTTCTTATTCAAGTTGACAATCAGAATTTAACCACAAGTTTGGCATATCCTAGATCTTATGGTATGTGAATCACATGTAAATGCACAACACTTTACAAAAAATCAATTGTGATGCAAAAAATGTGCCACCCTACTTTGTAACCACCTTCAATAAAAGCTTTGTTGTAATTTTTAGGGTTCATTTGATGTCTTTTTTAACAATGTAAAGAAGAGGGTTCAAAAAACCAAACTTGAATAACATGACTAAAAAAAATTCATTTTAAGATCAAAGTTCACAATTTAGACAAAATCTACATTCAACTGGGTGTTTTAAAATTTTGACAAATTTTTTCTTTGACCTTCTTTTGAAGAATGTACTCTACATAATCTTATTATTTTATTTGGACTTTACTTACAAAATAAACTTGAACCATACAATCATCATACATATGTGAACATTCATTTTTAGTTTAAGAACTCCCAAAGGTACTAGAATAGTAAAAGTTTGAAAAAAGAATCTAAGAGAACAAAATTAGACAAAAAACTTAAAACTTTTTTGGAAATTGAACTAAATTTTTTTGTTAAAAAAAAAGGCCATTTTTTTTGGAAATATGTTTCAAACTTAAGCAAAATTACAAAGATCGTTTTTCTACCCATGTGGAAGATCAATGTTTTCTTCCTAGGAACCCTAATAATGTGTTATTTGCAACAAAGATTTGCCACAAAATTTATATTTGATGCATTGATTATGTTTTCCCAATTTTGTTTGAAAGCTTCATCAATGCAACTTCACTTGCACAAACCCCATAATAGTTCTGACAAAGATTATTTTGCTCCTTTAAAAAGTTGTGCAACATTGGGTGAAAGTGCAAAAATGAAAATTGGTTTGTTTTTGTAAATTAGTTTTATAAAAGGCAAGATCCTAAAAAGGAAAAAAAAAACCCTAAAATCAATTCACAATTTCAATTCAACTCTAAATTGTAATACAATTGCACATCTTCAAGATCACAATTTTTTCAAACCCTAGAAAACAATACGACCACCACTCTTTTATCTTTTGTTTTCACACAATCCCAAAGCAAGAAATGTTACATTATCACCTTCAAAAGCTTAATGTGATAACACCATGGCCATAGTTAACCAAAGCTACCTTCTAACATGATCTTCTTGGAAGGATCTTTATGTGATTAATTTGATTAGCCATATCCAAATTAACTTACATTAAACTTAAGATTGAATTTTTTTTTACTTGAAAGGCATTGTTAGTATGATTAATGAGTAATGAAATTTGAAACTTGTTTTACATTTGCCCACTTATAATAAGGTTTTTCCATATGTATAGTAAGTTTTTAAAAAAAATTCATAATTAAAAAAAATTCTAAATCCCAAAATAGATAAGAAGCACGGATGTTTTTATTTGATGTTGAAAACCTCATCCCAAGTTATACCTTTCATTTCATTGCTTTGCTTCCAAGGGAAAAGAATTTCCATTTCACATTATCATGCTTTGTGCTTTTGCTTTGTTGCACATTACTAGTGATGTTCAATTGATAAAAAAAAAAAAAAAATTATTTTGTGAAAATTAAATTCCATCTAAAATGAAAATTATTGAATGACATGGGAATGCAACTTGAATTGAATTGAATTGAATTGAATTCTTAAATTTAATTGAAAATACTTTGAATGTAATTAAAAATTAGAATAATGAGCAAAAAATTTAAGTCCTTAATTTCTACATTGAGCCAAAATAAATATTCTTAGCTCAAATTCCAATTTGACCCATTTGGCATTCCATAGGCACATTGGGCTAATGTTACGACCCTATGCAAGTTCAAAATTTAGGTCTAAATCCCTAAACCCTAAAGGTGAAGGCTAGTGCGGGGTAGGTATTTTCCTGCCCAGCCAGATCACGGTCACCAAAATGAAACAATCCCAAAAAAACCCTAATAATTATGAACGGACCTGTGTGCTCTCATGGATGAAATAAGCACATCCATGATGACAGATTTAGCATCCATTTGGACCCTGGTCAGTAGTTCGTAAGCCGTCAGGTCTCTCAGAAACGCTCCAGTCCCGGAACGCTCAGGATCGTCCGATCGGACGATCGGACGATAGGAGAGGGATTAGGGTTTGTACAAGCACGAAGGCAAGCTCTTGTTCCTCTCTCTCTCTCTCTCTCTCTCTCTCTTCCCCTGCAAAACTCTGCGCAGGCGAAGGTTGGATCTCTGCATCGAAGACACCGGCAAGGCGGCCATCGCCATGAAGGTAAGAAGCACCGGTCGCTTGTGGATATGACTGCTTTCCATAGATCCTCTGGTTTTGTTTGTCCCTTTCTTCCTGCCTGCTCCCTTTGCATTTTTCCAATTGGCTGGAAGTTCAATCACTTCTAGTTCCTCTCTTCTTCTAGTTGTGTGATTTCTTGTATCCATCTCTACAACAACAATATGGGAAGAGGTAATTGAAGAACTTGTTGTCTCTTAGCGGATGAAGTCTGACCTGAGGGAGAGAAGTAGGATGTGTCAACACCAACCGGTGGGTTCTAGGGTTTTAGCAAGTTCAGGCTTTTCCGCAGTTGTGTTGTTTTGTCCATGTGGAAATATCTTCCTACAATGTGGACTGAAATGTGGTACAGTTTTATGCTCCATCCCTATCCATGTTACAATCTAATATTGGTATATGTATCATGTTATGCTGTTGTCAGTCAAATTTCAATTGATTTCTGCCGGTCTTTGAATTGAGTATTTGGTGGATTGCAAAAAGCTGTGGGAGGAGATTGAGTGAATTCAGATGAAGAGCTTGTCTCAAGGAGCTGGCCATAATGCTCATGATCAATTCTATTACATGTGTTGCAGCTCAATATTGCAAACCCCACAACGGGGTGCCAAAAGAAGGTTGAGATTGATGATGACTCAAAGCTGTAAGTTCTGTTTTTTTCCTGTCACTTTTCCAAATATGTCTTTATAACTTGTAGCAGTATTTGATGTGCATGTGCATGCAACTGTGCAACTGTGAGGAGTAAATATAAGCAAGAGACTGGATCTGACTGTGGGTGGTGGATGCAGCCGCACATTTTATGACAGGCGATTGGCCCAGGAGGTCAGTGGAGATAATCTTGGAGATGTAAGTGGTGTCTGACTGCTCAGTACCATGTTTTGCCCTGTCCTTGAGATGTTCATCAGCCTATAATAGTCTTTTCCTTTGGAAGTGTCCTGAAAAAAGTTGGCCCCCAATATGTCCAGAAACTTTTTGTTGCATTTTGTTTGTTTACTGATCTTTACGTTTATTTCATTTTCTGCAGGAATTCAAGGGTTATGTGTTCAAGATTATGGGAGGCTGTGACAAGCAGGGTTTCCCCATGAAGCAAGGTGTTCTCACACAGGGACGTGTGCGGATTCTGATGCACAGAGGTCTGTTCTTCCTTACCTTCTCCACCTGAGTCCTGGAGTTTAAGAGATCCTCATGGGTTTGGAGCATTGCTATGGTGGCTGGGTTTTAGGATTTGAGATTGGCATCTTAGTTCATGGTTTATCTCATACTGTTGTTGATTGATGTGTCCTATAGGTACCCCATGCTTCCGAGGATATGGAAGGCGTGATGGAGAGCGTCGCCGCAAGTCTGTGAGGGGATGCATTGTCAGCCCTGACCTGTCGGTCTTGAATCTGGTCATTGTTAAGCAGGGTAATCTCTTTGTGCTGTTGACTTTGAGGCTGTTACTATCACACCTGGTAATCTTTGGCTGTTACTAATCTCTTTGCTGCTGGCTTGATGGATAACTGCATTGGAATCCATGGTGTGAGCATCACATTCAGGCCAGGATAAAATGGATTTCTTCAACCAGGATTATTGGATTATACTACAACAGTTGCAAGTCAGGTGCAGATGAATGTCCCTTCCAGGTTGTGCTTAGTTTAGGCTATTGGTTCTAAAGCATGTTTATTTGTGTGTTTTATGTCAGGTGATAACCCTCTTCCAGGCCTGACCGATAAGGAGATGCCAAGAATGAGGGGACCCAAGCGGGCAACCAAGATTCGCAAACTCTTCAACCTTTCCAAGGATGATGATGTGAGGAAATATGTTAACACTTATCGCCGAACCTTTGTGTCTTCCACAGGTAATGAATGGGGTGCTCTTTTCATCTTTTAGCCTCGTATGGGTCTGCGGAGCTCTCTTATAACAAGACAGCACTGGAGAATTTATCCTTCTCTTGTCATGTCTAAAAAACTTTTGTGACAAATGTCAAAATTTTGTTGATCATACAATGAGTGTTTTGCATGGATGCTCCATAGTAAGTGGTATTTGTGAAACATTACAGGCAAAAAGAGGAGCAAGGCTCCAAAGATTCAGAGGCTTGTCACACCCCTTACCTTGCAGAGGAAGCGCCGCAGAATTGCAATCAAGAAGAAGAGGATTGTCAAGGCGAAGACAGAAGCAGCTGAATATCAAAAACTGTTGGCATTGCGGCTTAAGGAGCAGCGTGAGCACCGCAGTGAGAGTTTGGCAAAGAAGCGTGCCTCTCGTGCTTCAGTTGCCTCCAAGGCAGAGGTCTCAGCATAGAGATTCAATTTTGGCAATTGCTCCTGTGTTTTCAATGTGTTTGTGGAAGAATCTAACTTGGTCTTCCTTCTCGTATGACAGGATTGAGCAAAGATGATATTGTTGAGAAAAAAAAATTATCTAATGAAAAGTATTGTACCCAGGTTTTTCTGATACAACCTTATTTCAGTGTGCTGGAATAGTGGTTTGATGCTTGACCTTGGGTTTTAGGGAGAGGAGAATGATATTCACTCTAGTGTGGACCTTCTTGTTGTTTCAGGTTATCAATTGACTTGTATGAGGCAGTTGCTGAAATATGACTGTTGCATTGACGTGTGAAACTGTGCTCAAAAGGATGTAAACTGGTGCACAGAAGACCGTCAGGCTTTACTTTGGGCAGCAATTTTCTCTCTGCTTGAGGGTAGCTATACAGGATTGTTAGCCAACTGGGAGTGCCTTCTCTTCAGATCTTGTGTTGTGAGGCTGACATTCTAGTTTTCACTGCAGTTCCACTGTTTGTTGTCAGGAACTGAAATGATAGTGCAGGGAGTGTCTGCCATGGATTTGCTGTAGTTGCATATGCCTGTTTTAAGAGTTGAACAATGGCATTTCTAATCTATGAGTTGAATCAGGGTCCTGCTTTGAGGATGCTTCATGCATGCAAGAAAAGGAATTGTTGGCAGCAGAGTACATAAGAGCATCTAAAGTGGTGCTTTTAGTGTGTGACTCTGCAAAAACATTCTCAACATCTATGTTTAGTTATTTACTTCTTTCCAACCCCACCCATAAAACTAAAAATGGAACCGCAAATGGGTAGTGGGCTACTAATAATAGTAAACCAACTGGGCCAATCATATATTATGGTTGGCCAGTTACAAACGGGGACAGAATCAGATCATATTTATTACTCTTCTATGGCAGGTGTTGGGCTTTTGCTGTGCCTTGTACAAGCAGCAGCAAACAGGGCCAAAACCATTTTGCTGAGCCAAACCAACATGTTTTGACTTTTCTTCAAGGCCAAAACCATTTTGCTGAGCCAAACCAACATGTTTTGACTTTTCTTCAGGGCCAAAACCATTTTGCTGAGCCAAACCAACATGTTTTGACTTTTCTTCATCCAATTTTCAATTTGCAGAGTCAGATACTGAGCATTGGTGGAGTTGCTCCAAGGAAGAGGTTTTGAGTGTGCTTGGCCCATTGGGATGTACTTTTGAGTTGGACGTGAACATGGTTCCACGTTTTTCATGAGATTGGCATTATGACATATTGAAATTGCTACAAATGGATGCCAATTTGGACTCATTGGAAGCAAAATTGAATCCTTGAGTCGGAACCTGCCTTACATCTTGGTTCTTCAAATCATGAGCTCTCTTGTTTAACTCATTTGTGATCTTAAGGACGCGGAGTCAAATTTATGGCTCCCATCCAACAGGATTGCTTTGTTTCATTGGACCCTGGACCTTGAACCCTTGTCTAAAGTGGCCCTTAGGGTACATGTCCAGAAGAGTTTCTATGTTCACCTCACTATTTCTAAACCCACTTTTGAAAGAACCCAAAACTGGCAGCTGAGAGTTAATTTTTGAGGTTAGCTGACTGACATTTGTTGGTCTAATGGCTATCTCCAGATGGGGGTGGCACCCACCAGAATAGGTAGAGGGAAATCTAGTGTCCCTAATCATTTTACATGACAACCCTAACTATTTAAGTGGGTCTCTTAGTAGTACAAATAATTGGGGTGAGTGAGAGATCATTGAGTGAAATGCACCCTTTACTTTACTTGTGGATGGTGTTGGGCATCATCAATCTAGTAATGCACAATATTCAAAAGCCTAATTCAAGCAAGAAAGAATAAATAGGTCAAAATTGTAAAGAAGTGAAAACAAGTTTTAAAAAATGTGGTATGTATGATCACCCAAAAATTAGGTGAATGTTGTTGTTATTGTTGTTTGAATGTAAACATGTACCTACAACATGAGTGGTACTATTGCACTATCCTAATTTTCTTTAATGGCGGTGTGATCATCAAAAATTAGGTGAATGTTGTTGTTATTGTTGTTTGAATGTGAAGGTAAACTCTACACTACAATGTAATGGTTTGCTTCGTTCTATTTGGGCACTATTTTGGTTGTTTTCGTAGTTGGGAATGGCAACAATGCATTACTTCCACTTCTAGTATATAGTTAATTGATTTAAAAATTTGAAATAAATTTAAAAAAAACAAAACATTGATGGTGTCAAGATCACATTCCTAATGAATCCATGTTGGGACCAATGAGTTATGCTTTGGAATAGTTCCTAAATGTTCCTAAATGTAACAGCCCATTTCATCACACATATTATATACTACAATATACACAATTTTTTTTACTCAACTATCCATTCTGGTGTAAATTTGCAAATCTTGTCTTACTGACAAAGAAGATCCCTAAATGCAGCATCCTAAACCCTAAACCCTAAAAACCCATAATTCCACAAAATACTGGTTTGCAGCATTCCATAGGCAACAGCAGTTTTTTGTGCTTAATAATAATAATAATAATGACACTCATTGATTGATTGATGACAGAATGACACCCAAAGCAAAAAAAAAAAAAAAA
>Ga0116227_10001506_pt1 | contig 52053 bp, 53 predicted proteins | sample S1TSphgellanicum_FD_89693 | JGI IMG/M metagenome (GOLD analysis project Ga0116227, IMG submission 89693) | Host-associated microbial communities from peat moss isolated from Minnesota, USA - S1T2_Fb - Sphagnum magellanicum MG | ecosystem: Host-associated > Plants > Peat moss > Unclassified...
AGCAGTACGGCGAATCCGCCCGTCTCGAGGCCGTGTCCGACCTCGTGCAGGAAACCTATCCGGAAGCGCTGCGTAAGTCGGATGTGAATCCGGCTGGCATGCCGAAGATCGACATCACTGTCGAAAAGCCCGGCGAAGCGTTGGAATACGTTGCCAATTTCGAGGTTTATCCCGAGATCAAGCTCGCTGACCTCAGCGCGCTGAAGATTGAAAAGCCTGCGGTTGAAGTGACCGAAGGCGATGTCGACAAGCTGGTCGACAACCTCCGCAAGGCGCGTCGCACGTTTGCCGATTCCGCCAACGCTTCGAAAGAAGGCGACACCGTGAAGGTGGATTTCGTCGGCAAGCTCGACGGCGTTCCTTTTGCTGGTAGCGAAGGCAAGGACGTGACCTTTGAAATCGGCCAGGGCCAGTTCCTGCCGGACCTGGAAAAGGGCATCAGCGGCCACAAGGCTGGCGATGCGTTCACGGTGGACGTGAGCTTCCCGGAAGACTACCGCGCTGAAAACCTCAAGGGTAAGACCGCGCAGTTCGACGTTACCCTGAAGGAAGTGAAGGAACCGGTGCTGCCGGAAATCGACGCTGAATTCCTCAAGGCTCACGGCATTGCCGAAGCGGACGGCGTTGCCGGCCTGCGCGCCAAGGGCCGCTCGGCGCTTGAGAAAGAGCGCGACAAGGCGATCAACAATCGTCTGAAGAGCCAGGCACTGGAACAGCTGCTGGAAGCCAATCCGACTGAAATTCCGGCTGCGCTGACCGAGCAGGAAATTCCGCGTCTGCGCGAAGAAGCTGGCGCTCGCATGAACATGGCCAAGATCGCTCCCGAGAAGCTGAAGGAGCTGATGCCGGATGCCGTGTTTGCCCCGCAGGCCCAGCGTCGCGTGGCCCTCGGCCTGTTGATCGGCGAAGTGATCAAGTCCAAGCAGATCAAGCTGGACGCCGCCAAGGTTGAGCAGGCACTGAGCGACATGGCTGCCGATTACGAACAGCCCGAGCAGGTCAAGCAGTTCTACCGTGGCCGCCAGGACCTGATGCAGGGCCTGAGCGCGATGGTGCTGGAAGACCAGGTGGTGGCTGCACTGATCGAAGGCGTTGCCGCCAGCAGCGTCACGATGTCGCTCGACGATCTCTTGAAACCGCAGGCTCCGGCCCAAGCTTAAGACTTGGACCCCATGCGGGTAGGGGCAGGGCCTCTATCCGCATCATCAAAACAACCACCAGGATAAGGACGATGACCGATTTTTTGACCCGCGCTCAAGGTTTGGTACCCATGGTGGTCGAGCAGACCGCTCGCGGCGAACGTGCATTCGACATTTACTCGCGCCTGCTCAAGGAGCGCATCATTTTTCTGGTTGGCGGGATCGATGATCACGTTGCCAACCTGGTGGTGGCTCAGATGTTGTTCCTGGAATCGGAAAATCCGGACAAGGACATCCATCTCTACATCAACTCGCCGGGCGGCGTGATCACTTCAGGCCTGTCGATCTACGACACCATGAAGTTCATCAAGCCTGACGTGGCCACCATGTGCATTGGCCAGGCCTGCAGCATGGGCTCGTTCCTGCTCTCGGCCGGCACCAAGGGCAAGCGTTTCAGCCTGCCGAACTCCCGCGTGATGATTCACCAGCCCTCGGGCGGCGCACAGGGCCAGGCGACGGATATCGAGATCCAGGCGCGCGAGATCCTGTACCTGCGTGGCAAGCTGAACGGCATGTACGCCGATCACACCGGCCAGCCGCTGGAGCGCATTGAGCGCGATGTCGAGCGTGATTACTTCATGACCGCCCAACAGGCCAAGGAATACGGCCTGATCGACGAGATTATCGACAAGCGGGCGGTTCCAGCCGCCTAAAGTTTTACAGGGGTATTACCCCTATTTTTCAATCAAATGACACTGTGATATACATGGTGTCAGCCCCTAATTAGATAGGGGGCGCAAGGTGATAGATGACCAGTGAAGCGAAGGGCGGTGCAAATAACGGACGGGTGCTGTACTGCTCGTTCTGCGGCAAGAGTGAACATGAAGTTCGCAAGCTGATTGCCGGTCCGTCTGTTTATATCTGCGATGAATGCGTTGATCTTTGCAACGACATCATCCGCGAAGAAGTGCATGCCAAGCCGCAAGGCGCCAAGGGCTTGCCCAAACCGCAGGAAATTCGCGCGGTTCTCGACGAGTACGTGATCGGCCAGGACAAGGCCAAGAAGGTGCTGTCGGTTGCTGTCTACAACCACTACAAGCGTCAGTCCGCCAAGGGCGCGACCGATGGCGTCGAGCTGTCCAAATCCAACATCCTGCTGATCGGTCCGACCGGTTCCGGCAAGACGCTGCTGGCCGAAACACTGGCCCGCATGCTCGATGTGCCGTTCGCGATTGCTGACGCCACCACACTGACCGAAGCCGGTTATGTGGGTGAAGACGTCGAGAACATCATTGCGCGTCTGTTGCAGAAGTGCGACTACGATGTCGAGAAGGCGCAGCGCGGCATCATCTACATCGACGAAATCGACAAGATTGCGCGTAAGTCGGAGAACCCTTCGATCACGCGTGACGTCAGCGGAGAAGGCGTGCAACAGGCGCTGCTCAAGCTCGTCGAAGGCACTATCGCCAGCGTTCCTCCGCAGGGCGGCCGCAAGCATCCGCAGCAGGAATTCCTGCAGGTGAATACTGCCGGCATCCTGTTCATCTGCGGCGGTGCATTCTCGGGCCTGGAAAAAATCATCCAGAATCGCAGCTCGGTTGCAGGCATCGGCTTCAACGCCCAGGTCAAGAGCAAGAGCGACAGCACCAAGATCAACGAGATCTTCAGCAACATCGAGCCCGATGATCTGGTGCGTTTCGGCCTGATCCCGGAATTCGTTGGCCGTCTGCCGGTTTGCGCCGTGCTGGAAGAGCTGGACGAAGAAGCGCTGATGGCGATCCTCAAGGAGCCGAAGAACGCACTGGTCAAACAGTACGCCAAGCTGTTCCAGATGGAAGGCTGCCAGCTCGAGCTTCGCGAAGACGCACTGCGCGCTGTTGCACGCAAGGCGCGTGATCGCAAAACCGGTGCACGTGGTTTGCGCACGATTCTCGAAAACATCCTGCTCGATGTGATGTACGACTTGCCGTCGATGCAGAATGTCAGCAAGGTAGTGGTAGACGAAGCGGTTGTGAAGGGTGAAGTCAAACCTTTCATCGTCTACGAGAACGCGGAAGCGCCACTCGCCGCCGCAAGCTGAGCTCAATCGATGCTCCCGAAAAAGCCCCGCACTGCGGGGCTTTTTCATTTCGGCTGCGCGATCGCCGCCCGCAATGATCCAAATAAGCTGATGAATCCTGTCTACAGGAAAATCTATCGCGCTATGCCAGACTCGAAGCAATTCTTGAGTTGATGCTCGCCAGATCCAGGCAGCACCGCGGGATGTGTGCGAGCGGTATTGCAGCATCTGCTGGTCATCGTGTTTGTCAGCAGTGAATCCGGAAGCGCCGCCAAAAACGGCCTGCGAATTTTTCGCGCGGCCGCATTTGGTCCAATGACGGCTTCGGTCGAATACAAAAAATTACTGGTCCGCTTTTTCACGATTTTGGCAATCAAGGGGAAACGACATGTCTACGCGCATGACCAATTTTCCAGGCCGGCTATTTCCGGTTCTTGTGTTCGCCGCGGCGTGCACGGTTTCGGCAGCTGATCGCCTGGATCCACCCGTAGCTAGGGCCATCTTCAACGCGGATGGCTCAATCAACCAACCTGTAGGGTACCGACAGTGGCAGCACGTCGGATCAACACTCTTGCCGAAAGGGCGGACCAGCATCATTGATCTTCAGCCGATCGCTACAGACGAGTTGATGAATGCCTATGTCGAGCCGACGGCCTATCGCGCCTACATGAAAAATGGCGTGTGGCCAGAGGGGACACGCATCGTCAAGGAATTCGTCGCAATCAAGGTGCCTGGCGAAGATCAGGTTTTGCATGAGGATCATTACGCTGGTTTGACGATGATTGTCAAAGACAGCACGCGATTCCCTGAAGAAACCGCTCACCTGGGCTATTTCGCCTTTGGACACCAACCGGAACCCTATTCGGCCCGCGCAATGCCAATGCCGCGACAGTCCTGTTCGACTTGCCATGAAGCGAGTGCCAAGGATCAACAGAACATCTTTGCCGATCGACATATCGGGCTGAAGCGCTAGATGCGCGTCAGCTCTGCAAAAGCCCACAGAAACATTGAAGCGAGTAGCCAAATGCAAAAGACCTTCAAGAAGTACCGGCTCACCGACACGGTGACCATGCAAATGATCTCTTTCACCGATGAAATGATGAGTGCCAGGTTCTGGTTCAGCGGCAAGGGTTTTGACAGTACCCATCATCACGTCAATCAGGAAATCAACGTTGTCGTCGCCGGCGAGTTTGAAGCGACGCGAGGTGGCGAGAAATACAAAGTTTATCCGGGACAGGCCGTCGTGGTCCCTTCGGATGTTGAGCACAACATGGAATGCCTGTCCGGCACCGGTGAAATGGTCAGTGTATGGACCCCCGCCAGACAGGATTTCCTCAAAAATTACGCCGAAATTGAGAGTGCCTGAACACCCGTGTACGCGGAGGGGCTTTGAACAAACGACTAAATGGGGCAGAAATGAAAAGAAAACAACGTTTGATTTTGCAGGGATCGGTACTAGCGATTGTGATGTTCGCGATGCAGGCCGGAGCGCAGAACCGGGACCCAGGCTATTCTGAAAAAGTGAGGCAGAACGCCTCGACCTTTCACAAGAATTTCAGCACTGGCGAGTTCGACAAGAACGGGTCACTGGTCAATGAAAAGATCTATGTGAACTCCAATAACGCCATTGTGATTGGGCGCGACAAGTTCGTGCAGCGGATCAAGCGTTTCAGCGTGCCGTTTCCCAAGCTGTCGCTGCGTGACAGGATCGTGATTGTGGACGAAAACCAGGTCGGGCTGCTGTACATCATGCAAGGCGTGCAGGACGGCCCATACGGACCGATCCCTGCCTCAGGCAACAAGATCAACGTTTATGCGGCAGAATTTTTCACGATGGACGACAGCGCCTTGATGAAAGAGCTGCTGACCATTACTCAGCTTGATCAGCTGACTCGACAAATCAAGGGAGTAGACAAGGTCGAGGCGTATGAGGAAGTCAGCTTGCTGTCTACCAACAAGAAGACCAACGCAGCGCACAAGAAAATACTGAAGAACGCGCTTGACGGATATGTGCAGAACTTCAACACCAGAGACTGGAAGACGTTGGCGGCACAGTTTGCAAAAAACGTGAATATCAACGTCAACGGCAAACAGGTGCCCAGCGTCCAGGCTTTGGTTGACATGCTTGAGCAGCGGATCACCTTGTTATCGGACATGACCTATCATCTGGACAGGAATGTTGTGGAAGGCGATCGTGGTGCAATTGCCTATACCGTCAATGCGATTCACACGCCTCAGGGTGAGAACGCAGAGGCCAAAACTGTGATGTCAAGGGAAGGCATTCATTTCCGCTTTAATGCCGATAACAAGATCGAGGATATGGTCATCATCTATAACGGCGATGACATCAGCAATCAGCTGAGATAAACGTTTTGGGGCATTCATCCGTTCATGAAAAAACCCGCCGGTTTGCACCGGCGGGTTTTGTTTTTCTACTGCAGCAAACTGCAGCAACGGGACGTGACTTATGCAGCCACCGTCTTCGCAGTCTCCGTGTACTCTTCGATCTTGTCGAAGTTCAGGTACTGGTAGATCTGGTCCGAAGCCTTGCTGACGATGCCCATTTCAGCCAGGTACTCTTCGCGCGTCGGCAGCTTGCCCATCTTCGAGGCGATCGCCGCGAGTTCTGCCGAGCCGAGGAACACGTTGGTGTTCTTGCCGAGGCGGTTGGGGAAGTTGCGGGTCGAGGTCGAGATGGCGGTAGCGCCTTCCTTCATCTGCGCCTGGTTACCCATGCACAGCGAGCAGCCCGGCATTTCGGTGCGTGCACCGGCGGTGCCGAAGGTGTTGTAGACGCCTTCCTGCGTGAGCTTGGCTGCGTCCATCTTGGTCGGCGGAGCAACCCAAAGGCGAACCGGGATGTCCTTCTTGCCTTCGAGCAGCTTGCCGGCGGCACGGAAGTGGCCGATGTTGGTCATGCACGAGCCGATGAAGGCTTCGTCGATCTTGGTGCCAGCGACTTCGGAGAGGAACTTGGCGTCATCCGGATCGTTCGGGCAGCAGACGATCGGTTCCTTGATGTCGGCGAGGTCGATGTCGATGACGGCAGCGTATTCAGCGTCCTTGTCGGCTTCGAGCAGGGTCGGCTTGGCCAGCCAGGCTTCCATCGACTTGATGCGGCGTTCCAGCGTGCGCGCGTCGGCGTAGCCTTGGGCGATCATGTTCTTCATCAGCACGACGTTCGAGTTCATGTACTCGATCACCGGGGCCTGGTTGAGCTTGATCGTGCAACCGGCGGCGGAGCGTTCTGCCGAAGCGTCGGACAGTTCGAATGCCTGTTCAACCTTGAGGTTGGGCAGGCCTTCGATCTCGAGCACGCGGCCCGAGAAGATGTTCTTCTTGCCGGCCTTGGCAACGGTCAGCAGACCGGCCTTGATCGCGTAGAGCGGGATCGCGTGGACGAGGTCGCGCAGGGTGACGCCCGGCTGCATTTCGCCCTTGAAGCGGACCAGCACGGATTCCGGCATGTCCAGCGGCATCACGCCGGTGGCCGCACCGAAGGCCACGAGGCCCGAGCCTGCGGGGAACGAGATGCCGATCGGGAAGCGGGTGTGCGAGTCACCGCCGGTGCCGACGGTGTCGGGCAGCAGCAGGCGGTTGAGCCAGGAGTGGATCACGCCGTCGCCCGGACGCAGCGCAACGCCGCCGCGGTTCGAGATGAACGCTGGCAGTTCGCGGTGGGTCTTGACGTCAACTGGCTTCGGGTAAGCAGCGGTGTGGCAGAAGGACTGCATCACCAGGTCGGCGGAGAAGCCGAGGCAGGCGAGGTCTTTCAGTTCATCGCGGGTCATCGGACCGGTGGTGTCCTGTGAGCCGACGGTGGTCATCTTCGGTTCGCAGTAGGTGCCCGGGCGCATGCCCTGGCCTTCCGGCAGACCGCAGGCGCGGCCAACCATCTTCTGCGCCAGCGTGAAGCCGGCCTTGGTTGCAGCAGGAGCCTGCGGCAGGCGGAACAGCGTCGAAGCGGGCAGGCCGAGGAATTCGCGGGCCTTGCCGGTCAGTGAGCGACCGATGATGAGGTTGATACGGCCGCCAGCGCGCACTTCGTCGAGCAGGACCTGGCTCTTCAGTTCGAACTTTTCGGCGAGTGCGCCGTTCTTCTCGATCTTGCCATCGTAGGGGAAGATGTCGATGACATCGCCCATTTCAAACTTGGAAACGTCGACTTCGATCGGCAGCGAGCCGGAGTCTTCCTGCGTGTTGAAGAAGATCGGAGCGATCTTGCCGCCGAGGGTGACGCCGCCGAAGCGCTTGTTCGGCACGAACGGGATATCTTCACCCGTGGCCCAGATCACGCTGTTGGTGGCGGACTTGCGTGAAGAACCGGTGCCGACGACGTCGCCAACATAGGCAACGATGTGGCCCTTCTTCTTGAGATCGTCGATGAACTGGATCGGGCCGCGCTTGCCGTCTTCTTCCGGCTTGAAGGCCGCGTCGGAGCGGGTCATCTTCAGCATGGCGAGGTAGTGCAGGGGGATGTCAGGACGGCTCCAGGCATCCGGAGCGGGCGACAGGTCGTCGGTGTTGGTTTCGCCGGGGACCTTGAACACGGTGACGGTGATCTTCTTGGCCACTTCAGGGCGGCTGGTGAACCACTCGGCGTCAGCCCAGGACTGGATCACAGCCTTGGCGTTGGCGTTGCCCTTCTTGGCAAGTTCGCCGACGTCGTGGAAGAAGTCGAACATCAACAGGGTTTTCTTCAGCGCGTCTGCAGCAACGGCGCCGACTTCGGCGTCCGGCAGCAGGTCGATCAACGGCTTGACGTTGTAACCGCCGACCATGGTGCCGAGCAGTTCGGTGGCCTTGGCGCGGGAAATCAGTTTGCAGGGCAACTCGCCATCGGCAACCACGGTCAGGAACGAGGCCTTGACCTTGGCAGCGTCGTCCACACCAGGCGGAACGCGGTGGGTCAGCAGGTCAACGAGGACAGCCTCTTCGCCAGCGGGCGGATTCTTGATCAGTTCGATCAGATCGGCGGTTTGCTGAGCGGTCAGCGCGAGCGGGGGAATTCCGAGAGCGGCGCGCTCGGCAGTGTGTTGGCGATAGGCTTGCAGCATGTGTTGGCGATCCAATAGTGAGATGGAAATGGCTACGGTCGCAACGCTGGCCCGCGATCCAGAAAACAGGGCCAAGGGGCCGCGCAGCGCGGCGCATATTCTATCACCAGCGACCGTCCCGCGGAGGGTGGTTTCGAAGGGAATTCGGGTAGTTAGCGGCCCAACCAAAGGCGCCCTAAAGCGTCAAAATGGTGCAGCCGGTGGTCTTGCGCGCTTCCAGATCACGATGCGCCTGCTGCACGTCCTCAAGCCGGTAACGCTGATCAATACGGATTTTGACCTTGCCGCTGGCCACGACCTCAAACAGTTCGTCCGCCATGGCCTGCGTGCTTTCGCGCGTCGCGAGGTGAGTGAACAGGGTTTGTCTTGTCACATAGAGCGACCCCTTGGGGCCGAGGATGCCGGGCGCAAACGGCGGTACCGGGCCTGAAGCATTGCCAAAGCTGGCCATCAGGCCGAAGGGCTGCAGGCAGTCTAGTGATTTCTCCCAGGTGTCCTTGCCCACTGAATCGTAGACGACCTTGACGCCACGTCCGCCGGTGATATCCCTGACACGAGCGAGGAAATCTTCCTTGCTGTAATTGATCACGTGGGTGGCGCCGTGTTCTTTCGCAAGGGCGCATTTGGCATCAGAGCCGGCGGTGCCGATCAGCTGGAGTCCTAGCGCGCGCGCCCACTGGCAGGCGATCAGCCCGACGCCACCGGCCGCAGCATGGAACAGCACGAAGTCTCCGGCCTGTAATCCGCCAGCTGGCAGCGTCTTGCGCAGCAGGTACTGTGCCGTGAGTCCTTTCAGCATCATCGCCGCGCCGGTTTCGAAATCAATGGCGTCCGGCAATTTGCAGACGCATTGCGCCGGCATCACCCGCAGTTCGCTGTAGGCGCCAGGAGGTCCGCCGGCATAGGCGGCGCGATCACCCGCTTTTAGATGTAGAACGCCGGGGCCCACGGCTTCGACAATGCCCGATGCTTCCAGCCCCAAGGTCGCGGGCAGGGGCAGGGTGTAGAGCCCGGAGCGCTGATAGACGTCGATGAAGTTCAGTCCCAGCGCCTTGTGGCGGATGCGGATTTCGCCAGGGCCGGGCTCTCCGACTGCCAGCGTGACGACCTGAAGCTGCTCAGGTCCGCCATGCTGTGCGATCTGGATGGCACGGCCGCTGTGCTGGCTCATGCGCGTTTACTTCTCGAGCGACTCGTACAAGGCCACGTATTCCTTGGTCACACGGTGACTGCCATCAAGGAAGATCAGTGGTTTGTGCTGCTCATGGGATTCCTTGACGATCACCGAGCTGCCGAGTGTGGCGTCCAGCACCGGGCGGCCTTCGGATTTCAGTTCTTCAACCATGCGGGTTGGCAGCTTGGAGCGCGGCGAGAACTGGTTGACGACGATGCCTTCGATCTCGAGATCGTCGTTATGGTCGGCGCGGATTTCCTGGATGTTGTCGAGCAGCGTGTACAGCGCCTGGCGTGCAAACTCGTCACAGTCAAAGGGAATCAGGACGCGATCAGAGGCAATCAATGCTGAGCGGCTGTAGAAATTCAGCGCGGGCGGCGTGTCGATGAAGACGGCGTCATAGCCCTTGAGCTTCTTCAGTGCATCGCGCAGCTTGTAGATCTTCTGCTTGGCTTCGAGCTTGACGATCAGTTCTTCAAGGCGCGGATCGGCAGCGACGACGTCGAGGTTCTCGAATGGCGTGTTGGTGGCGTAAGCGACGAAAGGTTGTGATTGCAACGAGAACGACAGCGTCGATTCAAAGAAATCAGCGACGGTGCGATCAGGCTGTGACTTTGAGCCGCCCATCAAATACTGGGTGGCGTTGCCTTGGGTATCCAGGTCAATGACGAGGGTGCGCAGGCCGCGCGAGGCGGCGATGGCTGCGAGATTGCAGACGATGGTGGTTTTACCCACGCCACCTTTCTGGTTGAACACAACACGTTTGGTCATGATTTATCGATTCGACGGGTTAAAGGGTGAAAGCGGTGCGTATTTGATCATATCGATGCGGCTCAGGTTGGACTTCCAGCATTTCTGTTGAATAGATGACGCATCGTTCAGAAAACAAAAGGGACGACCCGTGGTCGTCCCCTTGTCTGCAGCAAGCAGGATGCCAATTACCTGGCCATCTGGCGCAACATGTACTGCAGTACGCCGCCGTGGTTGTAGTACTCCCACTCCATCGGCGTGTTGATGCGGACCTTGGCCTTGAAGGAAACCGACTTGCCGTCGGCTTTCTTCGCGGTCACGCCGACTTCGGTGGCGCCGTTTTTCAGGCCGTCGAAGTCGAATACTTCGCTGCCATCCAGGCCCAGCGAAGCGGCAGACTGGCCATCAACGAAGTTCAATGGCAGCACGCCCATGCCGACGAGGTTGGCGCGGTGAATGCGTTCAAAGCTCTCGCTGATCACGGCCTTTACGCCGAGCAGGATGGTGCCCTTGGCGGCCCAGTCACGCGAGGAGCCGGTGCCGTATTCCTTGCCAGCCAGAACCACCAGCGGGGTGCCTTCCTTCTGGTATTTCATGGCGACGTCATAAATCGGCTCAACCGGACCTGCCGCGCCATTGAAGTGGCGCGACACACCGCCTTCGACGCCTGGCGTCATCACGTTCTTGATGCGCGTGTTGGCGAAGGTGCCGCGCATCATGATTTCGTGGTTGCCACGGCGTGAGCCGAAGCTGTTGAAGTCGACCTTCTTGACGCCGTGCTCTTCAAGATACTTGCCAGCAGGGCCGTCCTTCTTGATATCACCGGCCGGCGAGATGTGATCGGTGGTGATCGAGTCACCCAGCACCGCCAGCGCACGCGCACCCTTGATCGGCTGGATGCCGGGAGGCGTCATCGTCATGCCGACGAAGTACGGCGGGTTCTGGATGTAGGTGCTCTTGTTGTCCCAGTGATAGGTCTCGGACTTGTGGACCTTGATCGACTGCCAGCGCGCGTCGCCCTTCAGTACATTCGCGTAGCTGTTCTTGAACAGATCGGCGGTGACGGCTTTGGCGACGACTTCCTGGATTTCAGAATTGCTCGGCCAGATGTCCTTGAGGAACACATCCTTGCCGTCTTTGCTCTTGCCGAGCGGTTCGCTGGTGAGATCCAGATCGGTTGAACCCGCAATGGCGTATGCGACGACGAGCGGAGGTGAGGCGAGGTAGTTCATGCGCACGTCCTGATGGACGCGGCCTTCGAAATTTCGATTGCCTGACAGCACAGCCGAAACGCTCAGCGTGTTGTCGTTGATTGCCTTGCCCAGCGGCTCATTGAGCGGACCGGAATTGCCGATGCAGGTGGTGCAGCCATAAGCGGTGACGAAGAAGCCCAGTGATTCGAGATCTTCGATCAGGCCTGCTTTCTTCAGGTACTCGGTGACAGCGAGCGAGCCGGGCGCCAGCGACGTTTTCACCCAGGGTTTGCTCTTCAAGCCCAGCGCGCGTGCCTTGCGTGCGAGCAGGCCGGCGCCGATCAACACGCTCGGGTTCGAGGTGTTGGTGCAGGACGTGATCGCCGCAATCATCACTGCGCCATCTTTCAGTTCAAAGGTGTTGCCCTTATCAGTGACGGTCGCCGGGCCTTTCGATGGACGCAGTTTCTGTTCGCCTTCGAAGGCCTTGCGATAGTTGGCTTTGACGTCGGTGAGCAGCACGCGATCCTGCGGACGCTTAGGACCTGCGAGTGATGGCTTGATGCTGTTGAGATCCAGAGCGAGCACATCGGTGTATTCAGCCTCTGGCGCATCTGGCGTCCACCACATGCCCTGTGCCTTGGCATAGGCTTCAACAACAGCGATTTGCTGATCGCTGCGACCCGTGAGGCGCAGATAGTTCAGCGTTTCATTGTCGATCGGGAAGATGCCGCAGGTGGCGCCGTATTCCGGGCCCATGTTGGCGATGGTGTTGCGATCCGAGGCCGAGAGATTGGCAAGGCCAGGGCCGAAGAACTCGACGAACTTCTCGACCACGCCGCGCTTGCGCAGCATTTCGGTCACAGTGAGTACAAGATCGGTGGCGGTGGCGCCTTCAGCGAGCTTGCCGCTGACCTTCACGCCAATCACTTCCGGAATCAGCATGGACGAAGGCTGGCCAAGCATGGCGGCTTCGGCTTCGATGCCGCCAACGCCCCAGCCCAGTACGCCAATGCCGTTGACCATCGTGGTGTGGCTGTCGGTGCCGAAGCAGCTATCGGGATACAACATGCCCTTGTCGTTTTCGAAGACGACGCGCGCGAGATACTCGATGTTGACCTGGTGAACGATGCCGGTATCCGGTGGCACTGCCTTGAAGTTCTTCAATGCCTCCTGGCCCCAGCGCAGGAAGGTGTAGCGTTCCTCGTTGCGCTGGAATTCAACCTTGGCGTTGAGATCAAGCGCATCCTTTGATCCGTAGTGATCAATCATCACCGAGTGGTCGATGACGAGTTCTACCGGACACAGTGGATTCACTTTGCTGGCGTCGCCGCCGAGCGTCTTGATCGCATCGCGCATTGCCGCGAGGTCGACCACGCAAGGCACGCCGGTGAAGTCCTGCAGGATCACGCGGGCTGGCGTGAAATTGATGTCCTTGGCCGGCAGCTTCTTGAAATCAGCACCCGCCAGCGCCTCAACATCGGCTTTGGTGGTGTTGATGCCATCTTCATGGCGCATCAGGTTCTCGAGCAGAACCTTGATCGAATAGGGCAGTCGGGAGAGCTGATACTTCGGCTCCAGCGCCTTGAGATTGAAGTAGGTGTAGGTCTTGGATCCAACCGTGAGATTGGTTTTGGCCTTGAAGCTGTCCGTCATGGCTTGTACTCCGTGAGTATGGCTAGGCAGTGCAGTCCAGCAAAGGTGCGCTGGAAAACCGCGCGCCGGGAGATTGGGAGCGTATTTTGAGCGTACGAAAATTATACTGGAAGTGACCTTATCACAGGATCATTTTGATCAGGGTCTGTTCAACAATTCAAAGCACGGGCGGGTAGGTCTGCCTAGCTAAACGGGTAGTTAAAACAAACTAAAGACCAAAGGCCTGTCAATGGGCGCTTTCGATCTCGCCGCCACCCAGGCATTCCGCGCCATCGTAAAGCACCAGGTATTGTCCGGCCGTTGCGGCGCGTTGGGCCTGGCTAAAGTGGACTTCAACGCGGCCATCATCACGCACGCTTGCGCTGCAGGCTTGCAAGGCCTGACGGTGACGGATGCGGGCGTGCAGCTCGCTCGGTAGCGGAGCGGGTTGGCGGATCCACTGGAACGCCGCAGTGGTCACGGTGTGACTCATCAAGCGCGTGTGATTGGCATCTTGCGAAACGATCAGCGTGTTGCGTTCCGCTTCCTTGGCCACCACGTACCACGGTGCTTCGATGGCGCCGCGAACGCCACCAATGTTCAGGCCCTTGCGCTGTCCCAGCGTGTAATACATCAGGCCCTGGTGTTCGCCGATGCGACGACCTTGATCGTCGAGGATCGGGCCTGGATGCGGCTTCAGGTAATTCTGAAGGAACTCGCGGAATTCGCGTTCGCCGATAAAGCAGATGCCAGTGGAATCTTTCTTGCGGTGATTCGGCAGGCCCGCCTGCTTTGCAAACGCGCGGACTTCGGGTTTGGTGTATCCGCCAATCGGAAACAGCACGCGATCAAACTGGCTGCGGTTTACTGCGGCGAGAAAATAAGTCTGGTCCTTGTTGCCATCAACCGCCTGCAACAAACGTGCGCCGTCCGCGCCATGTTCAATCTGTGCGTAGTGGCCCGTCGCGATGAAGTCTGCGCCAAGGCGCAGTGCGTGTTCTCGAAAGGGTTGGAACTTCACTTCGCGATTGCACAGCACATCCGGATTTGGTGTCTTGCCTGCGGCGTAATCCGTCAGGAACTGGCTGAACACGCGCTCGCGATATTCCTTGGAGAAATCGGCCTTGTGCAGTGGAATGCCCAGTTCATCACAGACCGCGCGCGCATCCTGGAAATCATCCGCGGCGGTGCAATAACCTTCTTCGTCTTCGGTCCAGTTGACCATGAACAGGCCGGACACACGGTAGCCCTGCTGTTTGAGCAGCCATGCGGAAACCGAGGAATCAACGCCGCCGGACATGCCGACGACGACATGCGGCGCGTTCATCGCAGGTCAGTGAGATGCGCGATCACGCTGAGTGGATAGCGCTGGCCGTTGAGATAGTCATCAATGCAACGGATTACCGCAGGGCCACGATGCTGATGGCTGCGTGCCAGGACTTCATCGCGCGTCAGCCAGTGCGCTGCGGCGATGCCGTCATCCAGGGCGCGTTCTGGATGATGCTGGATGGCCTTGGCCACAAACGCGATACGCAGGAAGGTGTATTCCAGCTCAGCCGGTTTGAATTCGTAGATGCCCAGGAAATCCGTTGGCTCGACATCCCAGCCGGTTTCCTCGAGGGCTTCACGGCGCGCGGCTTCAGCAAGGGTTTCGTTGGCTTCCCAATGGCCCGCGGGCTGGTTGAAGCAACGCTGGCCCGCGACATCTTCTTCAACCATCAGGAACTTGCCATTGCGCTCAACCACGCAAGCCACGACGACATGGGCCGACCAGGTCATTGCAACTTACCCTGCTGGCGAACGTGATGCCAGCCTTGCGCATCGGCAGGGCCAATGGAGCCGAGCAGGCTGCCCAGCAGGGGCGGAGCGCCAGGCTTGGGACGAAGCTGCAACTGTGCATCGTATGTTTGATCAGGAGACAGCTTGGCGCTGCCATTCAGATCAAGCGAACCCGCCAGCGGTTCAAACTTGGCGATGATGGTGTCGTTTTCCGTCGTCACGGTGGCAGCGAAGTCGCCCAGCACGATGGGTTCCTGCGCCAGCGTCCAAGCCAGGGCGCGGATCTCGATGCGGCCGTCTGCGGATTTGAATTGATTGCCGCGAATACGCAGGGATTTGAGCTGCAGGCGTGCCTGTCCATCCAGCGGCAGATACGGCTGGCCCACGGCCGTCAGCAAGGACTTGAGGCCCATCACGCCTTGCGTATCGTTGATGCTGGTGCCGCCAAAAATCGAGAGCGCGATGTGGCTGTCCAGCGTGGTATCGCCATGGCTTTCCAAATGAAAGCCCAATTGACCGAGCAGCAAACGCCAGGGCTGCAGGGTCCAGTTCAGATTGCCCAAGGCCGAACGGTTATTGACGTTGAGGCCTGAGGCCCGGCCTGCACTGACGGTTCCCTGCAAACCAACCAGTTCAACCGGCGTGGGGCCCTTGGGCTTGAACCACGCATACAGCGTGGCTGCTGGGGCCTGCGCGACGAGGCTGCCGATGAAGACTACGGCCGCGATCGCGATAGTCCACTTGCGGTTCATGGGCGCACCAGCGACAGGCGCGCGTTGACCTGCCCAGGCAATGTGCCCCGATCAAGGTCGGCGGTCTGGATACTGATGCCGTATTTGCCTTCCAGTTCGCTGATCCAGCGGACGAGTGCTTCAAAGCTGACTTCGTCGATCCAGACTTTCACTTCGTGATCGCCTTCAGGCTGGATGCGCGTCAACGGTTTGCCCAAGGTGCCAGACTTGCTGACCTGATCGACCACCGAGAGCAGTGAAGCGCCGTTGTTGATGAGGGCACCACCGCCGTTGGCCTGTGCTTTCTGCGCGGTGACAGCAATGACTTCTAGCCGCTGCGCGAGCGCCTGCGCCGAGGCCACATCCATCTCGCGTTTGGCGTGCGCCTTGCTGAGCGGCTCCCAGATGCCGAGGTAGAGGATCGTGATGCCGACGACGACGCTGCCAACGCTCACCAGCAAACGCTCGCGTGGGGCGAGGCTGCGGAACCATTCCTGTAATTGTGTCAGCGCGGCGTTCATGCGGGAGTCAACTTGATTCTGATCTGCACGCCTTCGTTTCCGGCGTTGGCGGATTGCACTTCGATGTTGGTGCCATGATGCTGCGCAAACCAGGCGCGCAGCGTTTCGAGTTGCTGCAGGTCGGTGCCATTGAGCGCAACAAACAGCGCGCCATCACGGAACTGCAACGATTGCAGCAGCAGGCCCGGTGTTGCGGTCAGTGCATTCGACAGCGTGCCGAGCAAGGGCAACAGGTTGCCGTGGCCGCCGCCACCTTTTAGCCGTGCAAACTGCTGCTCGGCCTGCGCCGAAAGATCGACGATGCGTGTTTCGGCAGGGAACAGCTGCTGGAAGCGCTGAATGTTTTCCTGATTCTGCGCATTGAACTGGCGCTTCAATTTGAACGCCTGAATGCCGTGATTGATGCCGGTGAGCGCAATCAATACCGCAAGCAGAATCGCCGCGAAGCGCCACGGCTGCCACAGGCGCTTCAGGTCTTCGCGGACGGAGTACACGCCTTGTAGCAGATTGATGCTGTTGTCGACGCTGTAATTTTGCAGCAGGGCTTCCATCGGTTCTGCAAAGCCCGGCAGCAGATCGACAGCCCAGCCCAACTGGGTGAAATCACCTTGGAAGCTGCGCGGAATCAAGATACGCAAATGCGCTTTCTTGTCGGGATCTGCAAGTTCGAGGAACAGCGGAAGATCTTCGTCAGCACAGCCAAAGCCGTTGTACCCGGACGAGCGAACGGTGACATGACCGGGCTCCGCCAATGCGCTCCAGCGATCGGCATCTGCTTCTGGCAGGCACAGGGTTTCCGGAACCAGCACATCCGGCATCAGGTTGGCGGCGCGGAACGGCGCAAGCCACTCTTCCATCTTGCTCTTGGCAACGATGGCGACCGGATGGGCACCGCTGGGCTGGCGAGGACCCAGCGCAAAATGCAGGGTATCGACGTCTTCAGCCAGCTGGTCTTCCAGCGCATAGGGTGCGGCTTGCAAGACCTTTGCGGCCTGGCGCGCGGGCACGTTGACGCTGGACAGACGCACGTCGGTGCTGGACACCAGCACGACCAGTTTGCGACTGCCTGCCTGCAGCAGGATGTCGCTCAGTGGGGCGTGGTGAATGGCAAACGACACCACGGCATCGGGCTTGGCAATGCAAAAGGCCGTGACCGCTTCGGGAGCTGCCGAGTGCAGTCGGATGTAGAGTGTTTCGCGCAAGTGGGTACTTATTCAATGTCCGTGCTGTGACCCAGCACGATGGTCCCGCCCGATGAGGGGCGATAGAGGAAACTATACATGGCGACGCGGCCGCTGCCTACGAAAGTTTCTGTATGCATTAGGAAATAATTGCTGTGGACAGCAATCATGTCAGCGGTCACGCCATCGGCCGCGGTAATGAAACCCTTGGGGGCGGCCTGGAAGGCATCGGCATCGCCGGTATAGGGGGTCTTGAGGCGCTCGGCAATGAATGCATCCAGCGCTGTCGATGAAGGCTGCTTGACTAAGGCCCGCAACAGCGGCTCGGGCGCGGTGTTGACGTTCAGGGTCGTCGGAAAGGTGGGTAGCGCGGTGATGCAGCTTTGCCAGCCGAGCTTGGTCTGGGCGCAGTGGGTCAGCTTGTAGAAGGTCTCCTTGGTCATGCCCTTGATGGCGAGTACTTCGCTGACGCTTTCCAGCGGCTGGTTCGGCGTGCGGTAAGGCACGGGCATCGACAGGTATTCGGAGTCTTCGGCGCCATCGAAGCCGGTAGGCTGGGTGTCCTGATCGATCCAGTCATGGATGGCGGCGGCGATAGCCTTGGCCTGGGACGGGTCTGCTTCCAGCACGAGCAGCAATCTTTCCAGGATGGCGACATTGGCGTTGTAAGCCGGGCTGTTATAGGCCAGGCCAAAATTATTCAGGTTGAGGCGACCCTGCAGATCTTCAATGCTGCCGCGGATGGAGCCTTCATCAATCGGCAGGTAATCGACCGGCTTGGCCCATTCGGCCGCGAGTGACACGGTTTTGTTGTTCTTGGCATCCCGGTCCATGATGGTCTTGCCCCAGGCTTCAACGCCATCGGCATACCACCAGCCTTTCTCGGAATCCAGCAGATTGCCGGTGCGATGGATCGCCATGCTGGAGGAAGACAGCACGGCTGCCGCGGCAATGCTGGCCAGTGCCACCACCAGCAGTGCGGTGATCAGCGCAACGCCTCGCTGGCGCTTGATGATCTGAACGTGAGAGGACGTCATGGTCAATTCGTATCCCCGACGTTTTCATTCGCGCCAGCATTGTTGGCGTTGTTATTGGTCGTCGTGCCAGTCCCGGTTCCCGTTCCGCCAGTGACCAGACCCGGCTGGAAGCCCTGCGGCCTGGGATCGATGCCCAATCTGAACAGGAAAACGATTTCGCCCATGTCATCGGTGTGCAGGGTCATTTCAACAGCCATGGGCGGGGCGGGTGATGCTGTCGAACTGCTGTTGCTACTGGTGCTGCTGCCAGTGACTGATGTGGGTGGCCAGAGGGCCTGCCATTCACGCTTGCTGTCGAGATAGCGCCAGCTCAGGTCGGTGACCTTTTCCAGCAACGCCACTTCAACCGGTTTGGAATCCTGCGCCTGATCCAGTACGCGATAGCTGCTGCGCATCAGGGCTTTCTTGTCCTTGTCCAGATAGTAGCTGACACGCTCCAGGCTAGCGCGGGGTTGCGACATGGGATTGCGCCAGCCGCCATGCGTGAGGGCGACATGAGCATTGGTGTCGCCGATGAATGCCGGCTGGGTGGTGCCGTAAGGATCGCGTACCGGCCGATAGCGCGCGTTCTGGAAATCATTGCGCAAGCGCATGAAGGCTTTTTGATATTCGGCCGTGCGCTCCAATGATTTCTCGACGTGGGTGCGCGTTTTCAGCACCGAGCTGAGGCCGCCATAAGCCATCGCCGACATCACGCCGAAGATGGCGATGACGACAATCAGTTCCAGCAAGGTGAATCCGCGCGATCTCATCAGGGCTTCCCGATAAAACCGGAGAGCGCTGCCAGCGTGGCCTCGCTGCCGTCGAGCTGCACCGTGACATCGACGCGGCGCAGCTGGTCATCGGCCGTGGTTTGCACGGTCTCGGTCCATTTCCAGTTTTGCCCCGCCATCTCGGCCTTGCCATTGCTGGTGCCGGTATCGGGCCAGCCGGTGGCCATCTTGATCTCGCTGAGACGATTGTGTGCGACCCACAGCGCAATCGTTTTCTGGCGAATGTAGCTGGCATTGTCGGCATAGCGCGCCATGCCGGAAAGAATGGCGGCGAGCGCAATCGCCAGCACGGCGACGGCCGCAAGAATCTCGATCAGGGTAAAGCCACGAGAGGATTTCATTGGGTCTCGTCGTGTCGTTCGCGCGTGATCTTGCCGAGGACATCCGCTTGCACGCGGTAGTACGGCGCATAGTTTTCAGCTTTGACATCCAGCGTGAAGGCAGTGGCCTCGCCGCTGGAGAACAGCAGGATCTGCGGCTCTATTTTTTTGTCTTTGCGGTCCGGGGCATCGGATGCGGGCGCAACCGGCCGGTCTTCAATGCGCAACTCCAGGTAAAACGGTTGCGGGATTGTGCGCGGACGCAAGGGGCCGGATGCGGTGTAAGGCGCCCACTGGCCATCTTTGTTGATGGCTAGAAAATCGTATTGTTCCTGCGTGTAACGAAAACCAATTTCGATGCCCTTGGTTTCTGCTTCTTCAGACGCCAGTCTCAGGATCTGTTGCAGGCGCTGGGATTCCACTTCCAGCCGGTCATCCAGCGCGCGATTGCCGATGGACAGGGTGGCAAATGTGGCGAGGATGCCGATGATGACAATCACCACCAGCAGCTCGAGCAGCGTAAAGCCCGCTGTTTGAGCCATGGGGATGCTGGGTACGCGATCAGGCCTCACGTCGGAATTGAAATCACTGAGGCCTGACGATTTACTGATCCAGGTTCCAGTTGCCGATGTCTGCGGCTTCGCCTTCGCCACCGGGCTGGTTGTCGGCGCCCAAGGTGAAGATATCTATTTCGCCTTTTACGCCAGGGCTGAGGAACTGGTACGGATTGCCCCAGGGATCTTTCGGCAATGATTTGATGTAACCGCCTTGCTTGTAATTCTTCGGCTGCGGATCACCGGAAGGTTTGGTGACCAGGGCGTCCAGGCCCTGCTGGGTGTTTGGATAGTTGAAGTTGTCGAGCTTGTAGAGTTCCAGCGCCGATTCCAGCTGGCGAATATCCTGCTTGGCCTTGGCAGCGCGTGCCTTGCCCGGATTATCCATAATGCGGGGTACGACAACCGCGGCAAGAATGCCGAGAATGACCACCACCACCATGATTTCGATAAGTGTGAAGCCGCGCTGCGAGCGCTGGATAGCATTTTTCATGAGCATTTTCGAGGATTGATACAAGCGTGGAGACATCTCGGAACATCATAGCAGAAGCCCCTTACAGCCCCATGAAGGCCTGGGCCGTGCCGCTGGCATTGATGGCGCTGCTGTTTTTGACGGAATTGCTGGGGGATAGCGGCCGCGAATGGCTGCGCTATGACCGCGGGCTGATCGCGGCGGGCGAGTGGTGGCGTTTGCTGACCGGCAGCTTTGTGCATTTGGGCTGGTGGCATCTGTTTCTGAACGAGATGGGGCTCGCGGTCCTGGTCCTGCTGTGCCCGCAACCCCTGTCACTTTCGGTGTGGCTGCGGCGTCTGTTTTTTCTGTCAGTCGGAATGAGTCTTGGCTTATATTTCTTTGTGCCAAGGCTGCTGTCTTATGTCGGCATGTCAGGCGTCATCCATGGACTGTTTGTATTGGGCCTTGTTCCACAGGTATTGAAAAAAGATCTGATCGCCCTGGGCTGCCTGCTGTACCTGTGTGGGAAATTGGCGTGGGAAATGTATTCCGGAACGCCGGTGTCAGACGAAACCGCTTTGGGCGGCAGTGTAGTGCTCGAATCTCATCTCTTTGGCACACTTGCCGCCCTCGCGTATGGCTTAATCTTTCGGGTTTACACGCGAACAGAAACTTTTTTGCAGGAATCAGGAACCACTAAAGCATGAAATACGCAATGCTGTTTCCAGGGCAGGGCTCGCAGGCTGTGGGCATGCTCTCAGGACATGATGCAGCTGAAATCGCCAGCACCTTTGCCGAGGCTACGCAGGTGTTGGGTTGGGATGTGCAGGGCTTGATCTCACAGGGACCGGCAGAAGAATTGAATCGTACCGAGCGCACGCAACCGGCCTTGCTGGCTGCCAGTATTGCGGTGTGGCGCGTCTGGCAGAAGCAGGGTTTGCCAGCGCCCAGCGCACTCGCAGGCCACAGTCTCGGTGAATACAGCGCGCTGGTTGCAGCAGGCTCACTGGATTTTGCCGAGGCCCTGAAAATCGTTGAACTGCGTGGCCAGCTGATGCAGGCCGCAGTCCCGCAAGGCACTGGTGGAATGGTGGCCGTGATCGGGCTGGATGACGACAAGGTTGAAGAAGCCTGCAAGGCTTATCCGGGCAGCGAAGTGCTGGAGCCGGTCAACTACAACGCGCCGGGTCAGGTGGTGGTGGCCGGGCAAACCGCGGCGCTGGAATGGCTTGCAGCCAACGGTAAATCACTGGGTGCACGCATGGTGATGAAGCTGCCCGTGTCCGTGCCTTCGCACTGTTCGTTGATGAAAGACGCGGCTGAAAAGCTGGCCGAGCGTCTGGCGCAAGCGAAGATTCATAAGCCTGCAATACCGGTGTTACACAATCTTGACGCCGAAGCCCGCACGGATGCCGATGCGATTCGTCAGGCTCTGAAAGAGCAGCTCTATCGCCCAGTGCGCTGGACCCGGACGGTACAGAATTTGCAGGCACAAGGCATCGCGCAATTTTTTGAATGCGGACCTGGCAAGGTGCTGTGTGGCTTGGGCAAACGCATTTCCGCCGAGATCAAGAACGGCGCATTGGAGGATGGGGCAAGTCTGGCTGCCGCTGCAGAGGCTGTTAAAGCGGGCTAGTCCAATATACAGTTGTGCAGAGTGCGGTTTGGCTGCTAATATTGTTCACATATCCTTAATATATTATTTATATAATATAAAATATAACATTCTCTGCGGAATCTGCTGAGGGTGCTTGGGCAAAATGGAGTGCGTATGAGCGTGCAAGGTGATCTGGCCCTGGTGACTGGGGCCAGCCGCGGAATCGGCAGGGCCATTGCGATGCGTTTGGCGCAGGACGGGGCCAAGGTGATTGGTACCGCAACCAGCGAAGCGGGTGCTGCGGCGATTACCGCCGCGCTTCAGGAATTTGGTGGCAGCGGCCGTGTACTGGATGTACGCAACTCTGCCTCGATCGATGCCTTGATTGCCGAGATTGGTCCAGTCGCGATCCTGGTCAACAACGCCGGTGTGACGCGTGACAATCTGCTGATGCGCATGAAGGACGAGGAATGGGCGGAAGTGATTGATACCGACCTGACGCCGGTGTTCCGGCTTTCGCGTGCAGTGATGCGCGGCATGATGAAGGCGCGCCATGGCCGCATCATCAGCATCGGCTCGGTCGTTGGTGCCATGGGCAATGCAGGGCAGGCCAACTACTGCGCGGCCAAGGCTGGCCTGGTGGGATTCTCCAAGGCACTGGCAAAAGAGATTGGTTCGCGCAACATCACGGTCAATGTGGTTGCGCCGGGTTTCATTGAAACGGACATGACCAAGGAACTGGGCGAGGCGACTCGCGAGGCTCTGGTGAACCAGATCGCTGTCCAGCGCTTGGGTCAGCCGGAAGATATTGCTGCTGCGGTCGCTTTTCTGGCAAGCCGTCAAGCGGGTTATATCACCGGAGAAACGCTGCACGTGAACGGTGGTATGCACATGATTTAAATGGTTTTTACCGAAAGGTGACGGCCATTTGCTGTATCTGTGATTCAATTCACTTAAAATGTACCAGTTGTACAAACCAAATTATTGTCAGGAGTAATGCATGAGCAGCTTGGAAGAGAAGGTTAAGAAGATCATCGCTGAACAGCTTTCCGTGAGCGAGGATCAGATCACGCTGACCGCCTCCTTCGTGGAAGACCTGGGTGCCGACTCCCTCGATACCGTTGAACTGGTGATGGCTCTGGAAGAAGAGTTCGAAATCGACATCCCTGACGAAGAAGCTGAAAAGATCGTCACGTTCCAGGATGTGCTGAACTACATCAAGACCCACGCCAGCAACCAGGCGTAATCCCCGCTTCGTCCCCCTCCCTAATCAGGAAATAGCATGAGCCGCAGGCGCGTTGTCGTCACCGGCATGGGAATCGTGTCGCCCGTTGGTTCCACGCTGGATACAGCGTGGGCCAACGTGGTGGCCGGCAAGTCCGGTATCGTTCCCATCGAGAAATATGATGTATCCGCTTACTCCACCAAGTTTGCCGGGCTTGTTTCCGGCTTCAAGGCTGAAGAGTGGATGGGAGTGAAGGAGATCAAGCGTACGGATCCTTTCATCCAGTACGGCGTTGCCGCTGCCAAGCAGGCAATGAAGGACGCCGGACTGGAAGTCACCGACGCCAACCGCGAACGCATCGGTATCTGCGTGGGTTCCGGCATCGGCGGCATTGGCACCATCGAAGATGAATGCAAGGCGCTCCACGCTGGAGGCCCTCGCAAGGTTTCGCCTTTCTTCGTGCCCGCCAGCATCATCAACATGATCTCGGGTTACATCTCCATCGACTTGGGGATCACCGGCCCGAATCTGGCAACGGTCAGTGCCTGCACGACCGCCACACATTCCATTGGCATTGGCGCACGCCTGATTCAGGCAGGCGATACCGATGTCTTCATCGCGGGCGGTGCAGAGGCGGGCTCAAGTCCTGCCGGCATGGCAGGTTTCTGCCAGGCACGTGCACTGTCCACGCGCAACGACGATCCTCAGGCGGCTTCGCGTCCCTGGGACAAGGATCGTGACGGCTTCGTCCTCGGTGACGGCGCCGGCGTACTGGTGCTGGAAGATCTTGAGCATGCGCAGAAGCGCGGCGCGCGAATCTACGCCGAGCTGATTGGCTTTGGCATGTCGAGCGACGCCTTCCACATCACGCTGCCCGCAGAAAACGGTGATGGCGCACGTCGTTGCATGATCAACGCCATGCGCGATGCCGCGATCAAGCCGGATCAGGTCGACTACATCAACGCCCACGGTACCTCAACGCCTGCGGGTGACGGCGCTGAAAGCCAGGCGATCAAGGATGCTCTTGGTGAGCATGCTTACAAGGTTGCCGTCAGCTCGACCAAGTCGATGACCGGACATCTGCTCGGCGCTGCGGGTGGCATCGAGGCCGTATTCTCGGTGTTGTCGATCCGCGACCAGGTGATTCCGCCAACGATCAATCTCGAAAATCCCAGCGAAGGCTGCGATCTCGATTACACGCCGAAAGTTGCGAAGAAGCGTAAGGTCGATATTGCCATGTCCAACTCCTTCGGCTTTGGCGGCACCAACGGCACGATCATCTTCAAGCGTTTCGCCTAAGCAGAGTCTGGCGCGCATGGAATATCGCGCCAGTCATCCGGGTGCTGTCGATCTTTTTGATCTTCATCGCTTGGATCCGAAGGTGTATCCGTTCCTGCTACAGAGTGTCGCCGGGCATCCGCAATCCGGACGCTACGACATCCTGTTTGCCTATCCGCAAGAGGTTTTGACCTCTGCGGATAGCGCTGTTTTTTTTGCCGAACTCTCAAGGCAGAATGCGGCCGTGACGCAGCAAGGAGAAACCGGGCTGCCATTTTCCGGCGGCTGGTTTTTCTATCTCGGCTACGAAGCTGCGCGCTTGATTGAGCCTTCGTTGAAGCTGCCTGCTTCGCCGCATTCATGGCCCGATGCCTTGGCCGTGCGCTGTCCCGCCGCCGCGATATACGATCGTGAAAAACGCATCACTCACCTGATCGCCGAAAGCAGTGAAAGCCAGTTGCGACGGCTTGAAGCCGATTTTCAATCCTGTCTGAAAGCATCTGCGCAAGAGTGCAAATCTGAAATTGTTTCCGGATTTGCAGAAGACTCACCCGAACGTTTCCTCGACGGCGTCGAACAGGTGCTGCGTTACCTGCGTGACGGCGATACGTTCCAGGTCAACCTGTCGCGCGCGTGGCGTGCGCAGCTTGCGGCTGGTGCCAGCTATCAGGATGTTTATGCGCGACTGCGACAAAACAATCCGGCGCCCTTCGCGGGGCTGGCCTGCTGGAATGATTCGGCGATCTTGAGTTCATCTCCGGAGCGACTGGTCAGTGTCAGCCCGGATGGTCTTGTGCAGACGCGCCCGATTGCAGGCACGCGCCCGCGTGGCGTCGGCGAATCGCAGGATCAGTCGCTGAAGCAGCATCTGATCGGCAATCTCAAGGAGCGCGCCGAGCACGTGATGCTGATTGATCTGGAGCGTAACGATCTTGGACGCATCTGCGAGCCTGGCAGTATTGAAGTCAGCGAACTGATGACGATCGAGAGCTATGCCCACGTTCATCACATCGTTTCGAATATCCGCGGCAAGCTGCGGCCAGGCATTTTGCCTGGCGAGGTATTGCAAGCGGTTTTCCCCGGTGGAACGATCACCGGATGCCCCAAGGTACGGGCGATGGAAATCATCGCCGAGCTTGAAGTCGTCGGGCGCGGGCCGTATACCGGTGCCATGGGCTATCTTTCGCGATGTGGTCGCATGGACAGCAATATCCTGATTCGCAGTCTGGTTTGTGAAAACGGCGCAGTGAGTTTTCGCGCCGGCGCGGGCATCGTGTCCGACTCCATTCCCCAGGCGGAACTTGAAGAGACGCGCGCCAAGGCGCGTGGACTTCTTCTGGCGCTGGATCCTGCGCGATGAATGTCTTGTTCAATGGCCAGCCCCTTGCAGATCTGGTTCAGTCGCGCGGGCTGCACTACGGTGACGGTGTATTTCGCACGATCCTGATCTGGGATGCGCAGCTGATCGATTGGGATCGGCACCTGCAAAAGCTCTCTGCGGATTGCGCCGCGCTGGAGTTGGACATGCCCGATCATTCGCTCCTGCAGACGGAAGCGCTGCAACTGGCTGCACGGCAGGCGAGGGCGGTGCTCAAGATCATCGTCATGCGCCGGGCCGGTGGCCGTGGCTATCGTGCGGATGCGCGATCAGCGGATCGTTTGCTGATGCGCTATCCGGCGCCGACGTTTGAAGCCCGCTGCTGGGATTCGGGCGTTGATACCTTCAGCCCTGCATTACGCCTGGCTTCGCAACCAGCATTGGCCGGGCTCAAGCATCTCAACCGGCTGGAGCAGGTTCTGGCTTCCCGTGACTGGCCAGAAGGCGCGGACGAAGGCATTCTCTGCGATCAGGCCGGCTATCTGGTGAGTGGAACGCGCAGCAACCTGTTCTGGGTCCGCTCGGGACAGTTGTTTACACCGGCGTTGGGCGAGTCGGGTGTGTCAGGGATGATGCGAAATAAAATAATAAACTTGGGGAAAACCATGCAGGTCGCTACTTCAGAAGTGAAGGCGCCGCCGTCAGTGTTGCGGGAGGCAGATGAAGCGTTTGTCTGCAACTCCCTGATGGGTATCTGGCCGTTGCGTCGTTTTGAGGGCCATCAGTGGCCTGGTCCGGGCACAGTCACGCTCAAGCTCTCCAGCGCTCTCAAGCATCCGAGGCTGACGTAAGGTGCGCACGCTATTTTTCTTGATCCTGCTCGCAGGCCTTTCGGCGTTTGCAATTTATCAGGACGCGCAGCAGGTCCTGTTGCAGCCTTTGCCGCTTCAGCAAAAACTGCGTGTCGAGGTCGTGCTCGGCAAAACACTTGCAGCAACCCTGAATGATTTTGAAGCCAAAGGCCTCTTCGCCTCTTCCCGTGCGCCGCTGTATCTAAGGCTCTACGCGCGTGCCAGCGGTCGCGCTTCAGCACTCAAGGCCGGCGAATATGAACTCTCGCCGGGCATGAGCAGTTTCGATCTACTGGCGTTGATTGTCTCGGGCAAAACGGTGCTGCATCAGCTGCGGCTGATTGAGGGGTGGACCTTTGCTGAAGCCTTGGCGGCGATCCGGTCCAGTGATGAACTGGTGCACACGCTGAAGGACGTTGACGAAAGCGCCATCATGAAAGCCATCGGCCGTCCCGGCGTCGCCGTCGAAGGCCGTTTTTTTCCTGACACTTATTATTTTCCCAGGGGCACGACTGACGAAGCCTTTCTGCGGCGCGCCGCCGCAGCGATGGACAATGTGCTGGATCAGGAATGGGGGCAGCGTGAGGATGGCCTGCCATATCAATCTGCGGAAGAAGCGCTGATCATGGCGTCAATCGTCGAGAAGGAAACGGGTGCCCCAGGCGAGCGTTCGGAGGTGGCAGGTGTTTTTGTCCGGCGCCTGGTGATGGGAATGAAGTTGCAGACGGATCCGACCGTGATTTATGGCCTCGGCCAGAATTTTGATGGCAACTTGCGCCGTGTCGATCTCGAGCGCGATACACCATACAACACCTACACCCGCCAGGGCCTGCCACCAACGCCGATTTGCCTGCCGGGGCGCGCGTCGATTCATGCGGCGCTGCATCCCGCGAAAGGCAATGCAATCTATTTTGTATCCCGCCGTGACGGAACGCACCAGTTTTCCTCGACGCTGGAGGAGCATAATTCGGCAGTGCAGAAATTCCAGTTGAGGGGCAAGCGCCGATGAGTCGTGGTCGTTTCATAACGCTGGAGGGCGGCGAAGGCGCGGGCAAGTCCACCAATGCGCGCTTTATCAAAGCGTGGCTAGAGCAGCGTGGGCGCGAAGTCATCCTGACGCGAGAGCCGGGCGGCTCGCCGCTGGCAGAGGCCATCCGTGGCGTCGTGCTCGACTCTTGGGCAGAAGGAGTGCCCCCACTGACCGAAGCCCTGCTGATGTTTGCCGCGCGTTCAGCGCATCTTGAAGCCACGGTGCTGCCGGCACTGGCTGCCGGCAAGGATGTGATCTGCGATCGTTTCGTGGATTCCAGCTACGCCTACCAGGGCGCGGGTCACGGCTTCTCTCTTCCCAGGCTGGAGTCCCTGGAAGCAATGGTGTTGGGTGACCTGCGGCCGGATCTCACCATCGTGTTCGATCTGGATCCTGAAGTAGGTTTGCAACGCGCACGTCATCGTGGCGAGCAGAATCGCTTTGAAGATGAAACGCTGGCCTTCATGCAACGTGTGCGCCAGGCATTCCTGGATCGCGCCGAGGTACAGCCCGCGCGTTATGCAATCCTCGATGCCGGGCATGAACTTGAAGCAACGCAATTGGCGTTATCAAAAATACTGGAAGCACGCCTGTGAGCGATCTGCTGAAACCCTTGCCATGGCAGGAAGATCTCTGGTTGCGTGTGACGACGTTGGTGCTGCAGGGCCGTCTGACGCATGCCTTGTTGATTGCCGGGCCGCGTGGCGTGGGCAAGCGTCATTTTGCCAAGGCATTGACGGCTTTTATCCTGTGCGAAAAACGTAGCGGTTTTGCTTGCGGCCAATGCCGCAGCTGCTTGCAATTTGTTGCCGGCCATCACCCGAATGCAGTGAGCCTGCAGCGTGAGGTCGATGAGAAAACCGGCAAGGAAAAGCGCGATATCGGCATTGAGCAGATTCGTGAACTGGGCGAGCGTTTGGCCCTGTCCAGTCATTACGGTCAGGCCAAGGTTGCGGTGGTCGATCCGATTGACGCGCTGAACCTGAACGGCAGCAATGCCTTGCTCAAGACGATTGAAGAGCCGCCTGCGAATTCCCATCTGATCCTGATCTCGGAACGCCCACAGGCGTTGCCCGCGACCTTGCGTAGCCGCTGCCAGCGCTTGCGCCTGGCGGCGCCGACGCGTGAGCAGGCGCTGGCCTGGCTCGGCGATTCTGCAGATGCGGCTGACGCGTTGACGCAGGCCCACGGTGCGCCTTTGCGCGCACGCGAGTTGATGGAATCAGAACATTTACAGCGTGGACGCAAATGGGCCGCAGAGTTGACGGCGATTGCCGAGCAGCGACGCGATCCACTGGTGGTGGCCGCCGCAATTGGCAAGGACGATGCTGTCGCTTTCCTGGAGTGGCTGCTGACCTGGCTCTCGGGGCAACTTAAAGCGCAGATCAAGCGTGGCAACAGTGCCGCCGGCATCGACACCCTGATCCAGGAAACCCTGGCCGCGCATCAACGCCTGAGGGCCAATGCCAACCAGCAGTTGGTGGTAGAGTCATTGCTGATTTTGTGGTGGCGTGTCGGGCGTGTTGGCAAGGCAGCCTGAGTGCTGTTGAGTCGCCGCCTCCCTGACTTGCCAAGACAAGGGCAGGGCTTGAATATCAAAGGGAATGAGTGAGGGGATGGATCATATGAGTACGCCTGCACGCCTTGGTGGCGCACAGCCCGGAATTTTGACGCTCAACATCAAAGACAAGAGCGCCTTGTATGTGGCGTACATGCCATTCGTGAAGAACGGCGGCCTGTTTATTCCCACCAACAAGGAATACCGCCTCGGCGATGAGGTCTTCATTCTGCTCACGCTGATGGATAACCCGGAGCGTTTGCCGGTGGCAGGCAAGGTGGTTTGGCTCACGCCCAAGGGCGCACAGGGCAAGCGCCTGCAGGGGATCGGCGTGCAATTCAGTCCGCAAGATAGCGGCACTACACAGAAGAAGATCGAAGCCCAGCTGGCGGGTGCTCTAGGCGCGGATCGCCCCACGCATACGATGTAAGGCTAGGCTTGCAGCGGAATGCCCTGGTCGAGCACGTAGGCGTCATATCCTTTCTGGATCAGTACAAAGGCGGCCGCTGAGCTGCGACGGCTGGTGTCGCAGTACACGATGTACGTCATCTTATTGTCGAGCGCAGCGAGTTTTTTGCGCAGCAGGAAGAGCGGCAGGTTGACGCTGTCAGGCAGATTCTGCGCGACATGCTCGCTAGGCAGTCGAACATCCAGCCATTTTGCGCGGCCGCTATTCACCAGGGTCTGTGCGTCGTTGAAGCTGATGCGTTTTGAAATGGGGTCATTCAGCAGGCTGCGAAAATCCTGCTTTGAAAGCCGCATCAGGCTGCCGTCGGTGAGCATGGTCACGGTGGCATTGCGCTGGCTATCCGCAATCAGTGCTTCTTCGCCAAAATACGCGCCAGGTGCCAATTCGGCGAGCGGCAGGCTTTTATGGCCCGGCGCTTCACGGGTGACCTGACATTGGCCTGAGATGATGACGTAAAAATAGTCGCCATCCTGATCCTGCTTGATGATGGTATCGCCGGCCTGGGCTTTGATCTCGACCATGCGCATGAACATCGCCTGCAGATTGGCCGGTGGCACCATCTGAAAGACATGCATCTGCAGCAGCTTGGCCATCCAGTCATCCTGGTTGACGGCATGGCTTGGGCTGAGCTCATTGACCTCCAGCGAACTGGCCTGGTCCCAGGTCAGCATGAGGTCGAGCAAATTGGCATCCACGCTGAGGTAGCGGACATTGCTTATGCATTTGGCCGCCAGATTGCGCGGAGAATGATGCGCGATGCGGTGCAGGGCACCTGCGCTGCCCGCGGACAAGCTGGAGATACGCTTGCCGGTCGCATCTTCCAGCTGGATTTCTCCGGAGAGGATGAAGATGGCGTGCTCAAGCGGGTCGCCAATTTTGAATAGATACTGACCGGCCTGCTGATTCTGGATGGACGACTTTTTTGCCAAAGTGCGCTGATATTCGGCACTCAAGGCGTTTAAAGGCACTAATTGTCCAAACAAGTTTGAATCCAACGACATGTATCTTACTTCCTTATAAGAGTCGGACATATTCTACCCAAAGCAGCATGCGCGACATGGGCGCAATTCTGCTGAAACCTGCTGGCGACGTTTTAACGTTAAAATATGCCTTGATAGGCAATTGGGTTTTGATCGTTTTTTGCAGGTCAATCCAGAATGGAGTTGGCAATGACGTCTGCGTTATTGGTGAAGTTGGCTGTGGTGATGCTGTTCCTGCTGGGGACGATGTACATCCATTTCCGCGGCAAGGTGCGGCATAGCTTCAAGCGCCAGTTGAGCGATCACTCGACGATCATGGCGCCGTACAACATCATGGTCTACGCGCGTTCGGCGGTGCCGAACACGCCAATCCTGGATGTGAATCAGTTTCCCGAGTTGAAGACCCTGCGTGATAACTGGCAGGTCATTCGCGACGAGGCCCAGGCGCTTTATGGCGAGGGCAAGATTGGCGTCTCCGATGGCACCAATGATCTCGCGTTCAATTCATTCTTCCGCAAGGGCTGGAAGCGCTTTTACCTGAAGTGGTATAGCGATTACCTGCCCTCCGCAACGCAGCTTTGCCCGAAGACGGTTGAGCTGATCAAGCGCACGCCGTCGGTCAAGGCTGCGATGTTTACGGTGCTGGAGCCTGGCAGCCATTTGGGCGAGCACCGTGATCCCTTCGCCGGTTCCTTGCGTTATCACCTGGGGCTGGTCACGCCGAATTCCGACGATTGCCGCATTTTTGTCGATGGCACCATGTATTCCTGGCGTGATGGGCAGGACATCGTGTTCGATGAAACCTTCATCCATTCGGCTGAAAACAAAACCGATCAATATCGCGTGATCCTGTTCTGCGATATCGAGCGTCCGATGAAGGACCCGATCTCGCGCGCGATCAACCATGCTTTCGGTCGTATCGCGGTGGCGTCCTCGGCCTCGCGCAATGTGCCGGGTGAAAAGCTGGGCGCGCTGAACTACATTTTTGCTTACATCTACAGCATCCGCCGCGTCGGCAAGTGGATGAAGGCCAAGAACGAGCGGCTCTATTACCTGTTCAAGTACTGCCTGATCGCCGCGCTGATTTACTGGGTTCTGAAGTAAATCCGGCATTGAGTTGAAATGGGGCCCGGGTATCAACCCGGGCCCTGTCTTTTGGGTCGTCCGCGGTAAAACCCTTGCGTGGTGGGGTGCTTTCGTGCAAACTAACATAACCTGTTATGTTGTGTTTTAAGCCATGAATTTCTCAGTGCATTTCGATGATGCAACGGTAGAGCGCCTGAACAAGGCGGTCGAGCGCGTGGATCTCACGCGCAACCGCATCATCGTCAAAGCGGTGCAGGAGTGGCTGGAGCGCAACGAGGAAAAGGACTGGCCGGAGGCGCTTAAAAGCCACTTCCGCAATCCGGCGCCAGATCCTTCGGCCAGTGAATCGCTGGAGGCCAAGGCCTGGCGCTCACAGCCGGCGGCCGAGGATGTGCGCTGGTGAAGTATTTGCTGGACAGCAATATCGTGGTCGCCGCGATTAAAGGGCGGTTGCCGGTTGCGGTCCGTTTGTCGTCGCTGCGGCCGGGTGACATCGCGGTGCCCATCATTGCCAAGATGGAAGCCGAGCTGGCCCTGCGCGGTGACACGCGAGCGCAAACTCGCTACGGCAAGCTGTTGAGGGAATTTTTTGCCAATGTCCGCGTGCTGGATTTTGGCGCGGCAGAAGCGCAGCACGCCGTGACCCTGGGTGGTTACCAGCGTCAGGGCGGCGGCGCGCCGATGGACAATTACAACCTGCTGGTGGCGGCTACGGCCTTGGCTCACCAACTGGTTCTGGTCACCGACGACACCTTGGCGTTCGCCGATGTGCCGGGTTTGGATGTGGAGAATTGGCTGCGTAACGCGGCCTGAATGATCCAGCGAAGCTGGATCATGACTGAACGATTTTATTACTTTAAATTAGTTATATAAGGAACTGAAATGTCGAGAATTTTCAACTTCAGCGCTGGCCCGGCCACTCTGCCGGAAGCCGTCCTCAAGCAAGTCGCGGCCGAGATGCTCGACTGGAACGGCACCGGTATGTCGGTGATGGAAATGTCGCATCGCGACAAGCCCTTCATGTCTATTGCCCAGGCGGCTGAGAAGGATCTGCGCGAGCTGATGAATATCCCGGCGAACTACAAGGTCCTGTTCCTGCAGGGCGGTGCGACCGCGCAGTTCACCTATATCCCGATGAACCTGCTGAATGGCAAGACCGGCGCGGATTACATCGTCACCGGCGACTGGGGCAAGAAGGCCGCGAAGGAAGCCGCCAAGTACTGCAAGGTCAACATCGCCGCCACCAGCGAAGCCGACAAGTTCACCAAGGTTCCGGATCGCGCGACCTGGAAGCTGGACCCGAATGCCGCCTACGTGCACTACACGCCGAACGAAACCATCCATGGCGTCGAGTTCGCCGACATCCCTGAAACCAACGGCGTGCCGCTGGTCGCCGACTTCTCGTCGACGATCCTGTCGCGTCCGATTGATGTCAGCAAGTTCGGCCTGATCTATGCCGGTGCGCAGAAGAACATCGGCCCCTCGGGCATCACCATCGTCATCGTTCGCGAAGACCTGATCGGCCACGCGCAGGCGCTGACCCCTGGCATCTTTGATTACAAGCAGATGGCCGACAACGAATCGATGCTCAACACGCCGCCGTGCTTCGGCTGGTATGTGGCTGGCTTGGTGTTCAAGCACCTGTTGGCCGAAGGCGGCCTGAAGGCTGTGGCTGCACGCAACGAGCGCAAGGCCAAGGCCCTGTACGATTACATCGATAGCGAGCCGTTCTACAGCAACCCAGTGGCCAAGGCGGACCGTTCGTGGATGAACGTGCCGTTCGTTCTCAAGAATGCCGAGCTGGATGCCGAGTTCCTCAAGGGCGCCGCCGCTGCCAAGCTGTCGGGCCTCAAGGGCCACCGCGCCGTTGGCGGCATGCGTGCCAGCATCTACAACGCCATGTCGGAAGAAGGCGTGCAGGCGCTGATCACCTACATGAAGGCCTTCGCCAAGGCGCATGGCTAATACGGCCGGCCAGCCGCTGGAGACCGTCGTGCACCCGCCGCTGTCCAATATTGGCGGGGAGCACGTTACGGCTAACTACCGCTACATCGCGGCCTATAACGAGGTTGTCGCACGCATCGGCCAGCGTCAGCAGACGCTGACCCTGTTCGTGGCGATCTTCACCGGCCTGGTGACGGCGTTCATCGCCGGGCGCGATCTGTTCCGCGCCCAGCCGGTGGCGCTGGACTGGCTGATGATGGGTTTCCCGGCGGCTTCGATTTCGCTGACCCTGCTCAACACCAAGTACGAACGCCTGATTTCGATCCTGCGTGCCTATCTGGCGTCGCTTGAGCGCGTCCGCGATGCGCACAACGTGCTGCCCAGCTACAACTGCGATGTGCGCGTGATTGGCCAGGCCAACGCGGCCCGCCGTCAGCACGATTTCACCTGTGCCACGCTGATCGCCGCCTATAACGCGGTGGCGCTGGGCATCTACGATTCGATCGCGCCGCAGGACGGCCTTGCTTTCGCCGTCGTGTTCACCGTGGTGGCGAGCCTGGCCTTGGCCTGCATCGTCGCCCATGTCCGTCTCAGCAAGGCGCAGTACCGTCCTGCCTGAGCTTCAATTTCTGACCTACGCAACACTTCTCCCGGGAAAATATTCCATGTTCAAGATCCAGACCCTCAACAACATCTCGGTGTTCGGCCTCGAACGCCTGCCGCGTGACCGTTACGAAGTCGCCTCCGAAATCCAGAACCCGGATGCGGTGCTGGTTCGCTCGGCCGACGTGCACAAGATCGAGATCAATCCTTCGATCAAGGCGATTGGCCGTGCCGGTGCAGGCACCAACAACATCCCGGTTGCCAAGATGTCACAGCGCGGCGTGCCGGTGTTCAACGCCCCGGGCGCCAACGCCAACGCCGTGAAGGAGCTGGTGCTGTCCGGCATGCTGCTGGCCTCGCGCAACATCCCGCAGGCACTGGATTTCGTCAAAAAGCTCGATGGCGATGACCATGCCATGCACAAGGCGGTTGAAGACGGCAAGAAGAAGTTCGTCGGCTTTGAACTGCCGCGCCGTTCGCTGGGCGTGATTGGCCTCGGCGCCATCGGCGTCAAGGTCGCCAACGCTGCGGTTGAACTCGGCATGGACGTCCATGGCTTTGATCCGGCGATGACCGTGAACAACGCCTGGCAGCTCGACTCGCGCGTCAAGCAGGCCCTGTCAGTGGACGACCTCGTTGCCAAGTCGCAGTTCATCTCGGTGCACGTGCCGCTGCTCGACGCTACCCGCGGCCTGATCAATGCCGACCGCCTCAAGCTGATGAAGAAGCAGGGCGTGATCCTGAACTTCGCCCGCGCCGAAATCGTCGACGAAGCCGCCGTGGTCGAAGCCCTCAACGCCGGCACGCTGCATGCCTACGCCTGCGACTTCCCGAGCAACGCGCTCAAGGGCAACCCGCGCGTCATCGCCACCCCGCACCTCGGCGCCTCGACCGGCGAAGCCGAAGACAACTGCGCCGTCATGGTCGCTGACCAGATCCGTGACTTCCTTGAAGTCGGCAACGTCCGCAACTCGGTCAACTTCCCGGAAGCCGTCCTGGCCCTGACCCCGGGCGCGACCCGCCTGTGCATCGTCAACGCCAACGTGCCGAACATGGTCGGCCAGATCACCACGGCGCTGGCCAAGAACAACCTCAATATCTCCGACCTGCTCAACAAGTCGCGCGGTGACATCGCCTACACCCTGGTCGACGTTGACGCAGCGATCCCCGAGTCGGTCACCAAGGAAATTGCGGCGATCCAGGGCGTGCTGGCGGTTCGCGTCATCCCTGCCAAGTAGCTTTAAAGGCACACAGAGGGGCGAGGAGTGCGTAAAATGCGCGCCCTTGCCCCTTTTTTATTGATTGACCGGCATGAACCCAAACGAACTGGCCAAAGCACGCGAAGAGATCGACGGACTGGATGAACAGATCCAGGCCCTGATCTCGCAGCGCGCGCGCATCGCGCAGAATGTTGCGCACATCAAGCAGCGCATGGGCGACAAGGGCGATCATTACCGCCCGTCCCGCGAGGTGGATGTGCTGCGCCGCGCGATGGAGCGCAACCAGGGTCCGCTGACCGATGAAGCGATCGCGCGCCTGATGCGCGAGATCATGTCGGCCTGCCTGTCGCTGGAATCGCCGCTGACCATCGCCTACCTCGGTCCCGAAGGCACCTACACCCAGGCCGCCGTGCTCAAGCACTTCGGTGATTCGGTGAAGGCGCGTCCCGGCGCGGCCATCGATGAAATCTTCCGTGACGTCGAAAGCGGCGCGGCCGACTACGGCGTGGTGCCGGTCGAGAACTCGATTGGCGGCGTGGTCACGCATACGCTGGATGCGCTGGCGCACACCAAGCTGCGCATCTGCGGCGAAGTGACGCTGCCGATCCATCATCACCTGCTGTCAAAGGACGCCGATCTCTCGCAGATCACCAAGGTCTACTCGCATGCGCAGTCATTTGCGCAGTGCCGCAAGTGGCTGGACGCGCGTCTGCCGAAGGCTGATCGTGAAACCGTCGCCAGCAATGCGGCCGCGGCACAGCTGGCGCAGGAGCAGGGCGCTGGCGTCGCTGCCATCGCCAGCCTGCAGGCCGGCCAGTTGTATGAGCTGAACATCCTCGCCAGCAACATCGAGGATGATCCGAGCAATACGACGCGCTTCCTGGTGATTGGCAACCAGGATCCGACGCGTACAGGCGAAGACATCACGTCGATCGTGTTGTCCGCGCATCGCAACCAGCCGGGTGCACTGTTCAAGCTGCTGCAACCGTTTGCCGATGCCAAGCTCGACCTGACGCGCATTGAATCGCGTCCGATGAAGGGTTCGCCGGTGAATGACTATTTCTTCTTCGTCGATTTCGTTGGGCACACCAGTAATGAACTGGTGAAGAAAGCACTGGATGAAGTGCGATCCAACGCGGCGTTTTTCAAAATTCTGGGCTCGTATCCGCGAGCGGTGATGTAATGACAACTGCCCCAAACAAAAAAGATATTCACAAGAAGGCCATCTCTGGCGTCCTCAGTCTTGAGGCGTACACGCCGGGCATGCCGATCGAAGAACTTCAGCGCAAGCTCGGCGTCGCCGAAGCGGTGAAACTCTCGTCTAACGAAAATCCGCTGGGCATGAGCCCGATTGCGCGCAAGGCCGTGGCCGACGCGATCACCGGCACCGATCTGGCGCGCTATCCGGATGGCAGTGGTTTCCGTTTGAAGAAAAAGCTGGCGGAGATGCACAACATCTCGGCCGAGCGCATCACGCTGGGCAACGGCTCCAACGACATCATCGAGCTGCTGGGCCGTGTGTACCTCGGCCCCGGCCGCAAGGCGATGTTCTCGGCGCACGCGTTCGCGGTGTACTCCATCATCGCGCAGTCGCAAGACGCCGAGATGGTGGTGGTGCCTGCGCGCCCGCTCAATGACGCGATGCCACTGGGTCACGACCTCGGCGCATTCGCTGCGCGCCTGAGCCCTGACATCTCGCTGATCTTCATTGCCAACCCGAACAATCCGACCGGCACCTGGCTGCAGCCGGGCGAGATCGAAGCGTTCCTGAACAAGGTTCCTTCAGATGTGATCGTTGCGCTCGACGAGGCTTACTACGAATACATGGATCCGGTGCTGGCGGGTAACTCGCGCGCGCTGCTGGACAAGTTCCCGAATCTCGTCGTGTTCCGCACCTTCTCCAAGGCCTATGGTCTTGCCGGCCTGCGTGCCGGTTATGCGCTGTCGAGCCCTGAAATGGCGGACCTGCTCAACCGCGTGCGCCAGCCGTTCAACAACAACAGCCTCGCGCTGCTGGCGGCGGAAGTCGCGATTGAAGACCAGGCCCACGTGGCAAAGTCGGTAGAACTGAACACCCGTGAAGTGGCGCGTTTGAGCCAGGAGCTGAAAGCCCTGGGCCTGACCGTACTGCCGACGCAGGCCAACTTCATCGCCATTGGTTTTGGTCGCGATGCCAAACCCGTGCATCAGGGTCTTCAGGAGCGCGGCGTGATCGTGCGTCCGATTGCTTCCTACGACATGCCGGAGTTCCTGCGTGTGAGCATTGGCACCGAGCGCGAGAACGATCGTTTCCTTGCTGCGCTTAAAGAAATTCTGAAAGCGTGATTCAACAGCTCGCCATCGTTGGCCTGGGTCTGATTGGCGGCTCGCTCGCTCGTTCACTGCGCTCGGCGGGTTTTGTTGGAAAGATCAGCGGTTACGACCCTGATCCTGCGCAATGCGAAGCCGCGCTCAAACTCGGCGTGATTGACCGCGCGGGTACGTCGGCGGCGGATGCTGTTGCGCTGGCCGATCTGGTCGTATTGTCAGTGCCAGTGCTGCACACCGTCGAAGCCATGCGGGCCGTGGTCCCGGGACTCAAAGTGGGCGCCATCGTCACCGATGTTGGCAGCACCAAGCAGTCCGTATTGCGTGACGTCGCAACGGCCTGTGGCGGCGAAGTCCCCGCATGGTTTGTTGCAGGACATCCGATTGCAGGCACCGAAAAAAGTGGCGTCGCCAATTCGCAGCCGGCATTGTTCAAGGGCCACCGCGTTATCATCACGCCGCATGCCAAGCAGGATCTCGCGGCCAAGGCGCAAGTTCTGGCGATGTGGGAAGCCTGCGGTGCGCGCGTGGTCGAGATGGAGGCTGCGCGACACGACGCGATCTTCGCGGCAACGTCGCATCTGCCGCATCTGCTGGCCTACAGTTTCGTCGACATGCTGGATCGCCTTGATCACAAGCATGAGATTTTCCCCAATGCAGGTGGCGGCTTCCGCGATTTCACGCGCATAGCTTCCAGCTCGCCGCGCATGTGGCATGACATCGTCAAGGCCAACAAGGAATGCGTCAGCGAGTTGCTGGCCAAGCAGATTGAAGATCTGCAGAAACTGCAATCCCTGATGGCGGCCGATCGCTGGGAAGAAGTACAGCACATCTTCGAGCGTGCACGTGCAGCACGTGAGCGTTACCTGGCGCAGATCGAATGAGCGCGCGGCACGGTGTTTTGCGCGTAGCGCAAACGGGTGCGGGAGCGCGCTCACTCATGCAGATGATTGCCCTTGAAATTGATGCGAAGGTTTTCGCATGAGCGCAAACGACTTTCTTGATCTGGCGCCGATTCGCGCGGCGCGTGGCGAATTACTTCTCCCGGGTTCCAAGAGCGTATCGATTCGTGCGCTGATGCTCGCGGCCTTGTCTGAAGGCGAGACTCACCTTACTGGCCTGCTCGATTCCGATGACACGCGCGTGATGCGTGAAGCGTTGAAGGCCTGCGGCGTGCCCCTGGTCAGCGAAGGCGACACCAATTGGGGCGTGCAGGGCGGTCTTCAGTTTCCCAGGAACGAAGCAGAAATCTTCGTTGGCAATTCCGGCCTTTCGATCCGCACGCTGGTCGCAGTGCTGGCCTTCATGAACGGCCGCTATCGTCTGTCCGGCGTGCCGCGCATGCATGAGCGGCCGATTGGTGATCTGGTGGATGCCCTGCGTCCGCTGGGCGCATCAATTTCCTATCAGGCCAACGAAGGCTTCCCGCCGCTGCTGATTGAGTCCGCGCAAGCGCGCGGTACGCAGCCGGTGCGTGTGCGTGGCGATGCTTCCAGCCAGTTCCTCACCGGCATCCTGCAGTCCGCGCCCTTGCTGGCGCGTGAGCGAGAGCTGGTGATCGAGGTTGAAGGCGAGCTGATCTCCAAGCCTTACATCGAACTGAGCATTGCGCTGATGAAGCGCTTTGGCGTTGAAGTGGCGCGTTCGACAACAGCATCTGGTTCGCCGCGTTATACGGTTGCCGCTGGCGCGCGCTACACCGCGCCCGGTCATTTCGCTGTCGAAGGCGATGCTTCGTCGGCGTCCTATTTCCTTGCCTTGGGTGCGCTTGCCGGTGGGCCGGTGCGAGTGCAGGGCATGGGCAGCGCGAGCCTGCAGGGCGATGTGCGCTTTGCCGAAGTGATGTCGGCGATGGGCGCGACGGTCACTCAGGGCGAAAACTGGACCGAGGTTCGGTCGCCCGGTCTGGGAGCGGGTTTCCGGCCCAAGGCCATTGATGCCGATTTCAACCATATTCCTGATGCTGCGATGACCGTCGCGGTTGTCGCCCTGTTTGCCGACGGTCCCAGCGTGCTGCGCAATATTGGCAGTTGGCGGGTCAAGGAAACCGACCGCATCGCGGCGATGGCCACTGAGCTGACCAAGCTTGGCGCGACGGTCGAGGCGGGCGCCGATTTCCTGCGCATCGCGCCACCGGCGACGCTGCGCCCATCGGTCGCCATTGATACCTACGACGACCACCGCATGGCGATGAGCTTTTCGCTGGCGGCTTGCGGCGGCGTGCCTGTCCGTATCAACGATCCCGGCTGTGTCGCCAAGACCTTTCCGGACTATTTCACGCAGCTGGCTGCGCTGAGTTCCAACTAAAGCACGAGTGGTGAGCAGATGTCCCAGGCCGGTTCAGTGATTCCCGTCGTCACGGTCGACGGCCCCAGTGGCGTCGGCAAGGGGATGGTGACCCGTGCACTGACGGCGCGCTTGCCGGGCTGGCATTTGCTGGATAGCGGTGCCCTGTACCGCTTACTGGCTGTGGCGGCCCAGCAAACCGGTATTGACCTGGCCGATGCGGCGGCTTTAGCGTCTTTGGCCCCGAATCTGGACATCAGGTTCCTGGAATCAGAAGAAAAACAGGAGCTTATTATTCTCAATAATCAGGATGTCACCCGCCTGGTTCGCACCGAAACCACCGGCGGCATGGCCTCCAGAATCGCTTCAATTCCCGAGGTGCGCGCGGCTTTGTTCGACCGCCAGCGTGCGTTTCGCCGGGCGCCGGGATTGATTGGGGATGGCCGGGATATGGGCACGGTGGTGTTTCCGGATGCCATTTTGAAGATATTTCTGGAAGCCAGCGCAGATGAGCGTGCGCGCCGTCGGTTCAATCAGTTGAGGGAATTGGGCGTAAATGCTAGGCTAGACGACCTTCGTACTGAAATTATTCAGCGCGATGAGAGGGATCGGGGACGTGCTGTTGCGCCTCTGGTACCCGCAAGTGATGCTGTGACGATAGATACAACCTCACTGCCGCCGGCCGAAGTACTGGCCAAGGTAGATGAACTGTTGAAGTCTCGCGGTTTGATCTGACGGACTGAAAAGGATTTCGGTCTCTAATTTACCAAACAGGCCCGCCAGAAAGGATTAGGCGGATGTTCAACTTAACGAGTATCAAAATGAGCGAGAGTTTTGCAGAACTATTTGAGGCCAGCCTAAAGGGCGGCCAATCCATGCAATCGGGCACCATCGTCAACGCAATCGTGTTGGCCGTGAACCCTGACGTGGTCATCGTCGACGCCGGCCTCAAGTCCGAAGGCGTTATCGATGTTAAAGAATTCATGGTCGACGGCGAGCTGAAAGTTGCCGTTGGCGATCAGGTTGAAGTGGCTCTCGAAACCGTTGAAGACGGCTTCGGCGAAACCAAGTTCAGCAAGGAAAAAGCAGAGCGCATCAAGACCTGGGAACGTCTGGCCAAGGCCAACGAACTCAAGGAAACCGTCATCGGTATCATCACCGGCAAGGTCAAGGGCGGCTTCACCGTCGACATTGGCACCGTGCGTGCGTTCCTCCCCGGTTCGCTGGTCGATGTCCGTCCGGTTCGCGACACTTCCTACCTCGAAGGCAAGCCGCTCGAGTTCAAGGTCATCAAGCTCGACAAGCTGCGTAACAACGTCGTTGTTTCGCGCCGCGAAGTGCTCGAAGCCGAATACAGCGCAGAGCGCGACAGCCTCCTCCAGAACCTGCAGGAAGGCGTTGTCCTCCGCGGCGTGGTCAAGAACCTCGTCGAATACGGCGCGTTCGTGGACCTCGGCGGTATCGACGGCCTGCTGCACATCACCGACATGACCTGGAAGCGCGTCAAGGATCCTGCGGAAGTCGTGCAGGTTGGCGCTGAAATCGAAGTCAAGGTTCTCAAGTACGACCGCGAGCGCCGCCGCGTTTCGCTCGGCCTCAAGCAGCTCGGTGCCGATCCCTGGATGGACATCGAACGTCGCTACCCTGAGAAGACCCGCCTGTTCGGCAAGGTCACCAACATCACCGACTACGGCTCCTTCGTTGAAATCGAACCGGGCGTTGAAGGCTTGGTGCACGTTTCCGAAATGGACTGGACCAACAAGAACGTCAACCCGGCGAAGGTTGTTTCCGTCGGTGACGAAGTTGAAGTCATGATCCTCGACATCGACGGCGAACGCCGCCGTATCTCGCTGGGCATGAAGCAGTGCCGTCCTAACCCGTGGGAAGAGTTCGCTCAGAACCACCAGAAGGGCGACAAGGTTCACGGCGCCATCAAGTCGATCACCGATTTCGGCATCTTCATCGGCCTGGACGGCGGTATCGACGGCCTCGTGCATCTGTCCGACCTCGACTGGAACGACGACGGCAGCAACGCCGTTCGCAAGTACCAGAAGGGCATGGAACTGGATGCCGTGGTTCTGGCCATCGACGGCGCGCGCGAGCGTATCTCGCTGGGCGTCAAGCAGGTCCAGCAGGATCCGCTGTCGCAGTTCATCGCTGACAACGCCAAGGGCAACATCGTCAAGGGCATCGTCAAGACGGTTGATGCCAAGGGCGCCCAGATCGACCTCGGTAACGGCGTCGAAGGCTACATCAAGGCTAACGACCTCTCGCGCGATCGCGTGGAAGACGCTACCAAGGTGCTGAGCGTTGGCGGCGAGCTGGAAGCGCGCTTCATCGGCGTGGACCGCAAGAACCGCATCGTGACCCTGTCGGTTCGCGAGAAGGAAATCCAGGAAGAGCAGGAAGTCGTCACGGAATACAGCAACCGTAACGCCTCCACCGGCAAGACCAGCCTGGGCGACATCCTCAAGGATCAGCTGGGGTAAGACGTCGCGCTTAGCCCATGCCTTGAATGGCATGGGCTGCGATGTCGAACGCCCGCACAGGGATGTGCGGGCCGGTCTAAGCTAAATGGCGCGCAGTTGCGCCATGGATGGCAGGACCAAACGAAGCTAAGTTGTAAGAAGGGGCTGCTATCAAGCAGCCCCTTTTTTTATCTATCTCCCCGCAAACATTGGAAAAATAATGGCTGCCGCGCTTGCGCGGCCTTCTTTTTTTCTCTATCGTCTGCACACACCAAGAACAATGATTTCCTTAGCGTTTTGGAAGCCCCATGACCAAATCCGAACTGATTGAACGCCTCGCCAGCAAACAGACCCATCTGATGCAGAAAGATGTGGAGCTGGCCGTGAAGCTCGTGCTGGATCAGATCAGCAATGCCTTGGCACGCAAGGATCGCGTCGAGATCCGTGGCTTTGGCAGCTTTGCGCTGCATCACCGCCCAGCGCGCGTGGGCCGTAACCCGAAGACCGGCGAGCCGGTGCACATTCCGCCCAAGAGCGTGCCGCACTTCAAGCCTGGCAAGGAGATGCGCGAGCGCGTCAATGCCAACGCTCAGGCGCGCGCTGCAGAAGGCAAGGCGCCATAAAAATCCCTCATGTTTAAAACTTTAATATTGGTTGTTCTGATCGTTGTGCTGTGTCTCGGCGCAACAGTCGGATATTTCAATGCGCAACCGGTCGAGTTCTACTACCTGTTCGGCTCCGCGCATCTGCCGTTGATTGCGCTCGTGATTGCCGTGTTTGGTCTCGCGGTCGTGCTGACGTTGGCGCTGACCATGACGCGTATCTTTGGACTCAAGCGCGAGATCCGTCGCCTGCATCGCCAACTGCGTGATGCACAGACCGAACTCAGAAACCTGCGCGATCTTCCCCTTAATCAAGAGAAGCAGTGATCACTCCCTATGGTCGATAGCCTGCTCGCATGGCTGTTGCTGCCCTTGGGCGTTGTCCTCGGTTGGGCGCTTGCACGGCGCATGCCGCAACCCGAGCAGCAATCGCTGAGCACGGAGCAGTTGGGCGGGCTGCTCTCGCACCTGGCCGGTGATGATCCTGACCAGGCCATTGCCGCGCTGACGCAAGCTGCGGAGATTGATCAATCCACTGCTGAGCTTCACCTGACGTTGGGCAACCTGTTCCGCAAGCGTGGTGAGATGGATCGTGCCATGCGCGTGCACGAAACCCTGCTGTCGCGACCCGCGCTCAATCCGCAGATGCAGAATCAGGTTCGCTTTGAGCTGGCGCAGGATTATCTGAAAGCCGGCTTGATGGATCGCGCCGAGCAGATGTTCCAGGAACTGGCCGCGCAGGGTTTGTTTGTGACCGCGGCGCTGGAGCAGTTGGTTGCGGTCTATGAACAGGGCCGCGACTGGAAGCAGGCGATGCAAGCCGCGCGTCAGCTTGAGGCCGCCAAGGGTGAATCCAAGCGCGCCGTGATTGCGCAGTACTACTGCGAGATGGCCGATGAGGCGCGTCGCGCCAAGAACGATGCAGAAGCCCTCAAGCTGGTCCGCAAGGCGCTCGATACCGACAGTGCCTGCGTGCGCGCCAGCCTCATGCTGGGCTCGTTGAGCGAGGCACAAGGCGATTTTGATGCCGCTGCCAAATTTTATCGCCGCGCCTTCGATCAGGATGCGCGTTATCTGCCAGAGCTGATCTTGCCGCTACAGCGTGTCAGCGAAAAACTGGGTGCGATGGAAGATTTCATCACCTTCCTTGCGGACGCCAAGCAGATCAGCCGCAGCAGTCTGCCGTTGGTGGTGGAAGCCAAGATGATGAGACAGGAAGGCCTCGATGCCATGAGCCATCTGTCGAACAGTCTTGAGACCCGGCCCACGCGCGCGGTGCTGGTCGAATTCCTGGATGTGCTGGAGAAGCGTCCTGAAGTGGTCGCGGCGGGCCTGGATAAACCTGCGGCCAGCCTGCGTCAGGCCCTGCTCAAGGTGATGGAAAGCAGCCCGCGCTATCAGTGCAGCAACTGCGGTTTCAATCCGCGCCAGTTGTTCTGGCACTGCCCCAGCTGCAAACAGTGGGGCAAGATCGCCCCGGTGGATGACGCGCTCAATCCCAAGGCCTGAGCCCGGGCGCTATTGAGCCAGGCGGTTTACAGATGTAAATTGCCTCGTAAGGCGCTAAGCGATCGTAGGAGGTTCGCTTGTCCAAGACTGCATTCGTCACCGGCGCAACAGGCTGTGTTGGCCTCAACCTGATCGAGGAGCTTCTCGCCCAGGGATGGGAGGTGACGGCCATGCATCGCCCTGGGTCGAATACCTCCTTGCTCGGCCGCTTGCCGGTCACGCGGGTGATGGGGGATGTAACGGATGCCAACAGTCTGGCCGCGCTCATTCCGGAACAGGTGGATTGCGTATTCCATGTGGCTGGCAACACCAGCATGTGGTCGCGTATTCATGCCGAGCAGTTGCAGGTCAATGTCGAAGGCACGCGAAATGTGGTTCGTGCTGCTGTCGCGGCGAACGTGAAACGCTTTGTGCTGACCTCCAGCATCGTTGCCTATGGTTTGCATGGCGGCACCGTCAGCGAGGAAACGCCGACGCGTGGCACTGCAGCGCGGATCAATTACATCCGCAGCAAGGCATTGGCCGAGCGCGAGGTGCGACAGGCCATCAACAGTGGCCTCAAGGCCGTCATCATCAATCCGTCCAACATCCTGGGCGCCTACGACACCAAGAACTGGGCGCGCATGTTCAGGCTGGTGCAGAAAGGGCGCTTGCCTGTCGTGCCCGCGGGTGGCGGCAGTTTCTGTCACGTGCGCGAAGTGGCCCGTGCGCACATTGCGGCAGCGGAAAACGGCCGTGTCGGCGCCAATTATTTATTGGGCGGCGCCGAGGCGAGTTATCTCGGACTGGTGCAGGAAATGGCACGCATGCTGGGTGTCAAACGCAGCGCCAGGGTGCTGCCGCAGAGCATGTTGCATGGTTATGCGTTCCTGGAAGAAATGCTGGCGCCTGTTTTTGGCAGGGAACCTGATGTCACTCGTGATGCGGTAGAGCTGCTCTCGCAGAATATTTATTGCGATACCCGTCGTGCCGTGCGCGAACTGGGTTACAAGCCGCAGCCGATGGAAGCCATGCTGAAAGACTGCATGGCCTGGATGCTGGAACAGGGTTTGCTGCAACCGAGGAAATTTGCCGCTAAAGGGTGATCCGTCATTAGATCAGCGTCTTGGTCGGCTTCCAGCTGGAGGGCAGTGAATTACGAATTTCCTGACGCTTGGCCACCAGGCGCGAGCGATCCTGCGGGCTCAGTTTTTCCCAACGCAAACCGGCGTCGAGTTGTGCAATCGCATTGCCGGCATCGCCGCGCAGGTACATATACGTTGCCATTTGATACGAAGCCTCGGCGATATTGCCGCTCTCTCGCGCGGCCTGCGAGAGCAGGCTGTAGGTATACATGCGCGGGCCCAGCGTTTGATCACGCGAGATCAACAGCTGGCGTGCCTCTTCAGGACGCCCGGCAGTGATCAAGGCATCTGCATCTGCAAAGATCACCGCGGAACTGTGCGGATACATGCTGAGTGTATGGGCGAGGGTAGCCAGGCCGGCGTCCTGCTGGTGCAGGGCCAGTTCGATCCGGCCTTTGAGCAAATTGATATTGACCTGCTTGGGCAATTGCTCAAGCGCAGGCTTGAGGGCATCGAGCGCATCTGCATTGCGGCCCAACCCGGACAAGGCCATGGCATAGCCGTAACGGTTGGCTGGAGTGTCGTGGCCTGCGGCAATCTCGCCAGCGAAGAAGTCGACAGCATCGCTCGGCAGATCCGCGGCAAACACGCGGGTGCGGGCCTGGATGATCGAGAAGTCCGGTGAATCCTTGTAATTCACCTTCGGCATCGCCGCCGCGCGTGCGCGCGCCTCGGCCATACGCGAGGTGTTGAGCGGATGCGTCAGCAGCAGTTCCGGCACCTGGCTGCCGTATAGACGGGTCTGCTGTTCAAGACGGCCAAAGAAGCTGGCCATGCCATTGGGATCAAACCCGGCCGCGGCCATGGTCTGGATGCCGATGCGATCCGCTTCCTGCTCATGCGCGCGCGTGTAGTTGACCGAGCGTTGCTGGTTGATCGCCTGGCCTGCGCCGATGCCGGCAATGATCAGGTCAGGATTGGCAACCGAGCCGGCCAGGATGGCCGCGAGCACTGCAGCCCAGGTGAGGATGTTCGAAACCTTGGTGTCTTCTTCGGCGCGCGCAATATGGCGTTGGGTGACGTGCGCCATTTCATGGCCGAGCACGCCAGCGATTTCGCTTTCGTTGCCTGCCGCCAGCAAGGTGCCTGCGTTGAATCCGATGAAGCCACCCGGCAGTGCGAAGGCGTTGATGCGGTCATCGGCGACAACGAAGAACGTCAGCGGCGGTGGCGGCGTGGCGCTATGTGATGCGAGCTTGTAGCCGATGGTGTTGATGTATTCGTCCAACTCCGGATCATCGACCGTGTAGTCGTGACCATAGAGTTCTGCCATCACTTCCTTGCCGAGGATTTTTTCCTGCGCGGGCGACATCGAGTTGTCGGCCGGCTCACCCATCTGCGGCAAATCAATGGTGCTGATCTGCGCGTACAGCGGCGTCACCGCCAGGGAAAAGCACAGGCACAGACAGGTGAGAAGTCGGATCATGGAGTCATGTCGTTGAGCTGACGTTTAGAACGCTAAGCCAGTACTAAGTTCTAGCGGCCAATCGCCTGACCCATGCGCACGGTCGCGCCCGGCTGGGCCACGCCATCCCACTGCACCGCGCCTGGCGCTGTCAGCAGGATCACTGTTGAACCCATGTTGAAACGGCCCATTTCCTCGCCGCGCTCCAGCGCAATTGGCAGGTCGGTCATGAAATTGCCACCTTCGGTTTCGCGCTTGTGCGGCGGGCTGATCTGCCCGGCCCAGACGGTTTCCATGCTGCCGACAAACAAGGCGCCGACCAGCACCATCGCCAGCGGGCCGATGTCGGTATCAAAGATCGCCACCACGCGCTCGTTGCGCGCAAACACTCCGGGCATGGCGCGGGCGGTTGCCGCATTGACGCTGAACAGGCGGCCGGGAACATAACGCCAGTGACGCAGGCGGCCATTCAAGGGCATGTGGATGCGGTGATAGTTGTTTGGCGCCAGGTAAATCGTATTGAACTGACCGCCCATGAACTCACGCGCGGTGAGGGCATCGCCACCCAGCAGCTCAACCACCGAATAATCGTGTCCCTTGGCCTGGAAGATGCGGCCTTCCTGGATCGTGCCGAGCTGGCTGATCGTGCCGTCCACCGGACTGATGAATGCGGGAGCTGCTGCGAGCGGGCGCGCGCCGGGTTTGAGCGCACGGGTAAAGAAATCGTTGAAGGAGCGATAGTCCTCCGGGCGTCCACGTTCGGCCTCGTCAAGACTGATCTTGTAGCTGCGCATCAGGATACGGATGAAGGCGTTCTTGAACCAGCGCACTTCGATGCGCGTCAGCAGAAACATTAGCCACGACAGAAAACGTGTCGGCAGGCGCAGCTGGATGGCGGCGAACATCAGGTCGCCACGGCTGGCATCCGTATTGGTCTGCTGACTCATGCCGAAAAACCCCCGAACCCGAAAGTGACCTTCATTTTGTTTGAATTTGTAATCATATTTTTCTTTAATATATTAAATACAACAATGCTGCCCCGTCAGGGCGCATCCTTCACCGCGAAATCAGCCTTGAGCCGCTTTTTGCCGCCGCATGCGAAAGCCAGTTGAAGTGTATCGCCTGCCTTGAGCAAGCGCTTGGGATTGAACAGCATCAGGTGCATGCCGCCGGGTTCGAAGCGGGCGTCGCCACCAGCGGCAATCTCCACCGTTTCCAGGTAGATCATTTTTGAAACGCCGTTCTCGACCACCGTCTTGTGGATCTCGATGGCATTGAAATCCTTGCTGCTGATATCGCGCAGCGTGCGGAGCTTGCTGCCTGCGTTCTTCACCGTCGCATAGCCCGCCATCATGGTGGCGCCCGGTGGTGCCGCGCGTACCCACGCGTTCTCCACCTGCAAGCCTTCACATCCTGCCCACACCGGAAGCGCGCTGAACAGCAGTGCGGCACACAGGAAGGTCTTCATGGCTGCTGGCTGTTCATGATGGTGACCAGATCGGCGTTCATCGCATCCATATGGTGCGGTGGCGTGAAGTAGGCCGTGATGCGTCCCTTGGGATCCACCAGGATCAAGGCGGCGGTATGGTCCATGGTGTAGGTCTCTGGCGTCTTGCCTGCCACCTTGGCGTAGGCAATCCCCATCATCTGGGTAAAGCGGCCCAGTTCAGGTTCCTTGGCGGTGACCCCGACAAAGCCGGGGTTGAAGAAATGCACGTAACTCGCCATGCGCTCCGGCGTATCGCGATCGGGGTCCACCGAGACAAACACCACATTGAACTTGTGGCCCTCGCTGCCGAGCTTGCCGGTCAGGTTTTTCAGGAAGGCCAGCGTGGTCGGGCAAACGTCAGGGCAGGCGGTAAAGCCGGGGAACAGGATCGTCCAGTGACCTTGCAGTGAGGCCAGGTTAAATGGCTGGCCGTTGTCCGCCACCAGCGAGAAGTCGGGCAACTGTCGCGGTTGCGAGAGCAGGGTGCCGGACTTGATTTCGACGGATGCAGGACGAAGCAGGAAGCTCGCGGCCGCGAGGCCGAGGACAGCGGCACCCACAGCAACCGCTACAGTGATCAATCTTGAGGACACAGGCACTCCGAAAGGTTCGCGTTGCTGCAGGGCAACGTATAATTGCGGCCCAAACGATTATCCCACACTGCATTCACGACATGGCCACCCAGAACGACACTTCGGTGCTGCGCACCGTACGAGATCTTGTGCGTTGGGGTGCCAGCGAGTTCAAGCGTGCCGGATTGTATTTTGGCCACGGTACTGACAACGCCCTCGACGAGGCGTTCCATCTGGTGCTGCATGCGCTGCATTTGCCGCCGGACCTGCCCGCGACCTACCTGGAAACCGCGGTCACGAATTCAGAGCGCACTGCCGCTCTGAAGTTGCTGCGTGCCCGTGTAAAGACCCGTAAACCTGCCGCTTACCTGCTGGGTGAAATCGATTTCTGTGGTCTCAGCTTTGAAGTCAATGAACAGGTCCTGATCCCGCGCTCGCCCATCGGCGAATTGATCGAAAGACAGTTCCAGCCATGGCTGCAGATCGCGCCTTCGCGCATCCTTGATCTTTGCACTGGCAGCGGCTGCATTGGTATTGCCTGCGCCTTTGCATTCCCGGATGCCACGGTTGACCTCGGCGAGATCTCGCCGGGCGCGCTGGCGGTGAGCAAGCGCAATATCGCGCGGCATCATGTCGCCGACCGCGTCACCGCAATCAAGAGTGATCTGTTCAAGGCGCTTAATGGGCCTTATGACCTGATCGTCAGCAACCCGCCTTACGTGCCGACCAAGGAATGGAAGGCGCTGGCCGCCGAATTCCAGCATGAGCCCAAGCTGGCATTGGAAGCGGGCGCCGATGGCATGGATATCGTCGCGCGCATCCTCCGCGAAGCCCCGGCGCAGCTGATGCCAGGAGGCCTGCTGGTTTGCGAAGTCGGCGGCAGTGTCGAAGAATTCGAGAACCGCTGGCCGCATCTGCCCGTGACCTGGGTGGAATTTGAGCGCGGCGGTGATGGCGTATTTGCCATCAGTCGTGAAGACCTAATCAAGAGTCTCTGAAATGCCGGGCAATACATTTGGGCGAGACGGGAATTCTGAAACCATCGGTTTCAGCCGTCGAGCGACCGGCCATGGATGGCCGGGCCGGGCTCTTAAACAGAACTGTAGTCACGCCATGGATGGCCAATAGGGAATCGCATGTCAGGCAATACGTATGGAAAATTATTCTGTGTCACCAGCTTTGGCGAGAGCCACGGCGCGGCCATCGGCTGCGTGGTCGACGGCTGCCCACCGGGCCTGACGCTGAGCGAAGCGGATATCCAGCCGGAGCTGGATCGTCGCAAGCCGGGTACCTCGAAGTACGTCACCCAGCGCAAGGAAGCCGATCAGGTTGAAATCCTCTCGGGTGTGTTCGAGGGTAAGACCACCGGCACGCCGATCGCACTGCTGATTCGCAACACCGACCAGCGCTCCTACGACTACGAAAAGATCAAGCAGGTGTTCCGCCCCAACCATGCCGACTATGCCTACGTGCAGAAGTACGGCGTGCGTGATCATCGGGGTGGCGGACGTTCCAGTGCGCGCGAGACCGCAGTACGTGTGGCTGCCGGTGCCATTGCACGCAAATTTTTGCGTGAACGCCTCGGCATCGAGATTCGTGGCTGCGTCGAGCAGATCGGCGAGATTCACTGCGAGCGCAAGGATTGGAGTGCGGTCAACAGCAATCCCTTCTTCTGTGCAGATCCGGCCAAGGTACCAGCGTTGGAACAGATGATCGACACGCTACGCAGCGACGGCGATTCCGTCGGCGCGCTGCTGTATGTCGAAGCACGCAATGTTCCGCCGGGTCTCGGTGAGCCGGTGTTCGATCGCCTCGACGCAGATCTCGCGCACGCGCTGATGTCGATCAACGCCGTTAAAGGTGTTGAGATCGGCGACGGCATGGCCGTGGCAAAAATGAAGGGCACCGAGCATCGCGACGAGATGACGCCGCAAGGTTTCCTTGGCAATCACTCTGGCGGTATCGCGGGTGGCATCACTACCGGCCAGACCGTCTACGCGCGTTATGCGATCAAGCCGACGTCCAGCATCACCACGCCGGGCAAGAGCATTGACGAGACCGGCGCGGCGACTGACATGCGCACCACGGGTCGTCATGATCCCTGCGTCGGTCTGCGCGCAACGCCGATTGGCGAAGCGATGATGGCGCTGGTGCTGATGGATCACTTCCTGCGTCAGCGAGCGCAAAACGCTGACGTGAATCCCGCCACTCCGAAAATTCCAGGCGAGATTCCGTAATGTCCGCGCTGACTGCAGGCGCGATGCGCTTGCAGCCGCGCCTCGCCAGCTTCTACCTGTTCTACTACGCGACCGTCGGTGCGTTCATGCCGTATTGGTCGCCGTACCTGGCTGCGCGCGGCTTCAGTCCGGTGCAGATGGGCATCGCCTACGCGCTGATGGGCGTGATGCGCACCTTCATCCCCCTCATCTGGGGCGCCTACGCGGATCATTACGGCGGTCGCATCAAGTTGATTCGCGGCGCGAGCATGGCAGCGCTCGTTCTGTTCCTCGCGATTCCATTCATGCCTAACGTGCTGTGGGTCGGCATCGTCATGATGGGCTACACCGTGTTCTGGCATGCGCTGTTGCCACAGTTCGAAGTGGTAGCACTCAGTCATCTGGCGGTGGTCCGTGGTGACTATGCCCGCGTGCGCCTGTGGGGCTCAGTGGGCTTCATCATCACCGTGCTGGGTCTCGGCGTTCTGCTGGATCGCACCGGCATACTCTGGTTGCCATGGCTGGTGGGCCTGTTCTGGCTGGGCATGGCACTGTCCAC